>TARA_R110002110_G_scaffold87545_1_pt1 | contig 10078 bp, 6 predicted proteins | sample TARA_R110002110 | Tara Oceans TARA_R110002110 (sample SAMEA4397330) | marine metagenome | biome: Polar Biome; feature: [SRF] surface water layer (ENVO:00010504); material: water (ENVO:00002006), including particulate matter (ENVO:01000060) such as... | depth 5 m
AACAGGGACAACCCTTTTATGGGTTACCCCCGGTGGAGTCCATAGTTCTGTTTCTTTAGGAGTAGCTACCATGCCTAGAATAGGTTTGCCAGCATAACTGAGTGGAACTGGTTATCTACCGCAGTTAAGCCGTGCATCCTACCAAGAGACATTGTAGTGTCAGCACCAACGACAAGGAATTGCCCTGCGTGGTTTGAACTTGCCCCTACAGGTTGACCCATCGCTGCTGTACCATCCATCTTTACGTTAGCAAGCCCAGTTACCTGTATCCAACCAAAGTAATTTGCTTCTAAATCAGCACAAGTTACACCTACGAACCTTCCTGCAACAGCATCAGGAGCAACTACAACATCCTTGTACGGACTCTTGATAAGACCCACGGTATCTGTACCTGCTGTAATAGCAGTCTGGAATCCGTCTGACTCATCTATTGTAAATGTTCCACTAGCACTGGCAGCAATAGCAGGATGACTCTTGATCTTGTACATCTCGTGAGGAGTTGTAGCAGCTAAGTTAGGTCTTATATACCCTTCTGCATATAGGTCTTTAGCTGCAAGAGTACCTTCAAGTGTTATACCAATAGTAGTTCCACCAACAGCACCAGTTGTTGATACTACCAAGTCATCATCATGGTGTGCTACTGGAGCCTCGGATGCTACAAGCAATCCTTCACCTATTGCAGTACCACCATTCTCAACATAACGGAATATTCTTCCGTCTGGCAAAGCCATTGTTGTTCCGTAAGTAGCTCGTTTCTTGTCATGGGTCTGCTTTTCAAATCCATACTTCCCACCTTGAATTGACGGAAAAGACATATCTAACCTCCTTAAAGGTCACTTGTTTACAGGGTTTACCCCCTGCGACCAACCGTTATAGTAACCTAAATAGCCACGGTCAATCGTTACAACTATTCAGTTCCCTGATGCGTTTTCATATGAACACGCAATCTTGATAGTGCACCTGACTTAGTAAGTGCAGATACCTGTTCGCCACATTCTTGACAGTCTACAGTTTCCTGTGGCTCTGCCTTAACTGGCTCTGTAGGTAATTCTACATGTACTTTATTAGCAATGCACCACTTGCATTCACAAGTATCACCCGGTAGGAATGGGAACATTCCTATCCTAGACTTCTTTAATACATAATCGGGACTTCCCGGTACGCCCTTTATAGCAGAGCCAACCGGGAAGACCTCGTTCCCATTGATATCCAGACCCGGAGCATGGCGATAGAGAGTTGTCTTGGGTTGCCACTCATCAATGTATTCCCAAGAATACCCAACTGCTACCAGCTCTTGTCTCATCCTCTGTCTATCACTTAAATTAACCATCTAGTCCTCCTGATAGGTGTACACCTATCCTAGATTACGCACTAGTTGATGGAGCAGCAGCATCAAATGTAAGCGGTGCTCCTCTACTATCATCAAGTTCAAAGACTCCGTAGTCAGCAGTCATGACTAGTTCAGTAGCCCTAAGAGAAGCATCTCTCTGTCTCTCAGTTCTAGTGTCTACAGACTTTAGAACGGCAAGTGCTGACTTGTCAGCTATTACACCAACAACATCATCCAAACTGTCTACTGTCAAATTACCATCTTCAAATATTGGAACTCCATTCAATGGTCGCAAGCCACTCCAGAAGTTACCAAGCAAATCCTCAGACCAACCAGCAGGTACTGGATACGTGCTAGATGCTGTAACAGCGGTATTAGCTATATCGAATACTGCATTTGGATGCTGAAGTATATAAGTCTGAGTACCAAACTTGTTAGCTTTAGTGTAAGCAATTGCACCTGCTACGTTAGCAAGGCTCATGGTTGCACCAGCAGCACCAAGGGTTGTTCCACCATTCAGACCAGAGTACAGAGCATGTACATCTGTATCTTTCTTTCTTGCCATACCATCACCAAGCTGTCTTCCGACAATGCTCATAACATTGTCTGCTGCTTGTCTGACCAACTTGTCAGTCAGTATGACTTTAGCACCAACTTCAGATGCCGTAAGGTCTATTGTGGTCATGCCAATCTCTTCTTCATCTACAATGTCTATACCATCTTGTAGGTCACTCATAGACATCTGACCTACCTTTGGAACAGTCACCTGTTTCGATCCTTTAGGTAGATCGAATGACTCTATAAGAGCCATTGCTGGAGCGTTGTGCTCCTCAGTGTACCTCGCTGAAGCGAGTATTATTCTCTGGGCATTTTCTAGATTCCCAGTAGTAGCTGTTTGTGCCATCGGTTATAACCTCCTTTGGCTATTCCATACCCATTGCTCTTCTCGCCGCAGCAGTAGCATTGGCTGATCTATCACCAGCATTATACCGATCTAACCAGTTTCCGTCATTAGATGCAACCTCTGGTGCTCCTTGAGAGTTGTCATACTGCTGTGCTGGAACTTGTTTCTTCCTTAATTCTTGTAATTCAGCTTCCATTTTTCTTCTTTGCTGTATTTCACCAGCAAGTGATTCCATAATCTCTGGACTCTCTGCCTGTTTAAGTACATTTAAATCAGTAATCTGAAGTTCATACTTAGTTGCTAACTGTTCTGCCACTTGTTGTTTAGCAGTTATTAGCTTTCCATAATTATCTGCTTGCCTAACAAGGTCTTGTTGTGCAGTTTGGCTTTGAACATATTGCTGTGCCTGTTTGTAAGCATCTTCAGGAGAAGCCCCTTGAGCTTCATACTGTTTTTGCACCTCTTGTTGTTGTCGTTGTACCGCAGCTCTCTGTCTAACCTGTTCATACTCAGCTGCCTGTCTTTGCAATTGTTGTAATTGCTCTGGGTTTAACTGTGGCTGAGTAGGCTGTTCAGGTGTTGGCTGTGGTGCAGATTCAGTTGGTGTTTCAGGTGGTGCTTCAGGAGCTTCTGCAGCTACAGGTTCTTCTGTAGTAGTTTCAGTTACAGGCTCTGATATATCTACATCAGGTACACTGTTTAACTTATCCACCTCTGCAATTAAAGGATTTATTTCAGGTTGAAATCCTTCACCTTCAACCTCAGTCTGAGGTTCAGGTGCTGCTACTGGTGCTTCTACTTGTGGCTCTTCACTTGGTGTTACCATAAATGACCTCCTATCTATATGGTGCTTGTCTAAATGACGATGGGGGTTGCCCATACAACCCTTGATAATACGATCCATTAACTGGATGCGTTGGAATGTTCTCAAACCATTTTATAACAATACGATCTAACTCTCCTTGTCCAGACATAAGTATAGAATACCTATTATTTTTTCTTACTAATTCCATTGTTTTAACAATAGCCTGAATTGTGAAATTAGAATTTGCACTAGATCGCATTAAAGCACGAGTCTTTGTATTTTCAGATAAATACTTATCCCATACTTCTGAAGCTGACATTCCTAATCTTGCAAGACTTTCAGAATGTCCCTGATCTAATAAAGTTAACCTATGGTAAAACTCATCCTGTACTGGTTGTCCAGTTTCAGGATCATATTTAATACCATCTTGGAAATAACCTGCCTCATCTAATTGTTGTAAGCCTACATAATATTCTTGTACAAGAAAGTTATGATTATCATTTAGAAAAGTTCTTGATTGATTATATTTAGTGTATCTAGCTAATAACCCACCTGATTCTTTTGCCTCTTCATCGTCCCATTGAGAAGTTAAATCCTCCCACTCTGCATCAAACTTAGTCCAATCTGTTTTACCTGTAACAGGGTCTGTATGTTTTTTTCTTATATCGTTATAATGCCATGATGCCCATTTAAGTGGCTGCTCAGACCTTTTCGGCATTTCTTGTAGATTGGAAACAACCCATCCAGAAAGAGGATTTACTTTATATTTCTCGTCAATAAGTTCTAGGGTTTTATTATGTTGCTGATTTATAGAAGATAAGGAATCTCTAAATGCTTTGGGCTCCCATGGCTTTTTAGTCCCTACAGGAAACCAAACATTATCATCACTAAATAAACTATCTCTTGCATACTGCTCTACGATAACGTCTTCTTTTGATTTCTTTTTATATCCTGCTTCCTGTACATCGTACATCCATTTAGCACCATCATCATAATAAGTTTCATATCCTTCTTGTCTTCTTAGTGCCTTTTCATTTTGGACTCTAGCATTTTCAGGAGCATTTAATATTATTAGTTTTGCTTCTCCACCTAGCTCAGTATCGTTTTGTACATCTTCCCAAGAGTTATATTCTTTGCCAAGTTTTTCTAATAACTTTGGTCTAACATTAATTACCATCTTGTCATTTAAATCTTTACCAGATGAGGCTTTTAAATTCAGTCCAGTAGCTCCCTGTATAGCTAAAGCAGTCCCACCTAACTTAGACTCTTCTGTTGGGAAAATATCTGCAACTGTAGTTCCGGGAGCAAGAATGGGACTCTTTGAACTTCCCAAAGTAGGAAGCTCTTTATCTCCTATGCTTCTTACAACTAATCCAGTAAGTAATTGACCAAATCCGATAGGAAGACCTAGATCATGTACACCCTGTAATATTCTCTGTGGCATACCGTATTGGTCTATTTTTCTTCCACGGAAATCTTCACCAAATATTTGAGTTACTATAGCACTAGGTGTAGTTCCTAACCTTGATCCTAGCGATCCTATTATTGGTATTTGGTATTTTGAATCAAACGTCCTAAAGACAGTATCGTACTGGTTCAGCATATCCATAGCTACGTTATCTCCATCTCGTCCTGCAACAGGAATATCTGGTGCTAACCATTGATCGGCATATGAAAATGGATATACACGATTTGCTATTCCTTCTGGAACACCTACTGCACCAAGTAAATCTCCTACACGATTACGACTTGTATCTATATCTATAGGAAGCAATCTTCCTTTTGGTAATGGCTCACCAGTAGTAGCACGATGAATCATTTCTGCCATCATGTACATAGAAAGCATTGCCCCAATATTTCTCGATAACCAAAATGCTTTATCTTCCCCACTAAACATACCAAACATTTGTCTATGAAAAGTTTCTTGTTCATTTACAGAAAACATAATTCTTTTTAAGAAAGATTTAGTGTTACCCCTAATAACACTTTGAGACTCAGGAATAACAGACCAGTTCTTGTTTGCTCTCTTGGCTGCGATTCCCATTATCTGGTCAGGGGTTAAATCATTATATCTGTTTGCCTTCATAACCATAGGGATAATATTGTTTCTAAAGTCACTATATATAGCTACTGGGTATACACCTTCAAACAATCCTTCTTGAAACAAGTTGTTAAGTGTTTTTGCAAGACCGGCAACTTTTTTAGGAGCTACCTTCCATCCTTGCTCTTTCATTAGTTCCGATACAGCTTCTTCCGTCAAAGCTATTCCGTCATCTGATTTAATAAATAAAGTATTGTCTTGAAGGTTTAATCCTACTTGTCTTGATCTTTGATTGTTAAATCCTTTAAGGGCAGGATCTGAAAACCATTCAGTATTATCTAACATCATTTCAAAGAGTTCATCTCTGTATTTTTTAGATACAAAAGCTCTTCCTATATCAAATACATTTTTAGGAACACGGAGTGTATGACCAAATGCTTGAGCTAGTTCAGGAACTGCCTGACCCAAACCTATATTCCCTCCAGTTAAATCTCGTAGTGTGTAATAAGAAGATTCCAAAGTTGTTGAAGGGCCGGAGTAAATAGCCCTAGAAGCAAAGTCTACTTGCTGAAATAAACTACCAAATAAATCTATAGCCTTAGGAATAAATATTAAATTATCAATAGATACTTCTGGGTCTAATCCTGTAAGTTTTTTTACTAATGGTATTTTATGTTTTTCTCTGGCAAATTTTTCAATAACATTTTGATCACCAAAGAATTGCTTCATACCTTTTAAGGTTTCTGGATGAAACATCCATACTTGCTCTAATCGTTCTGGAGTTGCAGTTTGTGGATTAATTCTTCCAGTAGCTTCATCCATTAACTTAGGATGATTGCCTAATAGTTTAGGTGTTATATAAGATTTCTCTCCTTGAAAGGCAGGACCTCCTTCTACAAACTCTTCCCATCCATCCTTTTTAAGTCTTTCGTATTCATCTGTTCTAAGTCCATTCTTTGATTTAAGAATAAACTCAGCCTGATTTATACTAGGGTCTTTTAATATATTTAGAAGCTCAGTCTCCATCCTTACTTTTAATCCTAGCTTGGATGAAAACATAGCCTGTTCATAAGGATTCCATCGTATTGGTTTTAATCCCATTGACATCATTTGCTGAATATCAGCTTCTTCCTTTCCAATCTTAGCCCTTCTACTAAATTGTATGGATTGAGTTCTTCCTATTCTTTGGGCATTGTTATGTGCGGTAACTCTTTTGTGGAAATCATCCCAATCTAAATTTTCTGGAACAAATCCTCTGTAAAAATACTGTTCAGTATCAGTACCAAGTTCACCAAAATCCTTTAGCTTTATTCCACCATTAGCTCTAAGAGTTTGTTCCATGTCAGTTAAAGCTCTTAGATTGTGGTACTGCTTCCACACTAAGTCATATTTGTCTCCATATCTTAAAGCCATTTGTTCTACATTAGGTAACCACTTTTTATCATGTAATGCGTAATACAATAATCTAAGATCACCCGGCTCGTAGGCTTCACCAAGAGCTTCTTTTGTAGGAACATAGTTACCATCAACTTCTTTAATCCAACCTAACTCTTCTAATTCTCTTGTCCCATTGCGGATAACATGTGTAGCAAAATCAGCATGAGAATTTATTGTTCCTTCATATAAACGAGCAATAGTTTTAAATGGAGCTTCCACTCCACCCTTTCTCACTAACCCTTTAACCCAAGCACGTATACCATCTCTTGATGCTATTTCATCAGGAGCTGCCATATTTCTCCATACTTTTCTGGCTTGATCAAATATGTATCCTTCAACTTGATTCAATCCTTGTACCCAAGGACTTACCTTAGAGAAGTCAGCATCTGGTGGTGCTAAAGTTGGAGTGTCTGGTGGTGGTGGTGGAGAATCAGGAGTAGAAGGAACATCAGATTTCTTTCCTGTTGTCACACGCCACCTTGGAACACCCGGTGTTCCAGCAGGAAGCACTCCCCTTGCTGGAGCACGATTATCTATAAATCTAGAAAGTTCAGCTTCATATTGAACTCCATGCCAATTCTTTTTAGTTGGAGTTAACGGAACTCCTATTTCAGGAACAAGCTCGTTGTTAACTTCATCAAGTTTCATGTAAGTATTACGCCACTCGTCCCATATATTATCTACACGAGTCGTTTGGCTTTCTTGAATTTGATCAAAGAAATGTTTTTGTAATCCTGCAAAGTCATCTAATGTAAGTGTGGCTTGAGAAGCTGTTCCAAGGATACGAGCTTCAGGTTTTTCCATAGTAGGTATAGCTGTAGGTTTAATGTCAACTTTACCTATACGGTTAATAGCATCCAGTATGACTCTGTTTTCAGGAGATTCTTGGCGTAAGAAGCCTCTAGTCTGTTGCCCTCTAATTGCCTCCTTGACAATTTTTTTTGGATAACCCTGTGCTATTTCAATGGTTGTATATCCACCGGATTTAAGGCCAGCAGACCCAATGATTCTCTGCTCTTTTGGTATATTCGGATAACCTCCCTGCACTTTCCAGTAAGGAAAATAACGTACTGGTTTTCCTGTTCCTACGGGAAGAATTTCAAATACCTCATCTGCTATATCGTCAATAAGCGAACCTAGTTCTGAGTCTGACATATCTGCAACCGCATCTACTATACGGTTCACGACAGGTACTTCTGGAACCACAGCAGCTGTAGGGGTTGGTTCTGGAATATTTTTATTCCATGTAAATTTAGGTACAGTAAATGTAAATTCCTGTTGTCCGGGTAGAGTATCTATATATTCAAATACTTTATTCCTACTAGATTGAGACTTATTACCAAAGATAGACTGAGCAACCTCGTCACTCCATCGTTTAATCCACATCCTATGTCCGGGATTCTTAGTATCGAACTCAACCCCTTTTTGTCTGACCGCTAATAATCTATCTATAAGCCCCTGTGCATTTTCAGGAATATCTTTAGCAAAAGGAGACAAGTCCTGTATCTCTTTTCCTATAGCTATCCTTGGTTCAAAGAATTGTCCAGTAGCTGCCTCTTCTTTTCTTGTTACCATAGGACGGAATGGTTTTCTTGGCTTGCCAGAAGGAGAAGTTAAACTAGGCATTGGATCAGTTTCTACCCAAGAGTAAGAAGGCTCATCTGCTTGTCGGGTCATGAAGTCTATGCCCGGCATTCCTTCAACAGGTTTTCCAAATGGATTAAGAATATCTTGTTGATACTCAAGTGGTAATGCTTGTTGATAACCACCAGACACAAAGTCTTCTCTAAATGGTGGAGGGTCTGGACGTGGTGGGAAAGATGGCAACGCAAACTCTTGCTCATCTATACCAGAACCAAATCTTTCCCAAACACCCGTATCCCAATCTGCTCTTGTTTGTACTGGTCTTCCTAATTGATCTAAAGGCATAGTGTCTCTTGGAATGTTCGGTGTTCCAAGGGTATGGTAAAAGTCAGGAATAGAAGCATCTGGAAAAACTGAAGATACTTGTTCCATTGGTATCTGAAGTGGAGCTTGTTCTGGGACAATAGGAGCTATAGCACTTGGTGGGGGAATATCACCCGCTTTTTTAAAAATTTGCTTTCCAACAGATGCTGTTCCCCCAAGTGCAATTTCCGCAGTAAGTTCACCTAATGCTGCTTTCCACCATTCTATTTCTCCAGCATCATGAGCAGCTCGATACGCAGCTTCGTTTCTTTCTAAATCACCAAAAAACCATGGAGCACCCTCTCCTCTTTCTTCCAGTAATTCTTTGCGTTCTCCTATTCCCGGTTCTGCAAATATTGGAGAACCAACTATGCCACCAGATACTGGTCTTATCACATCCTCATATGCTTCTATTAAGGGTGCAATCCCTTCACCAATTGCTCCCAACATTTGCTTTGGAGAATAAGTTCCATCCTCTCCGGGTTCACCCATTCTTTCTCTGAACCTTGGGTCTACATCTGCTATGTTTTTTCTAAACATATCTGTTTGTTTAGCAACATAGAAAGGGTTCATATCTTTTGTAAAATCTTCTACTATGCCTCTACCAATTGCCTGTCCAAAATCTAATACATTACCACCTACATTCTTCCAGTAATCTTTACTCCAAAGAGTAGGATCACCAACACTAAGTTGAGAGTTGTAATCAGTTAAGGCAGCATTAATTGTAGAAGTATCTGCAGGAAGTTGTGCTCCCCACTTCTCAATTAAATGAGGGAAGCGTGTAGTAGCTCTTGTCCATACTGCTTGGATTTCTTCAGGAGTTGCCATAGGTGTACACCTATTGGTACATAAATCGAGTTGACGGATTAAATCTACGTGAACCACCACCGGGTCTTAATGATGGGCTTAAAGATGAATACCTTTCAGTCCAAGGCTGTTGTTCTAAAAAATCTACAAAAGTTGTGGGGGACTCTACCCCTTGTCTTACATCACTACCAAGAACACCTTGATACTGATTCCAGATATTTCCAGATTGACTTCCCCAGTACTGCTGTTGTGCAGGACCCATTCCTTGTCCGGGAGCAAAAGCTCCCGAACTAAAATATGCCAGTGATGGGTCAGACTCCAGTTGATAGTCAGCCCATGACATTCCTAAGAAGTCATCCCATTCATTTGCCATTTAGGTGTGCACCTATGTTCTCATAGTATCTAGATAAGACAAGAATGTCCCCGGAGCCTGTCCCGCTCCCTGTGCTCTAGCTGAATATAAATCATATAGGTTGCCAAGTGCTCTTTGTCTAGACTGTGCTGCATATCCAGCACCACCACCATACCTTGCAGATGCCATAGCAAGTGCATTTCTTCTAGCATCTTCACCTGTTAAATAACCTTGTATCTGAGCCTGTTGTTCAGTTAACGGAGTATTCATTTGTCCCACTGCTTGGGATGCAGCAACTGCGGATGCCCAATCAGAACCCATAGCACCTGCTGTTGTTGAGGGTGTATACCCAGAAAATTCTCCCTCTTGACCTGATAGTAAGTATCTACCAAGAGCTGGAGTAAATCCCATGTTAGCAGTATTCTGGAACTGCGGTAATGCTGCGTAATCACCTA
>TARA_R110002110_G_scaffold1609_1_pt1 | contig 10073 bp, 23 predicted proteins | sample TARA_R110002110 | Tara Oceans TARA_R110002110 (sample SAMEA4397330) | marine metagenome | biome: Polar Biome; feature: [SRF] surface water layer (ENVO:00010504); material: water (ENVO:00002006), including particulate matter (ENVO:01000060) such as... | depth 5 m
TACTTTAACTAGTCTTTTTTCTTCGCGGTCTAATCTATAGCCAGTTATTTCCGGGTCAACTTCGCCAACCTCGTGCTTATCAAACCCTTTCAATATAGCTATTTTCTGTTCTGGAAACTGTCCATAATTTAAAAAATAAGATGCTTGTCCTACAACTTCAGTAAACAAAGCTTCTCTTCCGGCTTCAGGCACTGTCTTCATGTGTTTGTTAAATGCAGCTATTTCGCCTTGTTGACCAAAACCAGTTTTTCCTTGGCAGTGAGCCATGTAATCATGCACTGCTCGTAATTTTGTATTTAATACTGGGTCGAAAATTGGATGCTCAGTGCCTCCTTTCCAAATTTTTAACACACCGTTTTGCATCGCATCTAAGCACATTTCCTTTTCAGAAGGATATGGATTCTCATCCACAAACTCAATGTTAACACGACTTCTTGAGATTTGGCCAAACATGGTATCAATAAATGGCTCTAAAGCTTTAAAAGAATATGCAGCCTCATCATCAAACAATGGCGCCCTTTCATAAGCCTCTGCTACTAATTTTCCATAAAGATCCCAACCATCTGGCCCAGGCTTAAGCATTAGCTTTTCTGTTAAGAGGTATTTTCGCCAGTTTTCAAATAGGAGTTTCAAGCTATTTCTCCATTTCGGGGTTAAGGTCGTTCTCTACAATATTAACAAGCGAGTCCACGATATCAGTCACATCAATAGGTATTGCATCCCATTGTGTGCCATAAACATCCTTTAGCAAGTCCACAATTGCGTCTTCAAATAAAAGAGCACGTGTGACATGTTCTGGGACTTTGTCGTCTTCTTCTCTTTTAGACCATGGCCCTTTAATTACATCACCTTCTAATAACTTTCGCCAGTTTTCAAGTAAGATCTTCATTAATCGCCAAATCCTGTCTTTTCCCAATACTCATCCAGTTCTTGTTCCAAATGATCATCGTAAAGTTGGTTATAAACTTTGTAATAATGATCTTTTTCTAGGTCTAATTTCATCTCTTCTAGGTTTCTTAAGCCCTCTAGAGGTTGGAGCTTTCCCTTTTGATATTCGATACAAATTAAGCACATTTTGAATTACCACTTTTAGCCCCGGCAAGAAACTGTTTAAAATTGTGTACGAAATTTTTCATTCGTTATTCCCCAACGGATTTAGATCCGCGACATTTCCATTTTTTTCTAGATAAAGTGTTTGCGCAGGGAGGATTTTTACATTTTTTAATTTTAGCAGATCTTGCACAATAAGCATCTGCCTTTTTTGTGCCTGGTCGGATTCTATCACCACCATCTTTTGCTTTTCCTGCTTGACCGTAGGACCGGCACTTACCATCAACTCTCTTTGCGAATCTTTTTCCTTTTGATGGTTTACATGGTTTCTTTTCTTCTTCAATCTGTTGTTCTTTTACACAGACAGGACAATACTCTTCATTTTCATCCAAAGCGTCTACCTCATAATATTGTTCTTCATCGATTGGTTCGCAATTATTAACTCGATCGCCACTTTTACCTATTTTTGTTTTTACACCAGTTTTTGCACCAGGACTATATCCCTTCCAACACTTTTCTTCATTTATATACTGTCGCCAACTTTCAAATAGTAGTTTCATTTACTTACTTTTCCTTTTTTCGGCTAAACCTTCGCGATCATCGTCAAGGTAAGTCACTTCTGTACCATCTGATTTTACAATTGTAACTTTAATATCTGTATTGCCGCGAACGAAATCAATTGGATTGTTAGATCCAACTTCGTTAATAATGCGTATTTTCACTTAACCGATTCCGCTTGAGCCAGACCAGTTAGATCCAGATGGTGAAACATTATCCAAGCGAACATTAGGAATTCCAGTCAATCCAGCCATAACAGATACTACAGACGTAGCGACTGAAGAAGAAAGATACAATTCTGTACACTTTATATCCAAAACTGGAAGGTTTTGACCGCCTGCTGTATTAACTGTAAAAAAGTTTTCACCATCATTGTCGGCATCTACGCCGGCCTCAGACATCCCGAATAAAAGATGCCCACTAGAAGAAATGTGAATCCATTTTGTAACTGCTGGAAAATCAACTTTGTAAACTCCACCGCCTTTTGTAACATTAAAAGCGCCAGATAAGAATGGTTTGCCGCTAACTTGGTAAGAACCAACATTACTCAAGCCTGCGCTATATTTATAATTATCAAAAGCCATGTATAACTCCTTTTTTCTAAAGTAATTAGTTACTTTTTATAACTAATGTACATTTTATCTTGTTCTGTTAACGACATCGATGCATCATAAGCAAGAGTTTTAATGCTAGATAATTTTCTAAGATAATCGTTTCTACGTAAAACTTTAAAAACCAAATTCTCAACTGAATATATCCCACCAGTTTCTAAACCGGTCTTGCGATATCGTTTTATCTTTTCCATTAAATTTTCAGCAATTTGTTTTGCTAGTAAAAAATCCTTTTCAGCATAATAATCATATGCATTATCGATGTCTTCCATTAATTTAGCTGATTTTTCTTTAACTAGGTCATAGTCAATGTTTAATCTATATTTTGATGGTTTTTTTAACCAACGATTTTCCATTAATGAATACACACCGCTAGAAATATGAGGTTCGCTGCTATCTTGAATATAGATTTCCACTTCAAAACCTTTAATTAAAATGTTATGAATGCCATTCCAACTTCTTGTTTTCTCTCTAAAATAATCTGCAATTATATTAATATCTTGTAGCTGTTTGAAGTCAATAAGAATATGAAGATCAAAGTCAGACATGTCTGACCAGTTATAACTTGCGAGAGATCCAGTTAGAGTAATATCTTCTATGGATATGTTGGAATCTAAATCAAGAGAATTAAAAAAGTCGTTAGCTATTCTAATCGCAGCGTCACGCACTTCAGGTATGAGGTTGTCGTTATCCCACAATTCTAAAGGTAAACTGTCTTTTGAAACGATAGAAGATGTGTCGACAAATTGAGGATCAGCTAATTCCTCTAAATATGATTTCCAATTATTTATATAGTCCATGCATTAATTAGTTATCCCCTCTAAGAATAACTCGTTAATATGGCCACACTTATCACATTTAAATATTTGAAGAGGGATTAATGTCTCCATACCTGATGGAGACATCAACGCTGATAGCCTTTTGATGATATATGATCGCGAAAACGTTTCATTTCCACACCCAGATTTTTCGCATTTTATATTTTCTACATTGTTAAGATCAATGTTCAAATTAGGGTTATTCATAATAATAAAAATCTCTTTATTCTTTGTAGATTTTTAGCTAATCTACTGAGCTTCTCTGACTGGGCTGGATTGAAACCTGGTGTGGATAGCCTCCAATCTATCTGACACCTCTTTAACCAGAGTGTCATATCGGCTCTTTAGAGTAAAGACTTCATCTCTTAATTCAGAGTTTGATTCCTTAAGGCGATTCACGCGAGCCGTGAGTTGGCTTACTTGCGACTCAAGATCTTTGCTGGTGGACATAATAAACCTCCAATGATTATAATACCACTATATTATAAGCTGTTTTTTTATCTAATTTAAGTTATTTTTTATTTTTTTTAGCTTTAGCTTGGTTAGTGGCAATTGCATATGCAGCACTTTCGCCTTCTTCTTTTCCGTATTCTTCTTTTGTGCTCTTCATTATTTTCTTAGCGCGCTTATCTCTAAATTTAATTTGACTTTTTGTTAATTTTTTTTCTTTATCGTCGTCATCTTTAAGAGGAGCCTCCCCTTCATCACCCGGTCACTCGTACAACACTTTTTCTAATTCTTCTTTGATTATTTGTTTTAATCTTAATTTTGAAAGCTTCATGTGTTATTCTCCATATATGACTAAAGTAAATAGTATATGATGACTAAAGGAATAATATTGTTTATATTGGCCAACATTCTTGGTTGGTTTAATATCCATCTTCAATTTATGCATAAATGGTGGGCTGAGAGGCCGGTGACCACTATCCTTATATTTTCTTTTCCTGTTGGGTATTTGTTTTTAATGGGGACAAAATATATCGTAGGTAGTACCGGTGTCTATTGGTCTTCTAGACTAATAGGATTTTCTATTGCGACTACCATTTATGCTATTCTCACTTGGGTAATACTAAAAGAAAGCTTTTTTGAAATAAAAACTTTAACATGTCTTTCGCTTTGTTGTGTTGTGCTAATCATTCAGGTGTTTTGGAAATGAATTTATAAATCTTTTAATATTTTTACAACTTCTTTTTTACCATAAAGCTTTACTAAAGTTTCAACTATGTGTTTTAAATGACAAGAGGCTTCTATTTCTGTTCCATTTTGACCGTCTACTTTAAATGTAAAAGTGTTTTCTTCGTATTGTTTATTGGCATATGACAATTCATACCCTAATAAGCAATTATTGAATAAATTATCATATGGCTGAATATATTCAAATTGAGTATTTATTATTTTTTTCTTTTCTAGGACTTCACGAAGCAAATCGACAAACTGCTCTTTAGTCATGGGTTTGGAGGTCATTACATTAATTAGTTTTATAATCTATAATCTTTAAAATATTGCGAATTCAATCAAAATTGTAACTTTTTTCAATTAATTCAATTAATTGTTTTTCTAAATTAACAATGACTGCTTCTAATCTCGGAATTAGGTCATCAGGTATTTTTTTACCCTCAATAACCATGGTTCTACTTCTAATTAAGGCCGCTTGGGCTTCTTTTAAAGCTCTTTTTAATCTTACTTCATTTAAGCAAATAATGTCATTCATTTAAGTAACACCCTCTTATGTGATATATTATAAATAGCTTAAGTAACAGACAACTAATCGACTATATCATATAAACACTATTTATTTTAAGAGACGCTTAAGGAGATAGCATATGAATAATTCTTCTGGATTCGGCGGCAATGGGCCATATTCGTCAGGAGGTGTTATATTATGCTCCTTCTGTGGTAAATCGCGGAAAGAAGTTAAAAAAATTATTACTGGTTTAAATATAATGAACAACATTTGCAACGAATGTGTAGAATTGTGTTACGATATATTAGCCACAGATGCAGAACAAGAAGAAACAATAGCAAAAAAAATAGCAGAAGAAGACTTTTATGAGCTTCCTACGCCTCATGAAATAAAATATCTTTTAGATGATATTGTTGTTGGCCAAGAAAAAGCAAAAAAAGTGTTATCAGTGGCCGTTTATAATCATTATAAGCGTATATCGAATGTAAAAGTCGAAGGGCAATCTGTAAAAATTAAAAAAAGCAATGTATTATTAGCAGGGCCGACCGGATCCGGCAAAACTTTATTAGCACAAACTCTAGCAGAAATACTAGATGTTCCTTTCGCCATGGCTGATGCTACATCGTTAACGGAAGCTGGGTATGTCGGAGAAGACGTAGAAAATATATTACATAGACTTTTGACAAAAGCGGGTGGATCAGTTGCAGACGCCGAAAGGGGAATTATTTATATTGATGAAATAGATAAGTTAGCTTTAAAGTCTGGTCGCGGGGGTGTAACTCGTGATATATCTGGCGAGGGTGTGCAGCAAGCGCTTTTAAAACTAATTGAAGGTTCGGTTGTGAATGTTCCAAAAGAAAGAAACAAAATGAACAGAGATACGATACCCATTGATACTAGCAATATATTATTTATTTGTGGAGGAGCTTTTGTTGGATTAAAAGAAATAATTCAAAGAAGAATTTCCCCCAAGCAATCATTAGGCTTTGGAACAAAAATAAAAAGTAAAGAAAATGATTTGAATAATGAAAAATATTTAACAAAAACCACGTCAGAAGATTTAGTTAATTTTGGATTAATTCCAGAATTAATTGGACGTATACCTGTTATTGCCAATCTTAAACAATTAAATAAAAATATGCTAATTCAAATTCTAACAGAACCTCAAAATTGTTTAATTGATCAATATAAAAAGATATTTAAAATTGATGGTGTAGATTTAGTAATCACTAAAAAAGCTTTAGAAAAAATAGCTGAAGAGGCAATTAATATGCAGAGCGGCGCGCGAGGCTTAAGAGCCATATTAGAAGAAGCGCTTCTAGAGTCAATGTATGATGTGCCAACATATGCAGAAATTGCAAAAGTAATAATTAATGAAAAAACAATCGATGGTAAACTAAGGCCAATATACGTATACAATGATGAAGTTGATGATTGTGATCACGAAGAGGTTTGTGAAGGCGAATGATCTTTAGCCGAGGCTATAACAGTTATAGCCTCCCCCAAGCACCATGTAACTTGCCCAACAGCCCATAATACTTTAACGTCTAATAGCGGGGGGGTAAGTTCAAGTTTTTTAACTTCTTGTACTTTAATTACAATTCCAATGTTTTCAACATTGTCTAAATAAACTAAATCACCAACATTTATCATTCTTCATCATCATAGATTGGTATGCCATCTATTATCTCTTCTTCATCTAATTCGAATTCTAATGTTTGCGAGGTAACAGGAATAGAGGGAATTGTATTTTCATATGTCTTGGCATCATCGAATTCTTTTAAATCGATTTCTTGTGTATCTTTTGGATTCCAATCTAGCCATTGAAGCATATCTAAAAACTTAGACCATTCTTGTTTTCCAATAATTCGTATTTTTTTACCACCGCCAAAACTTATAATATAGTGAAGCTCACTTCTGAATTTTTTATCGACTACTTCAATTTCACCAATGGCTACCTCAAGATAGTCTGAGTTGTTTTTATTTAATATTATTTTTTTTTGAATTCTTAATTCACCATGTCGAGGCTTTGAGAGAGTTTTGTACACCGTTTCGCTTCCTGTAGTATAACTAGGAAGCGAAACAGCAAATTTGCATATTTGGGTTATTAGTTAGGTTTTAGATGTGCGTTTGGGGTCGTCTTCTTCCTGCGCGCCATGGCCATCATTACGTTTGTGCGAAGCAGCTTCTCCCAAAATATCATCTTGAGTTAGATTGCGAATAATGGTACTTCCAAATTTCATATCATACACACCAATCTCACCTTGTTCATTTAGCGAGTGCCAAAGTACTTTACCAACAGCATCTTTACGTTTAATGCCGTATCGTTTTATCAAAGCTGAACTCAGCTTACCTTCTTTCATTCACTGATGTTCAAGGTCTTCTAGCTCAGTCTCAAGCTTTTTTTTACGCTTTTTTTGCGTTTTTGTAAGCTCTTCTTCCATTCGCGATCGGGGATCCCCGCCAACATCTTGCATTAGCTTGTCTAAGAATCTTCTTTTTTGTTCTGGAGTCATATCTTGCACAAGATGATCTAGCTCTTCTTCGGGTATACCCTCTTCTGCGGGATCTGTACCTAGTTCTTCATCTCTAGGATCCGCATAATGATCATCAGGAATTCTAATCTCTTTTAATGAAATTAATTCCTCTTTGATAATTTGTTTAAGTCTTGATTTAGTTATTTTCATTTAATTAAGCTCCCACCATCCATAACGAATACCTGTTGCATTCGCGCCAGTATCTAAATATTTACTAAATATGTCTAAATGCTTTTGATCAAACTGGGACATTCCCATTAATTGTTCAATTTGATCAGGGCCGAAACGAGTAGTTTCTCCCGTGTTTTGATAAGGAAGTCCAAGTCGATCACTAGTTTCGCGATCTAAGTATATATCATCAGTTGGTTCGATTACTTCTTCTGCTTCTAGTACTTCTTTAATGAGTTGTCTTAGTTTTGTTTTGGTTAACTTCATAGTTTTGTCCTTTAAAAATCTGGAATTCTAGGGTCCGGACCTGCGAAGCCGAATTCGAGAGCAGCGTCAGTCCGACGAATTTCGTCTTTAAAAGCCAACATGTTGGCTCTTGTACCGGTAAATATAATATGTTCATCAGTTTTTTCTGCTTTTACACCATGCTTATTTGCTATTTCTACGTAAGCATCAATGACGTCATGATTTATTTCCCAACCTTCGCCCCATTCATAGTCTGCGCGGTCTGACGGCCACGTGTCTGGCTTCGCGCTATCATCCCAAAATTCATTTTTTGGCATGCTTACCGTTACGATATCTTCTTCCTCTTTTAATACTTTATTAAGTTCTTCTTTGATGATTCGTTTTAGTTTTGTTTTGGTTAACTTCATAGTTTTGTCCTTTGAGCCTTATGGTGAAAATTGATCTAATATGTCAGGCAACACGCTGTCGATAAAACTAATTAATTCTTGTCTTACAGCTTCGGGATCGGATGTTCCAAATGAAGAAACAAATCCATCTATAGCTTCTTTTAATTCATCTTTAGGATCCCCGGACGGAGGTGCTAAATCTTCCTCTTCTTCCGGTTCAGTCCAAACTGGAGTGCGTTTAATGGGAGACGGTTTACCAAGCCATGGAGACTCTGTTAAATTCGCAAGTTCTTCTTTAATAATGCGTTTTAGTTTGGTTTTGGTTAACTTCATAGTTTAATCCTTTTTCTCTTCTAAGTCCAACCGCCTCTGTGCGACGTCAACGACGTCTGGCTCAAGGTATTCTTTAACAATATTTTTTACAGCTGCTCTGATGTCTTCAGCTAGCATGCTCACATCTTCTTCAGGAATTCCTGAATATTCAGACAGATCGTCTTCGGCGCCTGCAGAAATTGCGCGTACTACGGCGTACGCTGCCTTATTGGCTAGACTAGTGGCAATGTCGTCACCAGCAAAATGATATGCAGACATTTCGTTAAGCTCTTCTTTAATTAATTGTTTTAGTTTGGTTTTTGTTAGTTTCATTGGAGTCTGCTCCTTAAGATAGTTATGTAATTAATTAGTATCGTTCAGCACTTAAAGCTGATAGCCTGTCGTATTCTTGTTTGAGTTTTTCAAGAGGCCAACTCGAAAATTCAGAGTCAGGTCTAAAACCATAATATTCTTTATGCAGATCGCTATAGCCGCTATACAAGGCCTCTTCCTCTTCTTGCGGGTCTTCGGTGGATTCTAGCTCTAAAAGATTATTGTTTTTAACAAAGTTTTGCTCTATTTCTAGAGCACCAAGAACTTGAGTTTCTTCATTTAAGTACTGTCGCCAATTTTCAAATAATAGTTTCATTTGTATGTTTTCCTAAATATCTCCGCGCCTACAACGCCATAATCACCAGGGCCATATTCTACTAAGTAGTCGCCAGCTTCGCCTTGCAATAAATCTTCTGACCACGACACTTTAACTTGAAAAGGTTCTGGCATCTCTTTAGCAAAGACAGGAATATTTTTCTTTGCTGCAATTCCTGGCTCTAAAACGTCATAGGTTTGTTCGAACTTTTCGGCAGGAATTGGCCATTGTTCACCTTCTGTGCCGGTCATAATCGCGTCCCCGCGATGCGCCCCAACAGACCCTTCTTTTGTTGCAATTGTTTCATCAGTTTCTGCAGTTCTAAAATTTAATGGAATAGGCTTTTTTGCTGTTTCAAAAGCATCCGGATCCTGAGATAGATCTGGTTGTTCATCCAATCCAATTGTTTCATTTAAATATCTTCGCCAATTTTCAAATAGGAGTTTCATGCCGCTTCTTCCTTTGTCCGGAATTGCCATGGAACCGCTCCAAATTTCCCGCCTTTCCAAAGTTCATCCATAGACACACCGGGTTTAATTTTAATTAGTATTTCATTAATTGGACGTTCGCCAATCGATAAAGCTTCATGGTCTTTTGGATATTCAGGTTTTAATCCGTGTTTTGCTAAAGTTTTGTTAATGTCAATAAATGGATGTGATGCGCCGCTAGATTTAAATATAACCTCTAAGTTAGGATTAGCATCACGCCCGGTAGACGCCCCGGATTTTTTATCTACGCCTGCCGCGAAGACTGTTACGCGATTCCACTCTTTAGTAAAAGAGTTGGTGTCAAGAGCTATTCTATCATTTTTCAAAATATTCCAATTACCGGGGGGTTTTATAGTCGCCCATTTGTCTTGAGATCCCATTCCTGGCCGTTGGCTTATCTTTGCTGCTTTAATTATAGGTTCAACAAACCATGGCATTTTGTCTCCAGTCAGATCAGCAAAGTTTGCATTATTTAGCATGGGCAAAAGTTCGCGAAATGAACTTAAACGCACCCCTCTATAAGCTGTTCCGGAGTATAATACTAATATAGGATTTTTTTCATTTAT
>TARA_R110002110_G_scaffold159941_1_pt1 | contig 10070 bp, 11 predicted proteins | sample TARA_R110002110 | Tara Oceans TARA_R110002110 (sample SAMEA4397330) | marine metagenome | biome: Polar Biome; feature: [SRF] surface water layer (ENVO:00010504); material: water (ENVO:00002006), including particulate matter (ENVO:01000060) such as... | depth 5 m
TTGAAGACTACAAACCAACCAACGCCATGGGATATTAATATGTCAAATTTTAAAGATGGTGATCTAGTTCAGTCGTGTAACTGTGGATGGGAAACTCCAGAGCCTGGTGAAGCGGTTGCTCGATGTCCACAGTGCTCTAGCCGGGTGAAGTCTGTCCGTGTTGAGAAGAAAGCAGCACCGAAGAAAGTTCCAAAGAAATCCAAGTAGCGGACGGAGTATTAATGTCGATTAAGCAGCTCCAAGAGTTTGTAGGAAAAGTGAATATCGCTGAGGATTTGAGCAAGGAGATGCTTCTGGCTATTGGTCAGCGAGTCTTCCGACAGTACAAAGAAGATTTCGATACAATGACAGAGTGGTCGGAGGGGGTTGACAATGGAATTGATTTGATGCGTCAGGAGTGGCACACGAAGTCCACTCCGTGGGATGGGGCGAGCAACTACAAAGACCCACTGCTGACGCAGGCATCTATTCAATTTGGCGATAAAGCATCTCTCGAACTACTCCGCAGCAAAGACTTAATATCTGCTGAGATTATTGGCCTGGATCCGAGCGGGGAAAAGAAGGCCAAGGCTGATAGAGTTACGACCTACGAGAACTACCAGATTAATCACGACATGGGCGATTGGCGCGAGGACCAGGAGCGGCTGTTCTACCATGTGCCAAATGTCGGCACTTGCTTTAAGAAAACAGTTTATGATCCTGTTGAGGATATGACTGAGTCTCACGTTATTCAATACCCTGACTTTGTTGTGAACCAGGCAACAAAGAGCATGGAGACCTGCCGGTCATTCTCCCAAAACATGGACTTCAGTGATAACGAGGTCAACGAGAAGGTGCAATCCAAGCGTTGGCTTGAGCGTGATATTATGAGGTCCAAGGATGAAAAGCGCATCGACAAAGAGGGAGACAAGGGCAGCAATGAGGCTGCGAAGGTTGACAATGCCGCAGATAATCCCGATATGTACATCGAGCAACAGTGTTTCTTTGACATCGATGAGGATGGCTATGAGGAGCCCTACATAATAACTATGCACTATGCCAGCCACGAGGTTGTGAGGATTGTTGCGCGATTCGATGAGCAATCGATTAAGGTTCTTTTAGATGATCAGGTTATGACACTGCCGGAAGCATTAGCGGCAAGGAAGGAGCAGGAACTGCAAGAGCATGGTGGGCTTGAGGGGCTTAGTCTTTTGGGTTTGCCTGACACATTAGCTGATACGAATCCTGACGAGCTGGAGCTGCTCAAGATAGTCCCTTTCCAAAACATCACCAAGTACGGTTTCATCCCGGCACCTGATGGCACTTTTTTGGATCTGGGGTATGTCCATCTTTTGGGCGCAATAACTCAGACAATAAATGCTACGACTAACAACCTGGTTGACAGGGCAACACTGAACAATCTGGGTGGTGGATTTCTAGCGAAGGAGTTCAGAAAAGACAAGGGAATTAATCGGTTGAGGATTGGTGAGTGGAAGCAGACGGAGGTGCCTGCGGAGAAATTTGCAAAGGGAATGTTCCCTCATCCCAATCAAGAGCCTAGCCCGACATTGTTTCAGCTGAATGAAAACAGCAAGATTAGGGCAAGAGAGTTTCTTTCGACTGTTGATGTTTCCAGTCAGATTAATGCTCAGACTGCACCGACCACTGCTCTGGCAATTATTCAGGAGGCCATGGTTGCAACTTCTGCTCTTTTTAAACGTATGCTGAAGTCTGAGAGTAATGAATTTAAAATTCTATTCAGGATAAATCAGCGCACACTGGATGACAAGAAGTACCGCAGAGTTTTAGATGATGACCAAGCCACTGTCGAGGCTGACTTTAACTCGATGGATATGGACTTGAGTCCGACAGCAAACGCTGAGATGAGCACAAAAATGCAAAGGATTCAGACGGCTCAGATTGAGTTGCAGCAATTTCCATTAGTTCTTCAAGCTGGCGGTAATCCACTGCCGATTCTTGAGAACTATTTTGAGGCGATTGGAAGCACGATAACTAATCAAATATTCCCTGCCGAGGGAGAGATGTCTGATGCTGATAAGGCGCAGCTTGAGCAGATGAATCAGGCCCAGCAGCAGCAACAACAGATTCAGCAGCAGCAGCTACAGCTACAGCAGATGCAGGTTGATATTCTTGCCAGAGAGCAGGACCGCATGGACCAAGACTCTGCCGCAAAACGCAGCAAGACTGCTGCCGAGACAAAGAAGCTGGGCGCTCAGTTAGTTGAGACTCTTATGAACGCATCGAAGCTGGGTGAGGAGGCTGAGACTGAATCACTGGCTAATGCGATCACCAAGTACACTGCCTCTGTTGGTATGGCTATGGACAATATGCTTGCGATGACAACAGGGCAGAACCAGGAAATAATGCAGGGGATGAACCAGGGCATGGCGGGGATGGAGTTTGATTACGATCCCGCAACCCAAGCACTGAACGTGCGTTAGATGGTTGACATAGCTCAACAGCTAGTTCAAAGCCAACGGCAGAACCAACCACCATCTGTCGCTGGGGTCCAGGCCCGTGCTGACCGTGCCGAAGAGGTTCGGGTATATGTCAAGGGCGTGAAGGATGCGATTGTTGTCTCCGCTCAAGACCTGGCTGCTGCGGCAGGCACCCACATAAATTTCATGCGAGAGAACCCAGAAGCGGTCAGTCTGTATCTGCCGTTAATCCTCAATAACAAGTTCAAAGAGGCGAAGGGTTTTATCGACATGGCAACCGATGGGCTGACTCCGCTTCAGCGTGGTGCCGCAGCTACCATGGCTCTGCCATTGGCGGGTGATATTACGGGTTTGGCGGCTGACATTGAGATGTACATTACGGACCCAGAGTCTAGGAATTGGGTGAACTATACACTGTCTGGTGCTGGTGTTGCCGGAGGTGCCGCGACTATGTCCCCGGCAATGCTGGCGATCATGCCCAAGATCAAGCGGAACATCGATGCTTGGCACGGTTCTCCCCATAGGCTTGACAAGTTCTCAATGAGCAAGATAGGCACAGGTGAGGGCGCACAGGCTTATGGTCATGGGCTGTACTTTGCTGAGAACAAGGAAGTGGCTGAAGGGTATCGACAGGCGGGGCAATTCTTTACTGGCGCTGATGGCTCTTTACCAACCTTTGCGGCATACAAGGGCAAACCTTTTCACAAGGCTGATGTTGACGATATTGGCAAGAAAGCAATCAATTATTTTGATGAGCTAAAGTTTTACGCAGAGGGCGACCCCAGACGCGCAGCCCGGATGATACGAGATACCTTTCAAGAAAGCATGAGCAAAAACAAGGCAGGCGATGATGCCATGCTCAAAGAGCTTTTTGACACCGATGACCTTGGGTTGCTTGATGATTATAAGAACGCACCGGAACCAGAAGAATTACGCATAGCGAAATGGATAGAAGACAACGCAGATGATTTGTCGATTGAGGATGCTACCCACCTCTACAACGTAGACCTAAAGGTATCACCTGATGACCTGCTTGATTGGGATGCTCCGCTTAGTGAGCAGAGTGAGAGTGTGCAGCAAGCAGTAGAAAAAATAAGGAAGCAGGGTGGTGTTGCTGGTGAGAGTTTTGATATGCTGATTTCAGATTATGGCTCTGTTGATAATATATCTGGAAAGAATCTTGTCGAGATGTTGGGTGGCAATAGACCGGAAGGTGCTGCGGCAATGAGAGAAGCTGGCATCCCCGGCATACGCTACTACGATGGTGGAAGCAGGATGTCAGCGGGTGGGGTGGTTGGCGAGACAATTCAAGACGCTGATGGATGGCGCAGCAGAGTCCATGTGAAGAACAGAGGCGGCTCTATTGGTGGTGCTCCGACAGATGGCGCAACTATCTCAATGCCATTCCCGACAGAGGCAGAAGCTACGGCATGGGCTGAGAAGAAAGCGGCAGAAGGCACACGCAACTTTGTAATATTCGATGACTCCCTAGTTGACATCAAGACCCGGAACGGTGAGGCGCTGACCCCGGTGCAGCGGCAGGAAGCTGTTACTAGCATGACGAGTGGAACTCAGGTTGATCCAGGTCTGGGCTACAACCAGGCAGAAAGGGACGCGATGGGAGCGGGGATCAACACGCGAGATCATTTTGAACACCTTGACAGGGTGAAGACCGGCTTATTAGAAAAATCACAACCCGGTTATATTGACCCAGACGCGCATCTCTACGAGCTTGGTTTAGACGAATATGTTGAGGATGTTGACCTGCCTGCCGGACTTCCAAGCCTATCTGGTGAGAGGGTGAGTGGCACAAATCAACCAGTGACCAGGGTGCTGAGTGATACCACTGAGGCAAGGGATAAGCTGGCCGCGCGGGGCATCACAGGGACAGACGCTGAGAATATTATCAACGATGTCACTGAAACAATAATGAATGGACAGGAAATTCGGGCAGTCTGGGAAATGGACGAGGAAGGAATGGCGTTGTTTGAGATGGTTGAGGATGCCATTAGGACAAAGCCAGAGGCTCTTCCCGGTGGTGGAGTTAAGTATCAATGGATGAGAAATGCGGAAGGTGGACAAACGGGCGGCAACAAGCAGTCTGTGGTGCCTTTCACTGAGGACTTATTCAACGAAGTTCGGGACAAGGGGCAGCTACGGTCAAAAACCTACGAGGAATATCGCAGAAAATTCCCCGATGTGACCCATATCTCTGTAACAGACATGGCCGATGGCACACGCAAGACAGGCACAATAGGCAGTCTCGATGAACTGAGACCTCCCCAGGAGCATTTCGACAATGGCTGGGTGATCGAGACTAATGACTTTGATTCACCAGAAGCTCTTCTGCAACTACAGACAGCAGACTCAGACTTAATCAAGTAACACCGCAGCACAGGCTGCAATAGAACGACAATCGGCAATAGTGCCGTTAGTTAAAACCCCATAGGAGGGATTAGATGATAGAGATATTACGGAAGGCCGCAGATTACTCGCAAGAGCCGATATCGAAGGATCAGTTTCACGGCTGGAAGAACGACCCAGTTACGAGAGAGTTATTCCAAGAGCTTACATTGTCGATGGTTGATCAGTTATCTGATGATCTGCCAGAGGATTCTATTGATCGGAATTTGATCTCAGCAAACCAACGCGAGGGGGCTCGCAAGATGCTTGAGATTTTGTTCGAGTGGGAACCTAGAACAGTGAAAGCGATCAGGGAAGGTGACGGTGATGATTAAACCACTAGGCAACATGGTATTGATTGAGGCGAAAAAGGTTGAGAACGTGTCAACTGGTGGGATTATCCTCCAAAATGACATGGTTGGTAAGGAGCAGGCAGTTGAGCAGACCGGGAAGGTCATTGCTATTGGCCCAACAGCTTTTAAGCGGTGGAAGGGGTGCGAGAGTCCGAGGTGGTTCAAAATGGCTTTTGATGAAATCGCAGGGAAAAGCTATCACATAGAGACATTTGAGGCGCTATGTGACTACTGGAAATGGGAAGACCCAGACTACCCAGCTCACAAGCAGTGGGGCATCGAGATCGGTGACACAGTAGAGCACCGCAAGTTCAACGCGATGGACAGTGTCACTTCTGGTGACACTATCTACAGGTATATTCCAGACATTGAGATATTAGGAGTGATTGACGATGAATCTGCGTGATAGCAGGGGGTGGTTTTCAATGCCCCTGGACGAGAGAAAAGGGAACCACGCAGTCACATTTGTAAACATACCAGGAGTAGATAAGAATGATTGAAGAATCAGAAGCAGCAGAGGCTGCGGCCATTGAAGCGGTGGAGTCATCTCGGACTGCGGAGCCAGTGTCCGATCTTGTGGTGGATACAGAGCCCAAACCAACAGAGACAGATGATCGTAGCTACGAAGAGATTCAGGAAGACAAGGCGAGATCTGGAGGATGGAGGCCCATTGATGAATGGGACGGGAAGACAGAGGACTGGGTTGATCCTAGAGACTTTAACGCACGGCAGGGATTAATTGGTGAGCTGCGTGGTTATAAGCGACAGGTCGCTGGGTTTGAGACTCGCATCGAGAATCTTAATCAGGCCCATGCTGGTCAAATGGAAATACAGCGTAAAGAGCTAATTGATGCGAGGGATGAGGCTATCATGGAGGGAGGATCTCATGGGTTGGAGATTGCAAAGAACAAACAATTCCAAATTGACAGCCTATCGCAACAGCCTGCATTTACTGCACCGCAGGGGGTTGACCCGGTTCAGGCTGAGTGGGAATCAAGGAATTCATGGATTAACGAGAACACGCCCAGGGCTAATCACGGCAAGGCGATATGGGCGCAGTTGAGCGAACAAGGAACTCACACACCAGCCACGGCAATTCCTATTCTTGAGGCTGAAATGGCTAAGGCATTTCCGTCATCAGCCAGAAGCAAACCCGAAGTTGCTGAGACAGAGCGTGGATCAAAGACAAGAGGATTTAGGCGGTCATCAGGAAAATTAACGATGAGTGATCTCACCAGGGAAGAACAGTCGATGATTGATGCAATGCCTGGTGCGTGGGATGGTAAAACTGAAACGGAAATATTACAGGCAGTCAAAGACTCCAGAGGTGCGAAATGAAAGAATTAGGAGAGAGTGAATTGATGGGTCAAGACGATGACAGAGAGCGGGTTAATTCGACTCAAAAACAGGATTTGGCAGTCGGTCAGACGGGTGACCCAAGAGATCCTAATATAACGACTAGACCTGCCCGTGTCACCATGGGGCAGGGCAGCAATCTAGGGTTTGAGGATTGCGATTTTGACAGAGAGAGTTTTGGTTATTATGTTTTCCATGAACATCCTGATAAGCCTGGTCGAATAGCAAGGGCAAAGGGTGCTTATTGGGAGCACGTTACTAACCGAGATGGTCAGGTTGCCCAGCGAGCATCAGGAGGTGGAATTAACTATTTAATGCGCCTCCCAGAGAAGTACAGGAAAGAAGACCTTGACGCTAAGAAAAAAAGAGTTCAAGCTACGATGGCCGACCAAACAGGTGTTGGTCAAAATGAATATGCCCCAGATACCAAGACAGGAAAGGCAGAGGGTGGTTCATCGATTTATCAGGATAGACAAATGACTGATAATCCTTATAGCTAGACTTTTCAAGCGGTTAGACCTCCGTGAGTTGAAGAGAAACGAAATCAGCTTTTAATTAGGCTTTGTTTTTTATTCAACTACTATGGAGTTCTATATGACTTTTCAGTATCAAGGTACTGAATCCAATGGCTCCCCAGACGGTAAGCAGAAGACCTATGCGGTTGATGCTACCCATGCGGGAGTGTTGGGTCCAGGCGATTTAGTTTTAATTACGGGTAACGGTTCTGCCACTGGCATTTCAGAGGTAGATATCGGGACAGCAAGCGCAGCTAACACTGGTGTAATTTCCAGCGTCAGGCCAAACATTGCTGGTGAGGCTTTATCTCAAACATACCTGTCGGCATCAACTGCTGGCAATGTATTGGTTAATGTTGATGACCAAGCCCTTTATGAAGTTCCCGTTACCAATGGCCCTATGGTTGTGGCTAATGTTGGCTTAAACTGTCCTGCGGTTGTAACAGCAGGCACGGTTACAGGCAGCAACTTTGTTTCAAATATGGGTGCTAATGCCACAGGCGTTGCCACCACTTCCACGCTTCCACTCCGCATAGTTGCACTTAGAGAGGACTCAGCAGGTGTGCTGGGAAATGTTGCGCTTGTTCGTGTGAACGAGACAACTTCCAAACTTGGCGCGACTGGCATAGCTTAAAGGAGACATAATATGTCTGGTGTAATCGGTACAGGTAGTTTACCGCGCCTCCTTCAAGATGGCGTGGCTAATGTTTTTGGTGATTCTCTTAAAGAGCATGAGCCTTGTTACAATAAAATGTTTGAGGATTTGACATCAAAGAAGAATTTTGAGGTTGATGTTCAATTCGAGGGCTTCTCTCGCTCATCCAACAAGCCTGAAGGTGATGATATTACCTTTGATTCAAGGCGGCAGGGATTCACTCCAAAGTATCAGCACTCAACTCTGGGAAAGGGGTTTATTGTGACTAGAGAGGCTTTGGAAGATGAGCTTTATGGACAGTTAAGTGATGGGGCTCGCGCTCTTTCTCGCGCCATGATGATTGGCCGCGAGCTAGATGGAGCAGGAACCTTCAATAACGGTTTCGATGCCACAGTTGTTATGATTGATGGCGATGGGGCTGACCTGTTTAATACTGCTCACTCTAATGGACCTTCTGGTGGTACATACTCAAACAGGCTGGCAATTGATGCTGATCTGACTGAGGCATCACTTGAGGATGCGCTTGCCATTGCTCAAACAATGACTGATGCGCGAGGTCTACCAGCGGCACTCCAGGTTCAACGACTTGTAGTTGCTGCGGGAACCAACTCATTTAACGCCCAGAGAATATTGGGTTCTGTTCTTCAGAACGACACAGGAAATAACGCCACTAATGCAGTGCGCGATATGAATTCTGTGCGTGATGGTTGGTTGTCTAACCCTTATCTAACTGACACTGATGCGTGGTTTTTGATTACTGATGCCCCACAAGGGCTGAAGTATTACACTCGCAGAGCTTTAGAATTTGGGCAGGACAATGCCTTTGCTTCTGAAAATGCACGATTCAAGGCCACAATGCGTTATGTCTTTGGTTGGACAGATGCGAGAGGGGCAATTGGAAGTCAAGGAAACTGATAGGCAATAAGGGTCTGTCTTTGTATCTGGCTATAACTGCCTACCTTATTGGTGGTCTGTTATGGCTAGATACATTTAATAAATTAACTGTAAACTTTAGTTTCGCTCGGTCTGAAAGGACACAGGAGATAAAATGAATACCACTAATTTTCCAAATGGCTTTGTGAACGGCCTAACCATTCGCAATAGTCCTGTTACACAACTTTATCCCGGCAACATTTTTTGGGTAAACGGTTCATCTGTTCTGGGTGGAGGCCAAAAGGTTGGCGGCTCCGATGGAAATGCAGGAACCTATACGGCTCCTTGGGCCACAATTGATTACGCGATAGGTCGGTGTCTAGCCTCCAGGGGTGACATTCTAATGGTAATGCCTGGGCATACCGAGACAGTCAGTGCTGCCGGGTCTATTGCTTGCGATGTTGCTGGTGTTGCTATTATAGGCTTGGGTTCTGGCTCACTCAGACCCACCATCTCATTCACGACTGCTACTACTGCGGCTATCACTGTCTCTGCGGCTAATGTAACTATAAAGAATGTAATTCTTTCTGCTGCTTTTGCTGACGTTGCCGAAGCGATTACGTTGACGGCCTCTGGATTCACCTTAGAGGATGTTGATGTTGTCGAGTCTGGTGCGGCATTAAATTTTGTTGATGTGGTTGACACATCAGCAGTTAATAATGCTTGTGATGACCTTGCAATTCACAACCTTAGCTGGGTTTCTGTTGATGCGTCATCTGGGACGGTTGTTGACGTTGATGCTGATATAGATGGCCTGACCATCCATGACTGTCTTGTTAATCTAGCCGTAAATGGTGTCGTTTCTATTTTTGCTATGGTAGCTGCTGGAAAAGACCTAACTAACGTAGACATTCAGAGAAATTATGGTTCTCGCTTGGTTACTGGTTCTGCCGTTGGTTTTATCACGTTTGCAGACACAACTACGACAAACACAGGCATCTTGAAGGACAATAGCTGGAGAAGCCTCGACACTGCTGGCGAGATCTATACAACTGCTGGTTCAAATATAACTTTTATGAATAACAAAGCGACTTCTGCTATCGACAAGTCAGGATACTTGTTGCCAGTTGCTGACAGTTAATTAGAGGGTAATGGGGGCTAAGTCAGCTTGATTAGCCCCTAACTGCCGCCTGAAAATCCTGAGCATTAAAAATGGATAACTCGTGACAAAAGAAGAGATGGCTAAACTAATCGAGCAGTCGGCGGAACTTGGTGCTAAAAAGGCACTCCGAGATATAGGGCTGTCAGACGAAGAGGCGAGCAAGGATTTGCGGGAGTTGCGGAGTGTCCTCGATGCGTGGCGGATGGCTAAACGCACAGCAGGTAGAGCGATCATTCAGACTGCCACTTATCTTTTTCTAGGCGCTCTGCTTGCGGGTGCGTATTTCAATTTCACCGGGGATAAGTAATGGTGATG
>TARA_R110002110_G_scaffold196337_2_pt1 | contig 10063 bp, 9 predicted proteins | sample TARA_R110002110 | Tara Oceans TARA_R110002110 (sample SAMEA4397330) | marine metagenome | biome: Polar Biome; feature: [SRF] surface water layer (ENVO:00010504); material: water (ENVO:00002006), including particulate matter (ENVO:01000060) such as... | depth 5 m
CCGCTCGACGTCAGGTTGACGATCAGCCCGCCGAAGACCGCCCAGTTCCAGAACGCGTCGGGCAAGTCAAGCTCGCCGCGCCACATGCGCACAAACTGTTTCATTCCTGACGACCCCTCGAAATCCATGACGCCCGGCCCGGCCGGTTCCCGCATTCGCCGCTGGACGACCATCCCGTTTTGCGCCAGATTTTCCGCATGCGCAAATGCCGGAGCGTGCCATGACCCTTCAGAGCCAGCCCGAAACCGCGCCCGCCGCGCCGGAAACGACAATGCTCTCCGCCATGCCCGGCTGGCGATACGTCCTGCGGGAGTTCTACAATGTCTACCGGTTCTCCTCGGCCGGCGGCAGCAGGATCATCAGCGGCCACATGCGCGCGGTGCAGTCCCGGCTGTCAAAGGTGCTCACGGAAGATACGGAACTGGTCCTCGGCACGCCCGAGACAAGGCCCGTGACGGCCCACCTGGACCGCACGCTGGATAACGGCGAGGAAGGCAGCACGCAGTCCTTCGTGCGCGCGCTGTCCAAAATCAGCCCGGATCTGAGCTGGCAATACGGCTACGAGACCATGCCGAAAAGCCTGGAGGACAAATACGCCTATTCCGAGATTCTCGGACCGCGCGGGCCGATCGTGTCCGACGACCTGATCCTCGGCCTGGTCCTGTTTGCCCCGGGCTGCACCTACCCCGCCCACAGCCACACCGACATCACGGAGAGCTACTACTGCCTGAGCGGGTACGTTTCCCAGAACCATGCCGGGGTGTATCCGCCGGGCTCTCTCCTGTTCAACGCGCCGGACCACGAGCACGCCATCGCCACGTCACGCTACGAGCCCGTCCTGCTGAGCTACGTCTGGGTCGGCGATGCCGATGTGCTGACCAATGTTCAGATGAAGTTCAGCGGGCGGCGCCGGAAAAAAGACCCTAAATAAGCCGCGCCGGTTCCCGCAGGCCGGATCCGTTCGCTAGCCCCCGCCCGGCAGGTCCAGCCCCACGCCCTGAAGATGGCCGAACAGCCCGGCGAGCCGCGCGGTGTCGGCGGCAGGCAGCGGCGGTTTTAGGATGGACGCGATGTTTTCCTCGAGGTGATCGATGCTGCCGGTGCCGAACAGCACCACGTCGGCGCCCGGCTCGTGGCGGGCATAGCGGTATGCCGCCTCGATCACGCTGGCCGCGCCGCCGTCTTCGGGATGCACCAGAAAGCCGAGCGGGTCGTCGGTGTCCGCAAGTTCGTCCGGCACCTGCCCGGCCGCCGCAAGTTCGCGCATCGTTTCCTGCAGCCGGCCGGGCACGCTGAACAGGTTGCGCACGGCAAACATGATCAGCGTGCCGATGTTGTTTTTCATCGTCGCGGGCAGCACCGCGCTGCGTGCCACCTGGTGCATCATGTTGAAGCCCAGCATGATCACGTCCCAGCAATCGTCGCCGACCGCCCGCTGCAGCATGACCTGCGCGTGATCGTTCGGCGCGGTTTCGGTGATGCCGAGAAACCGGATCTTGCCCGCGGCGCGGGCCCGTTCGAGCACCGGCACCAGGACGGCCAGGGAATGATCGTACTGATCGGGGTGGACGCCGTGCAGGTGAAAGACATCGATGTAATCGGTATCGAGATCGCGCAGGGACGCATCGATCTCCGCCGCCAGCCTGTCCGCCGTCACCCCGCCCGCGTGATACTTGCTGGAAACGATCACCTCGTAGCGCGGTACCGACCCGATCGCCGCCCCGACGACCTTTTCGGTCCCGTAGCCGCGCGCGGTATCGAGAAAGTTGACGCCGAGATCGAGCGCCCGGCGGATCAGCGCCACCGCCTCGGCCTCGCTTTTCCCGCGCCCGAGCCCGACCTTCGCATTGCCGCCGCAGCCGAGCCCCGCGACGCCGACCTTCAGCCCGGTTCTTCCCAGTGTCGTGTAGTCCATGTGTCGTCCGTGTTGTTGCGTCGTTTCAGGAAGGCAAAAGCCGTCCCGCGCCTATTTCACGCATTGGTGCTTGATAAAGTTTTCCTTCAGCCCCTTGTCGCAGGACGGCACGCGCTCAAAGACGTAGCAGGGGCGAATATTGCGCTTGCCGCAGGCATCGGCCCGGAAAGGCGGAAAGTGCCGCTGGGTCAGTGCGGTCGTGCCCCGGATATCGGCAGGCGAGATCGAGCCGCCGACCCCGGCGGCGAAACCGAAGCCCTGGAAATGCTTGAAATCATAGCCGATGGCTGCCGGCGCGTTCTTGGGCGCGGCGAACCAGAACCCGGCGCCGGCGACCGCGATCTCGCCGCCCGACGCCGCCATGCCCCGGTTTTCGCCGAGCAGGTTCTGCGGCGGGCTGTTCCACACGGTGACCGAGATCGTGCCCGACGCGCCGGTGATCAGCCCGCCATTGATGCCGATGGTGCGGTATTCGAATGCCGCCGGGGCTTTTTTGGTCAGGTTGATGGCGACGCCGTTTTCGACGCTGGCACCGATGCCGAGACCGCCATCCTGAACGAAACCGATGGTGAGCGCGCGCGGAATGAACTTGTCGTAGACCGACGGGTCCGCTGTCAGCTTGGCGACCAGCGCGTCGATGCCGGTTTTGTTCAGGATCTGCTTGAACCGTTTCTTTTCGCGGTCCGCCTTGAACGCCTTGCTCGAGACATAGGCGTAGTGGTCTTTGAGGTTCGCCGTATAGGCTTTGACGTCCTCCATCAGTTTCCTGTTGGATTTCTGAAAATCCGACGCGAATTTCTCGAACTGCCTGAGCGAACCCTGGCCCTTTTTCTGGCACTTGTTCCCGACGAAATCCTCGACCAGGCCCTTGTCGCAGGAGGGTATGCGCTCAACCACCAGGCAGGGGCGCTGGTTCAGCCTGCCGCAGGACAGCGCGCCCTTGGCCACGCATTTGTTCTGGCCGAAATCCTCTTTCAGCCCCTTGTCGCAGGACGGAATGCGTTCCCATACCTTGCAGGGCGTCTGGTTCTTGGCGCCGCAGGCGGCCATCGCCGGGGACGGCGCGGTCGCCGCCGCCAGCAGAACGGCGACGCCGAGTGCCGGGAGCGTCAGAAAAATGCGGGAAAACCGGAAGACGGAAGTCCTGGACGCAATGCCGGAACCGGTCATGCTCGACCCTTTCACTAAAAACAACGCGGAATGTCTGCCGTCGCGCACCGGTCGCCGCGCGTCCGGACCGGGCATCCTCACGATGCCAGCGTGGCGCGCGGCCGACAAGTCTCTTGCGGTGTATCAGCCGCCGGAAACATTCTCCAGCATGCGTTTCAGGTAGGCGCGGAAACGGTCGCGCTCCTTGTCGCTGAACCCGTCGAGGCTGCGGTCGAGCACGCCGCGCACGGCGGGCAGCGCGGCCTCGAAGGTTTTCCGGCCCTTGCCGGTAATATGGACCAGCACCCGGCGTGCATCCGAGGCCGAGCGTTTCCGGGTCACCAGTCCCTGTGCATCCATGGAGGCGATCAGCTTGGAGAGGTTCGACACATCGATCGACGTGCGACGGGCGAGATCGCGCAGGCTGGTCCCGTCCTTTTCCTGCAGGTTGGCGACCACCCGCCAGCCCGGCGTGTTGAGGCCGTGCGGGCGTACCGCATCGGCAAGTTTCGCATAGGACGCCGCCTGGATCGAATAGATGTAATAGGCGTGCGATTCCTCGACGCTGAAACCGGGTTTTTTCTTCTTCGCCATGCTGTCTTTCCGGAACTGTCCGCAATCCTTTGCGGATGCCGACATTAGCATCTGTGTATGCCTGCCGCCAGCTATCGGTAATTACCGATATTTATACCATAGTAAAAACCTTGGTAATTACCATTAATAATGATATCGTCGGGCAAACGTCGCAATTCCGAAGGGGAGAAAACATGTACGTCACCATGCTGGGCACCGGCGCCGCCTTCGCCGATCCCGACCGGGCGCAGTCCGGAATCCTCGTCACGCTCGATAACGGCACGCGCTACATGTTCGATTGCGGCGCCGGCACGGTGCGCAACATGGTCGCCGCCAATGCGAGCCCGGTGGACGTGAAGGCCGTGTTCCTGACACATCTCCATCACGATCATATCTGCGACTTTCCGCTGTTCGCCATCACCGGCTGGATGTGGGACCGCGACAACCCGCCGATCGTGCTGGGGCCGAAAGGCACCAAGCATTTCTGCGACAGCCTGTTCGAGGGCGGCGCCTTCGATTCCGATTTCCGCGCGCGCAGCGCCTACCCGCTGCGACAGGGCAATCTCGAAGCCGTGCGCCCCGATATCCGCGAGGTCTCGCCCGGCCTGGTCTACGAGGACGAGGACGTCAAAATCTGGTGCGACTATGTCGAGCATATCCCGCGCGAGATCAGCGAATGCTTCGGGATCCGCTTCGAGGCCGAGGGCAAGTCGCTCGCGTTCTCGGGCGACACCGCGCCGTGCGACAACATGGTAACGCTTGCAAAGGACGTGGACGTTCTGTTCCACGAATGCACCTTCCCGGAAGCCTTTGTCGAGTTCCGCAAGAAATCCGGCGTCGGCACCTTCGCCCACACCCCGCCGTCGGATCTCGGCAGGATCGCCCGCGATGCCGGCGTCAAATCGCTCGTCGCCACCCATTTCGGCCATTTCGAATCGACCAACCCGGTGATCCTCAAGGCTGCCGAACACCATCTGCCGACCGACCTGATGGGCCCCGACATGATGACCGATGTGGTGCGTGATATCCGCCTCAACTACGACGGGCCGCTCCGCATGGCCTACGACCTGATGCGGGTCGAGGTCTGAAACACAGCGACGTCGGCACCCCGTCGTGGCTATACAACCGCCCGGAATCGGGGCACTCTTCTCAAAACGCTCTTAACAGGAGGCAACACCATGAAAAACCGTACATCTCTCCCGATCATTGCCGCCACTGCGGCAGCGGCGCTGACCGCCGCCACCGCCCAGGCGCAGACACTTGCGATCGGCAGCAACCCGCAGGGCTCGCTCGCCTATTCGACCGCCGCCGGCATCGCCAAGGTCGCGACCGAAGCCACCGACCTGAAGGTCCGCGTCATTCCCCAGGGCGGCCCCGTCGTCACCCTGCCGCTGGTCAATTCCGGCGAGCTGGATTTCTCGATCTCGCTCAGCATTCCGGCCGCCTTTTCCGCCCAGGGGCGCGGCATGTTCCGAAAAAGCGGCAAACAGCCCAACGTGCGCGTCGTCGCCGCGCTCTTCCCGCTGCATCTCGGCTTTTTCGTGCGCAACGATTCGCCGATCAAGAAAATCTCGGACCTGAAGGGCAAGCGTCTCGGCACGAAATATCCGAAACAGCGCGTCGTCCTGCTGACGGGTGCCGCGAAGCTCGCCACCGCCGGGCTGACCTATAAAGACGTCACCGGTGTCCCGGTGCCGAACGGCGTGCGCCAGATCGACGATTTCATGGCCGGCAAGATCGACGCGGTCACGTTCTCGCTGACATCGGGCAAAACCGCCCAGGCCCATGCAAAGGTCGGCGGCATCCGGGTGCTGTCGCTGCCCAAGACGGCAGACTCCGAAAAGGCGATGCAGAAAGTCGCGCCCGGCTCGCATATCGCGACCATCATGCCCGGCCCGGCCTATCCCGGCGTGACGGGCCCGACCAACATCTTCGCCGCCCCGTTCCTGCTGATGGCCGCCGACAAAACGCCGGACGACGCGGTCTACAAGGTCGTCAAGGCAATCTTCGAAAACAAGAAGAAGCTGGTCACGACGCACAAGGCGTTCAACGGCATGCAGCCCAAGGCCATGCATACCGACGTGGGCGTGCCCTATCATCCGGGCGCCGTAAAATTCTACAAAGAACAGGGCATGTAGGCGCCCCACCGGGAACGGCCTGAAGATGGCTGACGCAACCAGACCGGCGCCGGGTATCGCGGACCCGGAAGCCCCGGCAAACACCGCGCCTCATGTAAAGGCCATCGGCGCGGTGCTCGGGGCGATCCTGACCTGCGGCTCGATCGCCGAAGCGCTCGACCTCTATCAGCTCGCGGGCATGGCCGGGTTTATCGAACAGCGCCTGGTCGGCATGCTCGGCATCGCGCTGGTCCTCGCCTTCGCCGTGTTTCCCATCATGCGCAAGGCCGACCGGCCGCGTATCCCGTGGTACGACTGGGGCTTCATCGCGGTCTCCGCCGCGGTCTGCGGCTACGTCACCTGGCAATACGCGTTTATTTTCGACAACCTCCATTCGCGCCCGCCCGAAGTCGTCGTCTCGGCCGTCCTGATCGTCGCCCTCGTCGCCGAAGGGCTGCGGCGGACCGCCGGCAACGTGTTGTTCTACTTCATGGCGTTCTTCATCCTGTTCGGGCTGTTCGGCCATTACGTGCCGGGCCAGTTCGAAGGGCGCAATGTCGATATCGACCGGATGTTCCTCTATATCGCGCTCGACCCCAACGGGCTGGTCGGCATCCCGATGGTGGTCTCGACGACGATCGTGATCACCTTCGTGTTCTTCGGCCACCTGCTGGAAGCCTCCGGCGGCTCGAAATTCTTCACCGATATCTCGGTCGCCCTGATGGGCCGCTATCGCGGCGGCTCGTCCAAGATCGCCATCAGCGCATCGTGCCTGTTCGGCTCTATCTCGGGCAGCGCGGTATCCAACGTCGTCTCGACCGGCGTCATCACCATCCCGATGATGAAACGCGGCGGCTACCCGCCCCATGTCGCCGGCGCGATCGAGGCCGTAGCCTCGACCGGCGGCCAGCTGATGCCGCCGATCATGGGTGCGGCCGCCTTCGTCATGGCCGAATTCCTGCAGGTGCCCTACGGCGATGTGGTGCTCGCCGCCGTCATCCCGGCCCTGCTTTATTACGCGACGCTGTTTATCCAGGCCGATCTCTACGCCGCGCGCCACGGCATCACCCGGGTCGAGGAAGGCCTGATACCCGAACGCGGCCGCGTCTTCCGCTCGGGCTGGCCCTACCTCATTCCGTTTGCCGTCCTCATCGTCGCCCTGTTCAACCTCAACCTCCGCCCCGACACCTCGGCGCTGGCGGCAGCGCTCGCCGTGGTCCTCATCGGGCTCGGGCTCGGCTATGACGGCGTGCGGATGACCGTCGGCGCCGTGTTCCGCGCCTTTTCGTCGACCGGGATCGCGGTCACCCAGATCGTCATGATCGGCGCCATGGCAGGCATCGTGATCGGCGTGCTCAATATCACCGGTCTCGGCTTTGCGCTGACCCAGGCCCTGATCGCCATGGCCGCGGGCAACCTGTTCCTTTTGCTGGTCATGGCGGCTGTCGTCTCGATCGTGCTCGGGATGGGCATGCCGACGCTCGGCGTCTACCTGCTGCTCGCGACCCTGGTGGCGCCGTCGCTCATCGAGGTCGGCGTGCCGCCGATGGCGGCCCACATGTTCGCGCTGTATTTCGGCATGCTGTCGATGATTACGCCGCCGGTCGCCATCGCGGCCTTCGCCGCCGCCACGGTCGCCAATACGGAGCCGATGAAAACCGGTTTCTCCGCCGTCCGGTTCGGCTGGTCGGCCTATGTCATCCCGTTCCTTTTCGTGGTCTCGCCGGCGTTGCTAATGGATGGCGGACCGTTCGAGATCCTGATCGCGGCCGCCACGGCGGTCGCCGGTATCTGGGCGGTTTCGGTGGGGATCGCGGGGCAGCTGTTTGCCGTGCTCGGCCTGCCGCTGCGCCTGTTATTCGTCGCCGCAGGCCTGGCGCTGCTGGTGCCGGGGCCCCTGTTTGCCGAGGCACCGGCGGTCAATCTCGCAGGGGCAGGGCTTGCCGGCGCGCTGATTCTCGCGGCGACCCTGCAGCGCCGCCGCGCCCGGACCGGATAAACAGCCCCGCCCGCCACGAGCCGCCACGAACCGCCACGAGCCGCAGCGGTTATCCGGGAACGAAGTCGAAGCGCCAGCCCTGGTCGTGCGAGACGATTTTGCCGATCTCGGTGCCGGTGAAATGCGCGGGATAGATCATCGCATCCGAATCCCCGTAGCGGTTCAGAAAATCGTAGCGCGACTGGCGCGACAGGTCCGGATCGGTGCACACCACGCTCGACAGTTGCGGCTCGGCAATCTGCAGCGGGTGATGAAACAGATCGCCGGTGAACAGCGCGGTGTCGCCGCCGTCCCGGAGATTGAGCGCGACGTGACCCGGTGTGTGGCCGGGGGTCGGCTCCAGCACGATGCCGTGATCGATCTCGTGATCGTTATCGACCAGGTCGGCGCGGCCTGCCTCGACCACCGGCAGCACGCTGTCGTTGAACACGTTGTCGCCGACCTCCGACGCGCCGAGCATGTTTTCCCAGTGACGGTATTCGTCGGCCGAGAACACGTAGCGCGCGTTCGGGAAGGTCGGCACCCAGCGGCCGTCGACCAGCTGCGTGTTCCAGCCGACATGGTCGATATGCAGGTGAGTGCACATGACGATATCGATATCCGCCGGGGTCAGCCCGGCCGCTTTGAGATTCTCCAGCCACGGCCAGTTCTGGCGGTGCCATTGCGGCCGGCCGGGGCGGTCCTTGTGGTTGCCGACACAGGCATCGACCAGGATGTTCAGCCGGCCGGTGCGGATCACGAAACTCTTGAACGAAAACAGCAGCATCTGCGTGTCGGCATCCATGTAGTCGGGCGCCATCCACGACAGGTGCGGCGCGACCAGCTCGTCCGTCGCGTCGGCGAACATGCCGGCCGGTGTGCGGAACGGACCCACCGATTCCTCCACCGCATCTATACGGCAGCCGCCGCAATGTCGTGTCATCATGCCGTCCGTCTCCCGGGATTCATGCCGCGTCCGGCAAATGATACACCACCCGGCCCGGATGTGCAGCGCCCCGCGAATGTCGGGATTCTTTACGACATTGTCAAAAACCGCCCGACAGGCCCCGGTTAAGTGTCTGAATCCATGAGATTCCCCAAAAGGGCACGATTCTTGCATCGGTTCTCCCCAAAATCAGGAATCAACCGGTAGTCAAGGGCAGGTCGGATGCGTAAATCAGGAATTTTCGGGACGGTCGTCGTCGCCCTTTCGGCCGCGGCGTTTCTTCTGGCCCCTGCCGGCCCTGCAGCGGCGGCACCCGTCGGCTACTGGAATTTCGAGGAAGGCACCCCTGGAAACCCGCTTGCCGGCGCCAATTCGGTCCTCGACCAGACGCCGAATGCAAATCATGGCTCTCCCAGCGGCAATCCGGGATATAGCGGCGACGTTGCCGCCGGCGCGGGAGCCGCAAGCCTCGCCCTCGACGGCAGCGGCGATTACGTCACCATCGCAAATTCCGGCGCCCTGAATCTCTCCAGCGCTTTCACCGTTGAATTCCGCATGAAGGCGGGTACCGCCGGCAATAGCGGCCTGCGCCTGCTGGTCGACAAGTCGCATGGCTTTGTCGATTCAACCGGCTGGACGTTTCAGCTCAATAACGGGCTGGTCAACCTCAATACCGGTGCCGGTGGCGGCGGGGCGGGCAATTTTCCGGGCGGCGCATCGACAACCAACGTTCTCGACAATCAATGGCATCATATCGCCGGCACCTACGACATCACCGATGTCGGCCAGGAACTGAAACTCTATATCGACGGTGTCCTCGAAGGCGCGTTCAACGTCGCGCCGTATGCCGACAATACGCGCAACGTCACGATCGGTGCCGCCTGCACATTCATCGGCTGCCCCTTCGGCGCACAAAGGTTCTTCAACGGGAACTTCGACGATCTGCGCATCTCCGATACCGCGCTGACCGCGGACCAGTTTCTGATCGCCCAGACCGAAATCCCCGAACCCGCAGCGCTCGCGCTTCTCGCTGCCGGTCTTTGCGGACTCGCCGTCGTACGTCGTCGCCGGCGGCACATCTGACGCCGGGGCGCAATTCCGCTTCGCTCACAGGGAAAGGACAGGATCGTGAAAAGGAATATCGCTTTTGCAGCCCTTGTCGGGCTCGGACTTTCGCTTAATGCCACCAGCGCATCCGCCGTGCTGTATCACTATGTCGACTGGACCTCGGCGGACGTTCCCGGCGGCACCGCGTCCGGCACGATCACCCTGCCGGATTCGTCGACCGTCACCGTCGAATTCGAAGCCATCACCTCAAGCGGCGGCGCAGGATCGCTCAATTTCGCCCAGACCAACGGCACCGGCACCAATTACTGGGCAGCCAA
>TARA_R110002110_G_scaffold92253_4_pt1 | contig 10057 bp, 8 predicted proteins | sample TARA_R110002110 | Tara Oceans TARA_R110002110 (sample SAMEA4397330) | marine metagenome | biome: Polar Biome; feature: [SRF] surface water layer (ENVO:00010504); material: water (ENVO:00002006), including particulate matter (ENVO:01000060) such as... | depth 5 m
AATCTTCGACATGCTCTCTCTCCTCCCTCTACACAAGACACTATCATCGTTGTAATACAAATGTGGGATATATTGCAAAAACTTCCCTCAAAACCAAGAAAATTTCATCAAGTTACCGGCTGGAAACTTAACGAACGTTTAGTAAAAAAAAGTTGAGCTTAAAATTTTCTAACATTCACCCACAAACTTAGAAAAACTTAACGAACGTTCAGTAAACAAAGTAAGTCTCGCCACGTTCTCAAACTTAACGAACGTTTAGTAGGTTCTGGCTTAATGAACGTTTAGTAACCCTACCCACTACTTAATGAACGTTTAGTAAGTACCCCAACCCGCAAAAACCTACTTAATGAACGTTTAGTAAGGGGCCGGGTGCCGCCGCACCCCCCACGTATATACTGTCTATCGGTGTTTTGGGGAGTTTGGTTCAGGTGTTTGTTTCGTGTTGTGGGGTGTTGGTTGTTTTGGGGGTGTTGTCATCCATTTTGTTGGGCAGTTTTTGAGCTGGTGGCATTTGCAGTAGTTCATTGTTGTGGTGGTGTCGTTTCGGACGGTGTTGGTGGGTGGGTGAGTGGAGGTAGCCCCCCAGTGGGGGAGCTTCCTTGTTGCACGGTGTTGGAGCCGTGGTTTCGTTAGGAGCCAGCAGGGGATTGGTCTGCTGGAAGGCCGGGTGGTGACTGTTCGATTGTTTGTTGTGCTGCCCAGGCTTCCCTTTACCAGCACTCGATTTCAGTCTTGGGTGATTTGTTGAACGCCTTTGCTTGTGTCTTATAGTGTTCAAACTTGCACGAAGGCGTTGGGGACTGGCAGCGTCTAACGCTTTACTGGCCCTACCGTCGATCTGTTCAGGTCGAAGGTTTCGCACCTCGCAACCCTATTTTCCCCTGGGTTGGGGCCACTCTCTCGTGGTGTCACTGGTTGTGTCAGTTACTATAGCACCCCTTTTTGTGGACAGCTAACAGTCTAAGTCTCTTTTAAGTTTTTCCCATACTGTCCATTGTTGTTCTGTCCAGTTGTGGTCGATTGTGTTGTAAAGCTGGGAGCATTGTGCTCCGTATCCGGTGTTGTGTAATAGTACGGTAGTATCTTTTTCTTCTCCTCCGTTAGGCCACCACATTATGATTGCGCTTACGGCAGCAGCTAAAGCTACTCCGACAGCAGATAAGGCTTTTAAGATTTTTTTTATTGCCTCTGACCAAGCGTCAGCTCGTTCAGCGACTTCCTCTATAGTCATTACCTAATAATACCACCTTTGTTTTTCTGCTATCTTTTTGAGTTATGGCTAAACGTGGTTTGTATTCCAACATTCATGCGAAACGTAAACGCATTAAAGCGGGTAGTGGCGAGGCAATGCGTAAACCTGGATCTAAGGGTGCGCCTACAAACAAAGCGTTTAAGCAGTCAGCTAAAACTGCGAAGAAACGGAAACGGTAATGGCCGAGTTCAAAGGCAAGAAAGTTACGTTAAATAAGCCACGTAACATTTCTGAAGGCTCACCTGGGTACGGTAAGAAACAAAAAGAAGTTTTTGTTATGGACGGAGGGAACGTTAAACGGGTTGCGTTTGGTGATCCGAACATGAAGAATCGGAGTAACGAACCTAAACGTAAGAAAGCGTTTCGGGATCGCCATAACTGCGAAAACCCCGGTCCGAAGACAAAAGCCCGTTACTGGGCGTGTAAGGACTGGTAATGTCTGAACGCACAAGCAAATGCGGGTGCGAAGGGGAAGAATGCATATGTCACTTTCAACATTATGATTGCGCTTGCCAGCACTGCCCGGAATGCGCTGAAGATTGTTTTTGTTTTAACCCAGAGGATGCTATGGAACACCAGACCAACTCCCAAGATTTATTTGATGACGGCATGTGGATGTCGCCAAATGAGATGGGTGAACGCCCAGAGATAGATCCTTTTACAGATGATACTCCTCTCGAATGCGGAATAGAGAACCCTGACTTTTGTGAATCTTGTCAGTAAGGGGACAACATGCCATCAGGCAAAGCTACGACAATAGAAAAATGGGCCGACTATCTGGCGATGCGCCGACAAGGTATTTCTTTATACGCAGCATCAAAACATTGCGGGTTGTCTTATCACGCTTGCCGGGACGCAGAAAGTGGAAAGGCTCCACGTAACTATCTTGCAGCGGAAGAAGCATTAGGGAAAACGATTCAACCAGAAGTTCCTCTCTATGACGTTCTTTCTCCTGAAGCTCAGGATGCTTACGACAACATTGAAGTTTTTGCTAAAAGATATTTTGGGATTATTCTTCAGCCTTGGCAAATTGAGGCTACTGAACGCATCATGGGTCTCCTCAACACAGACTTTGAAGAGTACGCAGTAATTAATGCCCCACCAGGGTCAGGTAAGTCAACTTTCTTTGCTAAGGTATTGCCTGCATGGGCAACCGTGCGTAACCGAGCCATCCGTGGGATGATCGGTTCATCCACGCAACGACTGGCTGAATGGTATTGCCGCAGGCTGCGCGCCGAGTTAGATCGGGCGCATCCCGTAAAAGCTGAGCTGAACGATGTTCGACTCGGTTTGGCGGTTGACGCTGAAGCTACGTTGCAAGATGACTTTGGGATGTTCAAACCCGACTCTTCAGAAATTTGGCGAGCCGAAGCATTCACAGTGCTACAACAAGATGATGCTCCTTTATCACAGAAGGAGCCAACATGGTCAGCTTTCGGAATGGACTCCGGTTTTCTCGGTGGTCGTTTCGATTTGGTGATTTGGGACGACGTTTACGATCCTCGCAAGATGCGGTCGTCGGAAGCCCGTGAAGATATGCGTCGCTGGTGGGACGAAGTAGCTGAAACTCGGTTAGAGCCGGGTGGGCTCTTAATCTTGCAAGGGCAACGCATGTCCGCAGATGACATCTACAGGTATGCACTGGACAAAGTTGCTCCACCCGACGAAATAGAGTTAGAGGAATTTGATCCAGAAGATGCACCAGAAGATTGGCGTAAATATCATCACATCAGCTATAAAGCGCACTACGAAAAACTTTGTACAGGCGATCACAAGGCTCCAGGCACACCCTGGCCCGAAGGGTGTTTACTTTACCCTCGAAGATTACCCTGGCGAAAACTGCGACACATTAAAGCGCAAACTCCAGACAGATTTGAGGTCTTGTATCAGCAATCGGACGTAAACCCCGCAGCGGTTTTAGTTGACCCTTTATGGGTAAGTGGCGGTCTTGGTAAAGACGGCGTTGATTATGTGGGTTGTTGGGACAACGACCGTGACCTTTGGGAAATACCTGCGGGTGTTTCTGGTGACTTGTTTGTTGTAGCAACTGCTGATCCTTCGCCTTCTAAATTTTGGGCGTTGCAATGCTGGGCATACAACCCTGAAACACAATTCAGGTATTTGTTAGAATCGTATCGTCGGAAGATGGATGCGCCATCGTTCCTTGATTGGAACCATTCAGAACAAACGTTTACTGGTGTCGCCGAAGATTGGTGGCAAATTACTAACAACATGGGTCGTCCTTTAACACATTGGATTATTGAAGCAAATGCCGCTCAAAAATTTATTCTCCAATACGATCATTTCAAACGTTGGGCAGCGATGCGTGGCGTGGAGTTGGTGCCTCATTACACGCACTCAAGAAACAAAGGCGACCCCAAGTATGGGGTGCAAATGCTTGCTCCGTTATGGCGCGTTGGCCGAGTGCGTTTGCCAGGGAAACAACGGACAGAAGCCCGCCCGCATTCGCTTCTTTTAGTGAACGAAGTAACACGTTGGAACCCTGAAGGCACGGGTGCCCGCACAGACGACTGTGTTATGGCACAATGGTTTATGGAACACAACCTTGAAAAGCTATATGTTTCTCCCTCACAAGGGGTTAAACAGTGGCGACCGACATGGGTTTCAGGGCAAGATAGTGAGTACGCAGCATCCGGTAGGTTTTAAGTGAAAACTATTGAAGAAATAGTCGCTATATATGCGTCACGACAGCAAGGCTCTGATGACGCTAAGTCACGGATGCGTAACTTGCGTGATTACTATAACGGCGATGTAATTGTTCCGCTACCCGAAATTAACTCTGATGAGCAATCGGCGGTAGCGAACTTGTTGGCTCAAGGTTTAGATCAGACCGCTATGCGGATTGCTTCGACTAAACCAGATGTTTATTGTCCTCCTGTAGACCCACACAAGAAACGTTCACGAGATAATTCGAGTGTTCGTCGTAAAGCTATTTTTGGTTGGTGGGAATATTCGCGTATGGATTTGCAGTTAGCGAAACGTGCTCGTCAACTTATTGGTTATGCGACGACAGTAACGCAGCTCAGGTTTAACGCTAAAACGGGTTGCCCTGAATGGCATTTGCGTGACCCGTTGACTGCGTATCCGGCAACACTTCTTGGTGTTGACGATATGCGTCCCCGTGACGTGGTGTTTGCTTACGAACGTCCTCTCGGATATTTGCGGACAATGTACCCAGACGTGGCTGCTGTATTTGAAAGCGACAGCGGCGCAGGCGACGATCAATCAATAGAAATGATTGAATACATTAGCGACGAAGAACAAGTGTTGATCGCTATGAGAGGCCCAGTTAAAACAGGGTTGTTCGGAACATCTAGCGATTCTGACAGCAACGTAGTTGTTGAATTAGAACGTGTCCCTAACATTCTTGGTGAATGCCCAGTGGTGTGTGCCGAACGCATAAACCTTGATAACGCTCAAGGCCAGTTCGACGGCATCCTCGGCATGTACCAAATGCAAGCCAGGTTAATGGCTCTCGAAGTTATCGCAGTTCAGAAAGGCGTGTTTCCTGATACTTGGCTTGTAGGTCGAGCCGGAGAAACACCACAAATTGTGAATCCTGCTGATGGGCTTACTGGCGAAGTCGGTTTAGTGCGTGGCGGCGATTTGCGTGATATGCAAATGCAACCTGGTTACATGACCAACCCTGCGATTGACAGGTTAGAACGAGCGCAACGTTTAACGGCTGGTATCCCACCAGAGTTCGGTGGCGAGTCAACAACAAACATTCGTACTGGCCGTCGTGGCGACGCTGTTCTTTCTGCTGTCGTTGATTTCCCTGTGCAAGAAGCGCAACGCATTATGGCACGTTCGCTGCAAGAAGAAAACAAACTTGCAGTCAATATGTCAAAGGCTTATGCGGGGAGTAAAGGCAAATCGTTTTATGTGACAACAAAGAACGCTAAAGGCCGAGTTGATTACACACCTAACGACAACTTTGATTCAACAGACAACGTGGTGTCATATTCGCAAGCTGGCGCTGATATCAACAATCTTGTCATAGGGGGAGGACAACGAGTTGGTATGGGCACTATGTCTAAACAATCGTTTATGGCAATAGATCCGTTAGTTGATGATCCTGAGTTTGAACATGACACTGTGATTGCCGAACAGTTAGAAGCAGCGTTGCTTTCTTCTATCCAGCAGCAAGCGTCTCAAGGCGCTATCCCTCCTGCTGATCTTGCTCGCATCATGGAACTTGTTGCTAACGACCAAATGGAACTTGCTGAAGCTGTAGAAAAAGTGCAGAAAGAAGCACAAGAACGTCAAGCAGAACAAGTGGCTCCAGATTCACCTCAAGCTATGCCCGGTTTAGCTCAACCTGGTATGGGTGCTGAGTCAGCGACCGCAGCACCGGCTGGGGAACAACCAAGTTTACAAGCACTGTTAGGGGCTCTCTAAATGCCACGTAAAGGTAAAGGACAGAAAGTTCAGACTGCTAAGGGACAGCAGTATGGTCAGGCAAAGATGCAAGAGGAAGCACAGGATGTTGTGCCGTTACCTCAAATGCCTGCGCCTCCTCGTGCCAGACCAGCAGAGGCTGGTCCGTTGCGTCGCCCTACTGAACGACCCAATGAACCTTTAGGTACGATGGCTCCTCCGCCTCCTGCTAACCAAGTCACAACCGATCCGAACATGATTCGTCCCTATTTGCCTGCATTAGAAACTATTGCTTCTCAACCTGGGGCTTCTCGACAAACGAAAGCATTTGTTAGCCGGTTAAGAGCGATAGCTATGGGCGGGACAAACGATGGGATGGTATGACCGTATCGGCAAGATCGCTGGCGGTTTTGTTGATTTAGGTGCAGAAGTAGTTGAGCTTGGGTTTGATACTGCAAAAGCTTTTGTTGTCGAAGACGAGTACGACGGTGTTGCTGCCACAGTTAACGGCATTCTAAAAGAGAACTTGATAAAAGGGGTTTTGGGGACAGCGTTCGGCCCAGAAGGCGGTATTGGCTCAATCATTGAAGCGATACCCGAAGAGGCCCGTGCGCCTGTCAGGCAGTTTGTTGTTCCAGTCTTAGGGCAAATAGATGCTCTTCAAGATGAATACATTGAACGTCCGTTAGCTACTGCTGCTCTTGTTTACGGTATGAGCGGCGGTTTAGGAAACATCCTGAACCCTGTCAAAGGTATACAGGCGATAGCTGATACTGATAGTTGGCAAACTGCTTGGCGTATTGCTAGCACTGGTATAGCTGGCGAGTATGAACGTCGTGGCATCGACTTTGATTTGTCTAAGATCCCTGAAGCAGACCAAGAGATCTTTACTAAAGCGTTGAGCCTTGGGCGGGCAGGCGCTTTTGCTTTAGAAGGCACCGATCTTCTTAACCCTCAGTCCGCTGTTGAAGCTAGCCAGTCAGCGTACTTTAACCTTGTTTCTGGTTCTATTGACTTTGCAGAAACCATATTTCTTGACCCGTTACTTATCGTCGGCAAACCGTATCAACTAGCTCGGGCAGGAAAGTTAGCGACTTCTGGTAGCCGAGGTCTTGACGTAGCTCAAAGTTTGCGACGCAGTAAGCGTTCTGATTTGACGCCTTCTTATACGTTGATGCCTCAACGTGGCGAGAAACTGCCAATTAGTTTCAAGTTGACGCCAGACCAGAGGTCAACGTTCACTTCTCGTCGTGCCGATCAAGTCGTTAAATCTAAAAACTGGGGGAAGATTAATAACCTTATTTATGCGGGCACGAAGTTTGATGATCTTGGGATAAGCGATCAAGCTCTTAACCGTCGTTTGGATAATGTTAATGATTCTTTGGAGAGAGGCACTGTTGAATATGAGGAACTTATTAGTCAGCGTGCAGGTGAGATTCGTCGAGAGATTGGCGAAAACAAAATAGATCAAGATACTGCTTTAGGTTTAGCTAGAGCGACGAACGAAACGATGCGGTCTAACCATTACCGTTACATGATGGGGGACCACAAGGCGGCTGGAGAAGCAGCGAAAGCAGCGGAAGAATTTGGGAAAAAGGTTAACGACATTGGGCCTAAGCTAGATGAGTTAGATGAACTTACCGGCGAAATGGATCGGTACCGTTCTGAGCTTGCTGGCCGTAGTGCTTCCAGAGAAAAGAAACTGGAACAAGGCAAAGAGTTTAATGAAGATACCTTTGATAAGAATCTACAGCAGATTGGTCGCAATTTAGGCGCTGCTGCTGAACGCAGAAACACTTTGGTTAGAGAGATATCGGATGCTTTGCCTGGTGGCGATGAATGGGACTTTGGGTTTGTTTTTGATCTGAAAACAAAATATGACAGTGTTCAAATAGAGGATCTTTCTAGTAAATCTCCGATAAGCACATACGGCGACGACGTAGGCAAGTTCTTTAGAGAGAACATTAGAGAAGACGCTGACTTGGTTTCAGCAGCGGTTAATCGTTGGATGCTTGATGGTCTTGGTTCGTTAGATGAACTGCCAAGAAAAGCCGCAGAAGGAGTACCGGAAACAATCACAAGATTGTTACGGGAACGCAAAACTGTAGATCGGCAAATATACGCTCCGTTGAGCGTTAGAGCTAACAACTCTATTTCGGGGACCGCCGCTAAAGTTTATGAGAGTGCCGCTAAAGGCATTAAAGGCCGTAGACGTGTCCAGAACTTTGCCGAAAAAACTACACAACGATTCTTCATTGTTGACGACATGGTGCAAGCAGGTAACCAGTTTGACAGAATGGTCCGAGATTTCCAGCGTGTAGGCGGAGGTTTGCTTAGCGACGCTGAAGCTGGCAGATTGTTGTCGCAATGGCAGCGTCTTGGCGGTCTTGAAGCAGCTAACCAGCGTCAAGCAATGCTTTTAGGAACTATTGACGAGTTCAATAAACGGTTTGCTCAACGTGCTGTTGATGAAGGCGTTATTGACGTTGCCGATATGAAAAAGTTTGCTGGAGAGTTAAGTAAGCGTTATCACGCCGCTAACTCTATGCTTGTGCGGGCTAAACCAAGCGGCAAGTTCGGTGCGTCTGACAGAAGTCGGGTGGCCATTAGGGATGGTGACACTATTACACAAATAGATGTGCCTCTTTCTCCTCGCCAACTAGCGGGTTCTCTGCTTATGCCTCGTTACGATTTACTTGACGAAGCCTTTTCTTATGTAAGCAAAGGTGGCATAAAAGGTCGTTTGCGTAACTCTGGGTTTGCTGAAGATATCCGTAAAGTCCGCAAAGGTGCGATTCGTCCTGTTGATGGGGTGATGGCTGCGTGGCGTCCTGCTGTGTTGCTGCGTCCAGCGTGGCCGATGCGTGTTGTCGGTGACGAAGCGTTGCGTGTCATGTCGGTTGTGGGTGCTATCCCGCAGTTGCGTGCAATGATTAGCGGATCTTCCGATTTTCGGGTTGAGTTGTTGCGTCGTCGGGGTATTGACCCTGAGTCAGCGGTTCTTACAAAGATGAGAAAAAGACTTGACGATGAAGACCCAGGAATCGTTCTTCCTGACGAAGCCTCTAGCGCTTCCGCAAACGACACGTATTTGGCATACAGAACGAAGTACGGGGATGACGCCATCCAGTCTCTATATGAGGCAGAAGTAAAAGAACAATGGGGAAGATACAACAGAGCCAAAGGTATTGCTATCCGCTCTGGTTTGGGATTCGCACTATTAGGCCCAGGTGGCGCTATTGGCGCTGCGGCTATAGGTTATGCATCTGCTAGCAAAACTGCTAGACGGTTAGCATCTCGTCAACTTGGTGAAACGTACGGATCTACTTTGCGTTTAGAAGCTAACCGTTTGTTGAAAGAAGCGGATGCTAGCGGAGTGGAGAACGCTGAAAGTTTGCGTGCGGCAGCTAACTTGCTTTTGGCTAGAGAAAAGTCGTTGAAACGGGTGATGAAAGACTATGGGATTGATAAAGCAGATCCTAACTATGAGACGTTAGAGGTCGCTGACGCTGCTGGCGCTCGACTGCAAGAAGCAGGGCGTAGCCCATTCTTGATTAACGGTGTGCTTGTCCGTAACGCTGTGGGTGAAGACAATGTTGCTGCTGAAGCGATCACCCGACGGGTTAGCGCAGACAGGTCATCGCAAGCTCTTCTCAAAGGAGCATCAGATAGAGCGCAAGAGGCTTTAGAACCAGAGTTCTTTGATTACATTTCTTTAACGTCAAAGAACGTTGAAGAGTTTAATCGTGCTTGGGACAAAACAGTTAACCGTCAGTGGCGGGTAACTGGTAACGAGTTGTCTCATGAGAGAAAGTATTTGGAGCAGGTTTGGAGTCCGGCTACTTCTAAAGACGAATACATTACTAATCTGAGCAGGTTCCTTAGAACTCCAGATGGCAAAAAGATTTTAGAACAACTGCGTGTCCCTAAAAGCGAAGACGCTTTTGCCGGGTTTGTCCAAGCGGTGTTTGAGACAACCAACCAGATTCTTCCCCAATTTAGGGCAAATGGTCAGCGGATTGGAAACTTTGATTCTTACCGTAACAGTTTAAGAAACGGTACAGAAATCAGTTGGAGGGAAATAGACGCAACAAGAAAAGAAATGCCGCCTGCATTAGTGCGCGAAATTGACGCTGACCTGGAAATGAACCAGACAGTTGGCAACGTCGCAGGAGTCACAACCAGAGCCGAAGGCACTAAACGAATTGGGGAAATGGTCAACGAAGCATACAAGGTGCTTGGTACACTACCAACAGATCATTTAGCTCGACTTCCGTTCTTCAGGGCAAGTTATGAACGTGAAATGGCTAAACGATTGTCGTCATACATTGACCCAGAAACAGGCGAATATGTTTTCAAAGGCGACACAATGCAATCCGTTATAGATCGTGTCGAAGCGTCTGC
>TARA_R110002110_G_scaffold3420_2_pt1 | contig 10054 bp, 12 predicted proteins | sample TARA_R110002110 | Tara Oceans TARA_R110002110 (sample SAMEA4397330) | marine metagenome | biome: Polar Biome; feature: [SRF] surface water layer (ENVO:00010504); material: water (ENVO:00002006), including particulate matter (ENVO:01000060) such as... | depth 5 m
GACGAAATGTACTCTCTGCCGCATCGAAAAAGCATAGGGAGCGAAAATCATGGCTAGAATGAAGTTCCTTTGCGACGCGGAACGCTGCATCGAGTGCAACGCCTGTGTCACAGCCTGTAAAAATGAACATGAAGTGCCGTGGGGTGTGAATCGCCGCCGTGTCGTCACGATTAATGACGGCAAGCCGGGTGAACGCTCTATCTCGGTTGCCTGCATGCATTGTTCGGACGCGCCCTGCATGGCCGTCTGTCCGGTTGATTGCTTCTACCAGTCCGATGAGGGCGTGGTGCTGCATTCGAAGGATCTGTGCATCGGTTGCGGTTATTGCTTCTATGCGTGCCCGTTTGGTGCGCCGCAGTTCCCGCAGTCCGGCAACTTCGGCAGCCGGGGCAAGATGGACAAATGTACCTTCTGTGCCGGTGGTCCTGAAGAGGACATGTCGCAGATTGAGTTCTCAAAGTACGGACGGAACCGTCTTGCTGAAGGCAAGCTGCCGCTCTGTGCTGAAATGTGTGCGACTAAGGCACTTCTTGCCGGTGACGGTGATGTTGTTGCCTCTGTGTATCGCGAGCGTGTTGTCGCTCGTGGTTTCGGGTCCGGTGCGTGGGGTTGGGGCACTGCCTACCAGCTCAAGTCCGGGTCCTGATTACAGGGTCTGCTGAATGCATGAAGGCGGAAGGGGTGGCGCTTGCGTCACCCCTTTTGCTTAACGAAAAAAATGGCAGAGAAGGAAGGCCGGATATGACATCGGGACATCGTCTCAGACTGCTGATCGCAGGGCTCGGGCTGACTATGCTGCTGGGCGGTTGCTTTGAAGATCAGAAACGCCCGGTGCTTGAATACAGGCCAGGTGTCTATCAGGGGAAGAACGACAGTCATCTCAGTCCTTCTGATCTTGGTCATCTTCGTCAGCGCGCGGCGCAACAGGCACAGCCTTTCTAGGTTCAATCGGGGAGACCCGGGGAGAAATGAAATGAGAGACAATCACACACGGCTTGGCTGGGTTACGGGGTTTCTTGCTTTGGTTCTGGTTGCTATTGCACCATCGGTGCAGGCACCGAAATCGCTGGGCGGAGCAGAAGCCCGTGCTCAACAACAGGGCACGGTTCCCGGCCAGTCACTCGGAAACACCAGCGATGCCGATTTTTGGCGCATGATTCGCAGCGGGGGTGGCGGCACAAAAGGCGGTATTCAGGGCAATGTTTCTATTCCCGACAAAAAGGCCGGGATGCTGGTGCAGTCGGAAGGCGAGCAGTGGCGGAGTATTCGTAATGGCCCGCTGAAAACCTACGGTGCTTATGCTCTCGGCGGTATGGTTCTGTTGCTTGTGCTGTTTTTCCTGATACGTGGCCGGGTGAAAATTGACGCAGGGCTGTCAGGTCGCCTGATCGAGAGATTTACCAACCTGGAACGCGCAGCCCACTGGCTGACGGCAAGCAGTTTTATCCTGCTGGGCCTGACCGGGCTTAACCTGTTGTTTGGGAAGCATGTGTTGTTGCCGGTTGTCGGCCCGTCGATTTTCGGTGCCATCACCTATTACGGCAAGATCAGTCACAATTTCATCGGATTTGCCTTCATGGTCGGGATTGTGCTGATGTTTGTCATGTGGGTCATCCACAACATTCCCAACAGGCATGACCTGGTGTGGCTGGCAAAAGGGGGTGGATTGATTGGCAAGGGTCATCCGCCAGCGAAGAAATTCAATGCCGGTCAGAAGGTGATTTTCTGGACGACGGTAGGTGGCGGTGCGGTTCTTTCCTGGACAGGGTTGCAGTTGATGTTTCCGTTCGGCGGCATTCTGTCCTTCGCGCTGGCGACAAGCATCTTCGACATGCAGCTTATCGTTCTGATCCACTCAATCCTCGCGGTTGTCATGGTCTGCGTAATCATCGCTCACATCTATATCGGCACCATCGGAATGGAAGGTGCCTTCGATGCAATGGGCAGCGGTTATGTTGATGAGAACTGGGCGCATGAACATCACAGCATCTGGCTGGATGAAGTGAAGAATGATGCGGGCGAGATTGAGACAGCAAAACAGCCAGCAGAGTAGCTGCATCTGAAGAACGGATGACAATGCATCGAAAGATCAATTGATGCGGCGATCCTTCACTTCAATATCCCGTCGCGGTCTTATGGGCGCTGCGACGGGATATGCGGTCTGCCATACGCTGCCAGCCCGGGCGGCAGAAGGTGCGCATACGTCAATTGTGAACTGCATCGCCGTCTCCCCGGACGGCCGAATTGTTGCTACCGGTGGCTGGGATACCCGGATCATTCTCTGGGATGCGGCTGACCGGAAACCACAGCATGTGCTGGCCGGTCATCGTGGCAGTGTTTCCTATCTCACATTCTCCGATCAGGATCATGTGCTGTCCGCCTCATGGGATACGCAACTGAGACTCTGGAACCTGCGGGATGGTTCGGTTGGCACGTCCTATGCCGGACATCGCGAGAATGTATCAGCTTTGGCCATCGACGGTGACCTGATTATCTCGGGTGGGTGGGACCGGGAAATCATCATGTGGGAGGCCGCTAGCGGAAGGATTATTCGGCGCGTTACCGGACATCGTGAACAGGTTCTGGCTGTGGCCTTTCTGCCGGAGCAGGGATTGTTCGCCAGTGCATCCTATGATTTGACGGTGAGGCTCTGGCGACGCGGAGATGGTGGTGAGGTTGCCCTTCTGGAAGGCCATGGTCGCAGCGTGAATTGCCTGACCGTATCAGGAGCGACTGGCCGGCTGATCTCGGGGGCAACGGATGGTGAGATCATTCTCTGGGATGTTGCCAGCCGGAAGGAAGCCCTGCGGGTGGCGGCTCATGATGGATTTGTCACATCCGTTGCTGTTCTGCCGGGTGGTAAGGAGTTTGTTTCCACAGGCGGAGACGGCGTCCTGCGACGGTGGGATAGTCACAGCGGGCACAGGCTGCAGGAAACCCGTTCAGTAAACAGGCCGCTCTGGTCAGTTGCTGTTTCACCGGATGGTCAGCAATTTTATCTTGCCGGTCATAACGGATTTGTTGGCTCAGTATCTCCGGACGAAACAGTGGTTCAGTCCTGGAACTGAAAATCTATTTCAGATCACCAAGCCGTACACTGTCAGTTGAGTATTTCTGACCTGAAGATGTGGCAACAGTTTCCAGCGTAACAGCTGATCCAACGGCGATGACAATCATCGCGGCGACACCAATAACGAAAGCTCGCATCTGTGAAACCTCCCTGATACTGAGTGACAGTACAGTGCAGTATTGCCAGCATGCAAGGCGCGTTCTTGTTCGCTAGTCGTCGGTGGCGACAAGGATCAGATCAACCTGGTCCGACAGTATGACAACTTTTCCGGCATGTTCGAAGTTCACTGTAATGCGCCCGTTTATTGCTGACTGCACCTGACCCAGACCCCAGTCATCCCTGTTCGGGTGTTTGACCAGTGCTCCGGGTGTGATATCCGAAGGAATCATTGTGAAATGCTGACGTTATTCATGTCTGGCCCCGGTGCCTCTTCATCCATCTTTTTCAATAACTGAGCTTGCCATGACCATCGACCTTCGACTAGCCGATCTTGTGGCATCCCGGCTATGTCACGACCTTGTCGGACCGGCCGGCGCGGTTGCCGCTGGCCTGGAGCTGCTTGAACAACCTTCCGACATGGATCCGGAAGCGATGGATCTCGTCCGGATGAGCGCCAGTCAGCTGAATGCCCGGCTCAGCTTTTTCCGGCTGGCTTTTGGCAAGGCAGAAGCCGGCTCGGTTGATCTTCAGTCCATTGAGCGGATCATGACTGCCTATCTTGGGGACAGCCTGACCTTTCACTGGCATCTCCCACAGGATATGGCGGGAAATAAAATGACCCGACGGTCGTCGCGCCTGTTGTTTCTTGCCTCGATGGTGGCCCAGTCCGCCATTCTTCGTGTGCATAGCCTGTCAACACAGATAGCCGCGACGGAAAGCGGAACTGCTTTGGGTATTCTTGCAGAAGGACAAGGGGGAGAGATGGACCCGGCAATGAGACGGGTGCTGGACGGAGCCGCGACCGATGATGATTTCACCCCCGCCTTGCTGCCGGGGCTGTTGCTTCATCATTGTTGCAGAGACGGTGGATGCGAACTCCAGTATGATGCAGGTGAGGGCGTTACGGAAATTGCCATACTCTGTCCGTGACACAATTAACCGGCGGCTATTCTATTGCGGTTAATACGGAGAGACGAAATTTTCTGTATCGCTATACTGATGGCCAATCGGGCGACATGAGACGCCTTCCTGTATTTGACCGGGGCTGAGAATATGGATGATTTGCTGAGTGAATTTCTGACCGAGACTTCTGAGAGTCTGGCAGTTCTGGATGTTGAGCTGGTTAAGCTCGAACAGGATCCGAACGATCAGGGAATTCTGTCGAATATCTTTCGGCTGGTTCATACGATCAAGGGAACCTGCGGGTTTCTCGGTTTGCCACGGCTTGAAGCAGTTGCCCATGCCGGAGAGAACGTGCTTGGTAAGTTCCGGGACGGTGAACTGGAAGTCACACCGGAGGCGGTAACCCTCATCTTGCAATGCCTGGATCGCATCAAGGATATCCTGTCCGTGCTGGAAGCGACTGAAGCTGAGCCAGACGGTGATGATGCTGAACTGATCGCGCAGTTAAATGCAATGGCGGATGGCAAGATGCCGTCGGCTGCACCAGCCACGCCTGCTGCTCCTGCTGAAAATGAGCCGTCAGATTCTGATGCCGGGCCGGTTATTGCAGATTTCGGTTTTCCTGTGGCTGCCGAGCTTCTCGAAGAAGTTGAAGCGGCTGAGGCGGCGGGAACGAAGGCAGCGTCTGAAAAGGAAATTGCGGCGGCTATGGCCGCTGAGCTTGAAGCAGAAGCCGCTTCATCTGCTCCTGCTCCTCAGAATGAGCCCGCCCCTGAACCGGCTGCTGTGCCGGCCAAAGTTGCCAGCCCCCCAGCAATATCCAAACCATCGCAGCCTGTTGCGAAGGATGACAGCGCGCCGAAGGAATCCAGTGTTGCGGCGCAAAGCATCCGGGTGAATGTGGATCTTCTGGAGAACCTGATGACGCTGGTCAGTGAACTGGTGCTGACCCGCAACCAGCTTTTGCAGATGGTTCGTAATCGCGATGACAGTGAATTCACGGTCCCGTTGCAGCGACTGAGCCACATCACGACCGATCTGCAGGAAGGGGTTATGAAAACCCGGATGCAGCCGATTGGAAATGCCTGGGCGAAACTCCCGCGTATTGTCCGCGATCTGGCGGTTGAAATGAACAAGAAGATCGATCTGCAGATGATCGGGGCAGAAACCGAACTGGACCGGCAGGTTCTTGAACTCATCAAGGATCCTCTGACCCATATGGTGAGAAACTCTGCCGACCATGGTCTTGAAGATACCCCCGGAAGGATTGACGCCGGGAAACCTGAAGTCGGTCGTATCCTGCTCAAAGCCTTTCATGAGGGCGGTTATATCATCATTGAAATTGCCGATGATGGTCGCGGGATCAATATCGACCGGGTTAAGGCAAAGGCCATTTCAAACGGGTTGTCGACCGAAAGCGAACTGGAATCCCTCAGCGATCAACAAATTCAGCAGTTCATTTTCAAGGCTGGTTTCTCAACCGCTGAAAAAGTGACCTCGGTTTCCGGGCGTGGTGTCGGAATGGACGTCGTTCGCACCAATATCGAGAAAATTGGCGGCACGATAGAACTTCGCTCTGCCGAGGGGACAGGTTCGACCTTCATCATCAAAATTCCGCTGACACTGGCGATCGTCTCAGCATTGATTGTTGAGAGTGGTGGTGAACGTTTTGCCATCCCGCAGCTTAGTGTTCTTGAACTGGTCCGGGCATCTAACGATTCATCTCATCGTATCGAACGCATCCATAACTCTCCGGTTCTGCGACTTCGGGACCGCCTGCTGCCGCTTGTTACCCTATCCAAGATACTGGGCCTTGCGGGTGATGAGCCTGATGATCTGGGTGAAGATGGCGCCTCTGGTGATGACCGGTTCATTGTTGTCTCCCAGGTCGGCGCAACGACCTTCGGCATCATCGTTGACCGGGTTTTTGATACAGAAGAAATCGTTGTGAAGCCGGTGGCTCCGATCCTCCGTCATATCACCCTGTTCAGTGGTAATACGATCCTTGGTGACGGCAGTGTCATCATGATCCTGGACCCGAACGGAATCGCCACAAAACTTGGCGAGGCATCGTCTGACCTCAACGATGATGACGTGGTTCAGAAGGCGATTGAGATTGCAGACCAGAAGACATCGCTGCTGGTCTTCCGGGCCGACAACAAGAAACTGAAGGCCGTTCCGCTGGCGCTGGTCGCCCGTCTTGAAGAAATTGACCTGTCTACTGTGGAATACGGCGATGACCGGCCCGTGGTGCAGTATCGTGGTCAGTTGATGCCGCTGGTCAACTTTGACGGTTCCGGTGAACTGGCTGCCGAAGGCAAAGTGCCGGTTCTGGTCTTTACGGACCGGAATAAAAGCATGGGGCTGGTTGTCGAGGAAATTGTCGACATCGTTGAGGATCACCTGAAAATTGAACTCCAGGGCGATGATACGGCTCTGCTTGGCAGCGCAATCATTTCCGGAAAGTCGACCGATGTGATTGATGCCAGCTTTTATCTGACGAAAGCATTCGGAGACTGGTTTGCGCATCGCGGCGAGGTTGAACAGCAGGTCGTAAACGGTCGGGTTCTGCTGGTTGATGACAGCCCGTTTTTCCGTAACCTGTTGTCGCCGCTTCTCTCGGTATCCGGCTTTCGGGCGGTTGTCGCAGAAAGTGCTGAAGCAGCGATCTCCATCCTTGAGCGCGACGCCGAGTTTGACGCGGTCGTCAGTGATATCGAAATGCCGGGCATGAATGGTTTCGAATTTGCTGAAGCAATGAAAGCGGACCAGCGCTGGAGCAATCTTCCGATTATCGCTCTTTCCAGCCGTACGTCAGAGGCTGATTTCGAACGCGGACGACGGGTCGGGTTTAGCGATTATGTTGCGAAGGATGATCGTGAGAGCCTGATTGATGTACTGCGTACAACCATTTCCAGCGCGGGAGTCACAAAATGAGCCAGACACTTCCAGCACATCGGGCGACAACGGAACTCGAAGCTGTCGCTACGACCAGACAATATGTCACGATGACGATTGCCGATCAGCTGTTCGGCATCCCCGTCCTCACGGTTCAGGATGTTCTTGGTCCGCAGAAAATCACCCGGGTACCGCTCAGCCCGCCAGAGGTTGCCGGGTCGCTCAATCTGCGAGGCCGGGTCGTCACGGCGGTGAATATGCGCAAGCGCCTTTCCCTGCCGCCACAGGCCGATGAATCAGACAATATGAGCATTGTGGTTGAGCATGGCGGTGAACTCTATAGCCTGATCATTGACGAAGTTGGCGAAGTGCTGTCGCTGAGCAACAGTATTTTCGAACGCAACCCGGGGACACTGGACCCGAGATGGCGTGAGATCGCTGCAGGTGTATACCGGCTGGACAAAGAACTTATGGTCGTTCTTGATGTAAACCGTGTACTGGATATCTCGAATATTGCCGCATGACATGTTGTTGGCATGGGGCAGATGATTGTCACAGGACGTACGACGTATGAAAACTTGCCTCATTGTTGATGATTCCCGGGTTATCCGGATGGTCGCCCGGAAAATTCTTGAAGAACTGGGATTTGCCACAAAGGAAGCGGCTGACGGACAACAGGCGTTGGATTCATGCCAGGAGGCAATGCCGGAAGCAATTTTGCTGGATTGGAATATGCCGGTAATGAATGGCATCGATTTCCTGCGCAAGCTGCGGCAGTTCGATGGTGGCGATAAACCGGTTGTTGTGTTCTGCACGACCGAGAATGACATAGAGCATATTCAGGAAGCCATTGCTGCCGGCGCAAACGAATACATCATGAAGCCGTTCGACAGCGAGATTATCCAGGCCAAGCTTTCGCAAGCCGGCATTCTCTGACGGACTGTCAGCGGCAGGTAGAATGAGGAATGATCAGAAAGTGAACGCCCTGGGCAACAGCCACGCCAAAGTTATGGTGGTCGACGATTCCGCAGTTGTCCGCGGTCTGATCGTGCGCATGCTTGAAAAGGCGGGGGTTGAAGTCATCGCGTCCGTCGGGGATGGCCAGCAGGCGGTTCGCGCACTCGACCGGCATCATCCGGATGTGATTATTCTTGATATTGAAATGCCGGTTATGGATGGGCTTACCGCTTTGCCGCAACTCGTTGCAAAGCAACCGGGCGTCAAGATCATCATGGCATCGACGCTGACGGAAAAGAATGCGGGGATCAGCCTCAGGGCACTTCAGCTTGGCGCTGCGGACTATATTCCAAAACCGACAGCCGCCCGTGAGATTTCGGGCGGGCAGGATTTTCAGCGTGAACTGATCGATAAAGTCACGGCGCTTTCGGGGAAAAAAGGCAAGGCAGTGGCTGTTGCTGCAAACGCCACCCGCGCAACGATGGTTCCTGTCAGGCCCACAGCACCGATCACGACTCGTCCTGAAACCACTTTTCCGGTCAGGGTAATCGCGATTGGCAGTTCTACCGGTGGCCCTCAGGCCCTGTTCGAGGTGCTGAAGCATCTTACAGGCCTGTCTCAGCCGATCCTGATCACACAGCATATGCCACCAACCTTCACCAGAATTCTGGCGGCAAATATTGAACGGCAGACAAAATTGCCGACTGTTGAAGCGACCGACAATCTACGTATCGAACCGGGCAAGGCATATGTTGCTGCTGGTGATTATCACATGATTGCTGAGAAAAGCGGTGCCGGCGTTTGTGTTCGCCTTGTGCAGTCGCCTCAGGAAAATTTCTGTCGGCCGGCTGTTGATCCGATGTTCCGCAGTGTTGCTTCTGTTTATGGATCTGGTGTTCTCGGTATTATCTTAACCGGGATGGGCCATGATGGCCGGGATGGTTCGAAAATAGTGACTGAGCATAGCGGAATGATCGTTGCGCAGGATGAAAAAAGCAGCGTGGTCTGGGGGATGCCAGGGGCTGTTGCGACTGGTGGTCTGGCCAGTAAAGTTCTGCCTCTTGGCGATATTGGGGCCTATGTCCGCCGCAGAGCAGGAGGGCGCTGATGAGTATCAGCTCACTTGATTTCGCCTTTATCAGCGGGATGCTGAAACAGCGATCCGGTTTGATTGTCACGCAGGACAAGATGTATCTGCTTGAATCCAGACTGATGCCGATTGTCCGTAAACGTGGCATGAAAGATCTGGGTGAGCTGATCAGCCAGCTGAAATCCAGTCGGGATGAAGGGCTTACCCAGGAAGTCATGGAAGCCATGACGACCAATGAGTCATTCTTCTTTCGTGACACCCGTCCTTTCGACATTCTCCGGGATCAGATCATGCCCGGTCTGCTGGAAAAGAATGCGTCACGGAAACAGATTCGTATCTGGTGCGCTGCGGCGTCGAGCGGTCAGGAACCCTACAGCATCGCGATGATTCTGAAGGAAATGTCGGCTAAAATGCCGGGCTGGCGGATTGAAATTATCGGTACGGATATTTCCCGCGAGATTCTCCAGAAAGCTAAAGCCGGTCTGTATTCCCAGTTCGAAGTGCAGCGTGGATTACCCATCCAGATGCTGGTGAAATATTTCCAGAAAAGCGGCGATCTCTGGCAGATCGACAGTTCGCTTCGGGCAATGGTTCAGTACCGGGAACAGAATTTGCTGGGCAGCATTGCTGCACTTGGAAAGTTCGATGTGGTGTTTTGCCGGAACGTGCTGATCTATTTCGATCAGCCGACAAAAAAGGAAGTGCTCGACCGGGTTGCGGCGATCACCAATCCGGACGGATGTCTGTTCCTGGGCGGGGCAGAGACTGTTTTGGGAGTATCCGACAAATTCAAACCTATGGCTGGTGCCAGAGGCGTCTACATCCCGACCTGATCACCGTGTCAGACGGCGGTGATCAGGTATTCGCCTGTCGCCGGATCAATCAGGCAACGGCGCTTTTCGGGTTAATCACTTCATCCGGGTCGCGCAGCACATAGCCACGTCCCCAGACAGTTTCGATGTAATTCTCACCGGCGG
>TARA_R110002110_G_scaffold11007_3_pt1 | contig 10050 bp, 15 predicted proteins | sample TARA_R110002110 | Tara Oceans TARA_R110002110 (sample SAMEA4397330) | marine metagenome | biome: Polar Biome; feature: [SRF] surface water layer (ENVO:00010504); material: water (ENVO:00002006), including particulate matter (ENVO:01000060) such as... | depth 5 m
AGAAAGTGGGCAGATAACTAACACTCGTTTTATGGCTCCTTGCTTCATCAAAAAGTCAGAAGCCCATATAGCAGATGCAGTCTTACCGGTGCCTTGCTCGTTAAAGCAGAACGCCTTCCGGTTCATGGTCAGGAATGCGGACGTAGTTTTTTGGTGTTTGAAGGGTTTGTACTGGCCCGGCCAGTCGTATCGCCCGTTTATGGGTGATGGTACGTTAATGTTCAGGTTCTTTAGGACGTGCGTCTCATCAACACCCCACTTAACCAGCACTTTACCGTTAACTTCTTTACTCTTTGGTATGACCGTAGTCACTTGTCGAGGGTGACGCAGCTTCAGAAGCAGCGCCTTGTTATCGATAATCTCCAACGCTGTTCTCCTAGACTTGTTTCTTCTTACCGTTGTTCGCACGGTTTTTACTGGGACTCATTAATTTGTACCCGTCTGCATTGGTGCCACCGTTTCGTAGTGGTTTGTTATGGCTTATGTCCATACCCTTACGATCAACACCTTTTGCGTCCAATTCTCGTCTTGCCCTTTGACGCTCCATACGATTTGCGTGTTCACCCCGCGCTTTCTGTAGCTGGTATTCATGTTTATAGGGGCGTGGGGATTTGGTGTAGACCATTAGTTCCTCCCGTTGTGAGCGCACTCGGTAACCGCGCAATGACGTTTACATAAACCGCTGGGGCGCGGGTTCCACACGTTATTTGCAGCGGCGGCTTCCATCTTCTCGTAATTCGTCAACCACTTATGCCAGAGCACCCGCTCCTCATCCCTCGTGTAGGTATCTTTCACTAGGTCTCTTGATACAACAAACAATAGCCCCGCCCGTACCTTCTGTACCTCGGGGAAATGCTTGAACGTGGCTAACGCCATCAATTCTAACTGACCCTTGTCCGCGTACCTAGCGGATTTTCCAGTCTTGTAGTCCACAACCCAAGCCATATCTCCGTCTAGTATGATTAGATCCGCGATACCCCGGAACCAAACATCTTTATCGAAAAAGCCGCAGGGTTCCAAGTCTTTGGTAAGCCCTAACTTGTACTCACATAACTTCGTACCCTGCTTGGCTTGCAGGCTATCCAACGCATCCACCGCGTAGTCGAATTTAACTGGCATCGGTGTACAGTCCTTAATGTATTCCTCTGCCGCCGTGTGGAACATTGTGCCATACAGCATGGCTTCGCTTTCTTCGACAGGGTACTCCTTCAGTATCTTCTCGTGGTAAAACTGCTTCGGGCACTGTTCGAAGGCTTTGATCTTACTGAAAGACCACGGGGCTATAGTCATTTTATCGTCCTCACTGTAGGTAATATCACGCATAACCATTTGTTGTCGCCCGCTGCGCCCTTTGCGGGTGTCACCTTTGCGCCGGAATATATGTTTTTTGTCCACAAGCGCGGAGAACCTAGCGGTCACAGACGAATACGGTAGTCGCGGGTACATCTGTAAAATATCATCCGCAATCAACCCAACATTCCCAGAACCTATTATAGCGTCATGTACTTTACGCTCTAGCGCTGTAGTATCCACAGCGTATGCCGCATCTACACTTGTGTTCGGGGAATCCTTCCGGTGCAAGAAACGGGGGTCTGTACCGTAAGCGCCCGTCATTTTATTCTCCGCAGCGGCTTCTCACAGTCTCCGGTACGCTCGTCCATTATTATTTCCTCATCTTATAAACCCATGTCAAACGCCCAAAAAATTCATCGTCTCTGACTTGTTGGTTCAGTATCCCCAACTGCCCAGCGAAACTACATTTAGAACAATGTGCGTCGATGAACACACCGCTCTGCTCTAGCGCCATCCCCGGCTCCATCCGCACGGTATCAAATTTGATAGGCCCATAACATTCTATATTGGGGCAACCTATGAAGTCACCCTGCACAGTAACGATATCAATGGCTGTACCCCCTGTTCTAACAGGCATAGCTCTAGCCCGCATGTTGTCTGCCGTATCGTGTGTGTTGTTATCACGCTCGTCCATTATTCACAGTCTCCATAAGACTTACCTACACCTGATTCACAATCGATTGGCAGGCCGACGGCCCAGTCAGGTACCTTACGCATACAATTCTCTACGTAACTCTGCGCCTCTACCACCTCGCCGTCTGGTACGCAGCACACAATCGAGTCATGCACGGTCAGCACGACCTTGTACCGCCTTGCTACCTCTATCATTTGGTAGCCTATAATGCACCGCGCTAACGCTTGACATACATTCTCCACGACCTTGCCGCCATATATGCGGGTGCGACCGCGCCGTGTCTGGTAAGTGTACTCGGTGCCCATCTCCCCTTCGACACCCTTGAGGTCTTCGTACCGGAGCAGTAAGCCAGACGGCAGCTCAAGTGCAGTCTTATCTAGGTTTACTGTTAACAAGTTATTACATCCGAACGATAGTGCGTCCCCGCTAACAAGGTACACTAGGGTATTCTGAGCGGCCTTCCATAAATTATATATGTCTCCGTTAGCTTCTCTATATATGTTTATGACGCGTCGGGCTTCCCCCTCGGCTATGTCAGTGCCGAAATTCTTTAGCTGCTCCCTAAACCTAACTGCACCCATGCCGTAACCGGCACCAAGAATGGTGGTCTTCCCTACAAAACGCTGCTCGGATGTTATGTCTTCTTCGGCAACCCCGTAAATGCGGGACGCCATTTTGACGTACACGTCCTCACCTGTGGCGAATGCCTCAACAAGATCTTCCTGCTTCGCGAGCCACGCCAATACCCGCGCCTCTATCTGGGCGGAATCGGCTTCGACAAGGGAGTATCCTTCGGGGGCTATGATGCTACGCTTTAACTTCTTACCCGCAGGGCCGCGACTCGGCAGGTTCTGAAGGTTTATCTTATCATCCCCGCCCCACCTGCCCGTATGTGCAGCATAGTATTTAACCGGTACAGGGAGCAGGCCGCGCTTCGATATGTCGATGAACCGCTGCGTACGCGTTTCTTCAAGAGTACTCTTATTCCCGAGCCTTGCGGCCATCAAGGATTGTACCTCTAGGTTTTCGTGGTCTGCTAACGCCTTAAAGTCTTCATCGGACTTGGCGAACGCGAAAGTCTCTTTGCCTGTGGTGAGACTTATTTTTCTCGGGGGTTCCACCCCTAGACCCTCAAGCAGCTTGGCAAATTTGGGGTTGCTCATAAGGTCTTTCTTGTCAACCCCGGAAACTTCCAGTAACTCATCCTTACGGTCACGTGTTTCTATGAGATGTTGTTCAAGCAAGCCAAGATCCAAATCCAAGGTAGGCTCTATAAACATACGCAGGGTTAAGTCTATTAGCTTTACCTCGTCGCGGGGGAAATCCGACGCAATAGTCTTGAACAGGCTGTAGGTAAGATCAACATCGTTTATACAGTAGTCCCCGTATCGTGAGAGTTCTTCTGGTATGAAATCTTCTCGCCGCTTCCCGAGCGCATTAGTGACTTCTGTGCCTTTAACTCCGAGAGAATACCTTTCAGCCAGCGCACGGAGACTACCACTAACCTCCACCCCATCCACAGCACGGGCGATACACAAAGTATCGGTATAGAGGCGAGGATTAACATCAAAAATCCAACTAGCAATAGCGCCATCAAACATAGTGTTATGAGCAAGAAACACAGCCTCATCCCAATCGAATGTTTGTAGGAATCTCTTGATCTCTTGTTTCGATCCACTAGCCCACTCCGTTTCATTGTTATTAACTTTGACCCCCACCCCGATGACTTCAAAGCGGGGGTCGCGTATGTACTCCTCGGTTGTCAGCTTCGACAGGGAGAACTCCTTGTCGTAATAAGTTTCGAAGTCTACCGTTATCAAATCCATCTATTCGTGCCTGTCGGCCAACTCACCACCACAGGCCAGATAACCGCAGCCATCTATCCAGTTGTCGAGGTTCTGCTCATTGCCACGCATCCGGGCAACTTTCAGTAGTGCCATCATCGTAGCCACATCAATGGCGGTTACATCCGTGCCGAGATGTATGGACCAATACAAAGCAGTCGTGGTGAAGTTATCTTCCATATCTCCGTGTTCTGCGGCTCTGTCCACGGTTACGTATTTTTCAGCGGTACGGAGAATTTCAGCCCGTTTCGACTTACCGGCAGGGGGGCCAAAAACAACATGATCGCCAAAAGGTAGCTCCAGTTGCTCACTCATCACTTACCCTTCAACATCAGCCAGTCGTACTTATCTACCTCGGCGTGGCATTTCGGGCAGGTGAGGGCGGACCACCCAAAATCATCGACGTGCGTGCCCTTCCCGCATTTCGGGCAGTACACGTCCTTGCCCTTTTTCCCTCCATGAGTCCATTTCGGCACGGTCTTAAACTTCCGGGGGTTGGCAACAAACTCCGGCTCCACAGTGCTATCGTCCGGTTTACCCTGATCTTTACCGAACAACCAATCAAAAAAGTTCATCACCATATTCTCTCTCCTCTGTAAGGTGTTTATAACGTAGCCGCCGTAAGTAACTCTGCGACCTTACCCATGTTCTCCTCATTAACGACCAGATCAAACCCACTGGCCTCTCGTATGTCTCGTAAGTTCTTCTCCTGTAGGGGGGTGGGGGTATTTTTCCCGGCCTTGCATTCGATACCGAAAAACATACCCTTGTGGCACCCGACTATATCCGGCACTCCGCTCTTGCCGTAGCCGCCCGTGGCGGGGAAAAAATAGTAGGCTTCCAACTCTTTAAGTTGTTTAACCACGATCTTCTTAACCTTGGCTTCCGGCGTCATCGCCATGCTAGGTATCTTCGTTTGGGAAAAGCCGAACCACGTTATCATTGTGTTCATCGACATACTCGGCAAAATAATGAGCGCCCACCTGCAAATCTATCGCAAAGCCCGCTGACTCATCCACGAAACCGACAATGCTTCCCCACGGAACACGTATTCGGGCTGGTTGCCCGTCGAAAATCAGGGTGACCGAAAAACCATCGTCGTCGCACTCCAAATCATCGTACTGGTACTGTAGAGAAATCGTCATACCCTCGGGAAACTGATCTTTCAGGGCGTCGGGTAGCTCCACACCTTCGGCGTCTACATCAAATGTAATGAAAAGATGTAGGCAATCATGCGGACCCATAACCGCAGCGGCAAGACTCCTCTGCTGAATCCGCTCTACCGACATAGCTAGGACCGAACAAAACGCGGTCCGTACCCGTGAGCGGGAGTCGTTACTATCCATAGTATTTTGGTTGTTCATATAGATTTCCTTTTTGTAGTAACTGGTTTCAACCGGAGGGCCGAAGCCCCCCGGATAGGTGTTAGTCCACGGACTAACACTAATCTCGTACTATCCAATAAGTATTTTCATCTATGCGTCTCCCTACACCTTCGACACCCACGGTAACCGGTCTCCAATCCGTTACCATCAAAACCGCTAGTCTTTTTTGTAGCCATTCTGGTAGGTCGTCCGAAGAAGCATACACGCCATCCACCCCCGAGTCAACACTATCCATGCCAATACATAACACTTTGATAGTGTTGGTGTTAGGATCTAGACAAACTCGGTATAACTTGTCATCGGGTGTGTCATCAAACAACCACCCCCTCGCGTTATCGGCCATCAGTGAACAACATAAAATACTGTGGGTAACTGCTTTACCCCAACCCCGTCTACCCACTGACCCTCGTGGCACATTGACAATACGGATAATTTGCCTGCGATATCAGGGTCTAGCGTATCCTCCACAAAGGTACCTTTCGGTTCCCACTCTATTGCCCACGAATCTATATCTTCGGTGCGGGCCACCGAAAACAGGCTATTCCCTGTTTGTGGTGATACCTCCACACTCACCATACTTACACGCTGAGAACGATCCCGCTCTAACTCTGCACATTCGGCGACTTCCGACAGGAATTTATCTACAGTCGCCCCGAAAATAGGATCTACGAATTGATACCCTGAATTGACTATCGCCTTTAGCTCCATCATCAACATATCAGAGGTCGCAGTTTGCACCACCGCGCTACGTGCGGCTCTAACAGCTTCTCGTAATTCTTTCGCCGAGCCTCCCCAATGTCTGCGTATCTCCTGCCCCCCTGTTTCGGCTAACTCTATCGGGGGTACTTCCATTATGTACTTCTTAACGTTGCGGACTGCGGTGCCCATATTCCTTGATAGGGTCGTACTGTACCTCTCGCTGTACTCACCGTAAGTTTTGTGGGTTATTTTTTGGGAACTGACAAAGAAGTCATTCTCCCTATCATTATCATAATATTCGCGGACCCCTATCTCCCCCATGATCAGCGACTTGTGTTTGTGGTAGACGTATACTGAATACTCCCCATACGACCACCCTCGTTTACGGACTCTCGGCACGTGGCCCTTAGGGCCGACAGGGACTTCCTTACCGAACGAACACGCGGGAAATATCTTCTGCACCTCCTCTGCAAACCTTGACAGTTGTAAGTAGTGCGTCATACCGACAGGTGCCCACTGGTAACCCGATACATCGGGGTACTCAATCATATTGGCTACGGGTATGTTTTCAAACTTAGCCATTTTAGTTCTCCTGTTTACTTGTTTGGGTGTGAAGGTGCTAGGCTATACGGACTTCTAGTACCCTTCGCTTATCCTGTTTATAAGTTAGTCCGTGGACTAACCGTGTTGAACACGTTTCCACGCGGCACGTAACGTCTCGGCTTTGAGGAACGACTCGGGCGAAAGTTTGCCCTCCCGCATAAGCCGCTCGGCCTCGCGATTTACTGCAAACTCCACCCAGCGGCACGCCTCGGACCAATCCTTGACCACCTCACATGCTGTATCGACGGTAATTTCGTTAGTTTTACGCATAACTTGTTCTCCTTCAGGGTTTATAGAATAGATGCTGCCCGATCTGGACAGTCATTTTCATGGTATATCTCCACTTCGGAGATACTTCGGTGGTGTGGTAGTGAGTGGCACCCTCTGACACGTCAACACGGGGGTAACTGGTATCCCTGACAGTGGCGGCTACCCGCATAGCGGTCTGCCACGCGCCGTAGTCATGTATGGTTTCCGGCTTGCCGTCGCACCAGAACGAGAATTGGCAGCGGTGCTTTACCGGGTGGCCGGACTTATACACTGCCCCCTGCTGTATAACTTCGCACACGGTATCAGGATAACGCTTGCTGGTGACGCGGTTGGATATCACATACGCCACGGCTAGCTGCCCCGCTACAGGCTGATTCCTAGCCTCGAAGTAGATAGCCACAGCCATACAGGTTATAGCGGATATCATACCAAGTCCCTCGCCTTCACGTGCACGACCGTACCCACGTCGGGTTTGGCATTCTTATTGTCGATGATTACCCACAGCACGGGGCAATCCCATGTACCCCAACCACCAACGTATCCATCGGTGATGACGATGGCGGCCTGCGCGTTGATGTTATGCTTGGTCATATGCGCGGGCACACACTCGACATCGGTACCTCCGCCACCCTTAGGCTTGGTGGACTTTACGAAGTCGTCCAATTCGTGCTGTTCGTACTTCTCGTCAGAACATACTTGTGTGTCCCAATACAGCATCCGCACCCAGTTGGGGTGTACGGTATCGAACATCTGCTTGGCCTCGGTAAGAATTACAGATTGCTCACGCTGACCAATGGAGCCGGACATATCGCCAGCAACCACAACACCCTCGACACTCTCGGATATGCCACTCGGCATGTAGATACCGGCAGATATGTATCGCCTGTTAGGACGTTTCCATGTGGAGTAGTCACTGCCCGAGCACGTCGTGGATATAAACTCGCGCATGACCTCGCGCCAATCCACTTGGGGCCGTAGCAATTCGGTCAGATCACGATCTACACCCGTGCCCATCTTACCAGCGATAAGCGCACCTTGACGTATCGCTTCGTCTATCTCCCGTGCAAGCTCACGCTGATCTGTTTCGGTGAGTTCCTGTGCGCCTTCCCAATCGTGCTCGTCGAAACCTTGGCCGCGACCTTGGCCCCCGGCTTCTTGCTCCTGCTTGAGCAGGTTGTACACCTGCGCGCTGTCCATGCCCGAGTACCCACGATCCAGTAAGCCACCCTCGGGCAACACCGCGAAGCCATCCTTGTTGTCGTCGGATATCTTCAGGTTGATCACGTAATCACACGACATATTCGCAAGCTGCGGATCTTCCTTATACAGGTGTCGCCACGTGGTGAGGTGTCGGTACAGCTTGTGGTAGCTTTCGTGCAGTACGAGGAACCGTAACTCGGGGTCTGATAAACCCTCGACAAACGCTCTGCCGTACATCTCATCACGACCATTGGTGCACGCCGTGGGTATGTCGTCGCGCACCGTACGCTCCCCGATCATCAGTACACCAGCCAACGCGACGTACTTGGGGTTAGCCATGATATCAACCACCGCCTTGCTGAGACGTTGCTCTATGGTGAGTTGTTTACCTATCGTTAGCATCTTCATTCTCCTGTTTGTGTTAGTCCGTGGACTAACTATTTCTTGATTGATTAGGCTGAAAGCCCGTCGAGGTTAAACCAATGACCGCTGTCGGTAAGTTCAAGAAAGCTACCCGCCTCGTCGGTTGTGACGCAGTACCGGTTGACTCTCTCACTAAACCAAATAATGTTTTTTGAGCCTAGCTTGATGAGCAGGTTGGTAAATTTTTCGGCGCGTTCGTGGTTGACTGCCTTGTCGGCGTCTCGTTCGATTTCAATCCATACTTTATTCATCGTACCCTCCTCACTTTTTATCCGCTGCGAACATGTAGTTGTTCTGCATGGCCCAATCGGTGAACTTGCGGTTGGTCATAACAAGTGACTGCTTGGAGTACTTGGTAGAGCGCACCCCGTTGGCGAACATACCTTGCGCTTCCTTGTCGAGGCGCGGCATGTAGTCCATCCACGCGTCCACCCAAGTCTTGTCCAGACTTGCCAGCGTGCGATACACGACCATGCATACTGCGCTGGCGCTCTCCGGCACCTTGGCATTGGCGGGGTCTTGCTTGATGCTTTCGAGTGACGGGAGTTGATCCGCCAGCTTGACGAAAGCCATCAGGTCCATCGCGCCGCGCGCACCTATCGTACCCATGAGCAAACCCGTCAGCGTTTGGTCGTCGTACGCTTCCCGTTCTTTGAGCCAGTCGGAGGCTGCTTCCAGCGAGCGGGGTGTGACAAACGCTGTCCGCTGATCTCGGGGGTGATAGATGTACGGGTTTTCTTCGGGATCTTTGACATCCTCGAAGCTCGCAAAGAGGTGCGGGTTATCCTTACACCAGCCAAGTAAAGTGTGGTCGATTTCATTGTTGATACCCCATTCAATCCATTCTGTGTTATCGGGTTTACGCATAGTGATGACGGTTATGCGGTTGCGTGCGTGAGGCGGGAGCAAGTCCCCGACACCCTCGGCACCAAGGTTGGTGGTAGCAAACACTAACGAGTCAGGGTGCAGGGTGTAGCTACCGATCTTGCGTTCAAGCATGAGGCGCAACATCGCGTTCTTGACCGCCGGGTTGGCCTTGCCGTACTCGTCCACCATCAGGATAATCGGCGTGTTGAGGTGTGCGCCAAGTTCCTCGTTGGTCAGATAGGTTACGTACCCGGTGCCGTCGTCCAGCTTGGCGAGGTTGGGTATCGTGATATCCCCGAGATCTTTGGTGGTGCAGTCGAAGTAGCACGGGGTGTGCGTGGGCAGATCAGCGGCTAACATCTTTACCAGTGATGACTTACCGGTGCCCATGTGCCCCTGCACCAGTATGGTGCGCTTGTTACCACCTGTCCGTATGGCGGTGGCGATCTGGTCGAGGTTGAGTGCGTACATCGTTTGTGCGTTTGACATTTTCGGTCTCCTGTTTGTGTTAGTCCTCGGACTAACTTGTTATCGTGTGGTTACTTATGTCACCGGCGGAAAGTCTCCCACCGGCTATCGACGCCCGGTTACCAACGCCCGGATGTCGAATCGAACGGGATAAACAGACACTCCCCTGTTACCCACGTGCGGTTCTCGAAGTAGGTGCGTTCGCCGCATCCGCCGAGTGTTTCCAGAAATATCACGGCGAACATCGTGCCTATGAGGGTCAGCAATATGAACTTACCCATTACATATCCAACGAGGGTAGCGC
>TARA_R110002110_G_scaffold10501_3_pt1 | contig 10048 bp, 10 predicted proteins | sample TARA_R110002110 | Tara Oceans TARA_R110002110 (sample SAMEA4397330) | marine metagenome | biome: Polar Biome; feature: [SRF] surface water layer (ENVO:00010504); material: water (ENVO:00002006), including particulate matter (ENVO:01000060) such as... | depth 5 m
TTCTTTTGTTTTTATACTTAAGAAAGTTGGTGTAAAACTTAATAACGAGGCTTCAAGGATAGAGCATAAAAAGGAGAAAAAAATGGAAAGTACAGCGTAGGCTATTAGAAGTGTCATTAAGATTTTTTTACAAGTTAAAACATTAGAAAAAATATGTGTTTAAAAGAACTGTGAATTTAGTGTTAAATACTATTTGAAAGGAAATCGATGGGCTTCTCTTTAATGTCTCACCAAAAAGACAATAAATCCTACTTTTTATGTGGGTTACTACCAACCCACATATTTTGGTGGTTCTTGATCTTTAAGGTTGAGGTATACAATTAGTTGCCCGCGATGGTGCGTCACATGATCTTGTAGTACGTTAAGAATCTGCAATTTACTTTTTGGGCCAGCAAAAAACGCAACGGTTTCTTGAAGCTCTTCTTTGGAGGTTTTTTTGATTATTTCGGAGCTCGTATTGAAGGTCTCTTTTAATAATCTAATAGTTCCTTCCTTGGAGATCAATGGGTCTATTTTCACCTGTTTGTATTCTTCCATAGAGAAATAAGTTCCGCTTAGCCAATCAATATTGCTTTTTATATGGAGTAGCTGCTCTTTAAAACTAAGTTGTCTTTCGGTAGGTTTAAAGTCGTAAAACTGTTCCGGCATTAGTTCTGCAATTGCAACTAGGTAGTCCTTTGAGTTGTCCCATTTTTCTAAAAAGGCCTCCTTAGAGGTATCCTGTTGTGAAAAACTAGTTGTGAAAATTAAAAGTGCAATTAAGAGGGTGAAATTTTTCATGATGAGATTACTACTTTTCTTTTAGATTTTGAAGTCTTAACAGGAAATAAATTTACGAAATTAATTTCACTACGTCCTTTGCGAAATAGCTTGCAATCATGTGTGCGCCAGCTCTTTTTATTGCGGTAATTTGCTCCATCATTACGGCATCATGATCTAGCCATCCCTTTTCAGCGGCGGCTTTTAACATGGCGTATTCCCCGCTCACTTGATACACTGCAACAGGAACATCAACTGCATTTCGGATTTCACGAACGATGTCCAAGTAGCACAATCCCGGTTTTACCATGACGATATCTGCCCCTTCCTCTACATCCATTAGTGTTTCTTTGATCGCTTCTTCACGATTAGCAAAATCCATTTGATACGTCTGCTTAGTTTTTGGGACATCATTTAAATCTGCAGGAGCCGAATCTAAAGCATCCCGAAATGGGCCATAAAATGCCGAGGCATATTTCGCGCTATAACTCATAATGCCGGTATTATGAAACCCCTCATCTTCAAGTAAACTTCTGATTTCAAAAATACGGCCGTCCATCATATCGCTTGGGGCAATAAAATCGGCACCGGATTTTGCGTGAGACAGAGACATTTTAGCTAAAACAGCATTTGTATCATCGTTGATTATTTTTCCTTCGGAAACGATTCCGTCATGGCCGTAGGCCGAATAAGGGTCTAAAGCAACGTCTGTCATAACAATCATATCAGGGACCGCATTTTTAACTGTTTTAATGGCGCGCTGCATTAACCCATCAGGGTTTAGTGCTTCTGTACCTGAATTATCTTTAAGATTGTCTGGCACTTTTACAAACAATAGCACAGATTTAAGACCAAGAGACCAGAGTTCCTTTACTTCCGAAGCTATTAAATCTAAACTAAAGCGATAGTAATTTGGCATGGAAGGAATCTCGTCCTTTACGCCTTTACCCTCCACAATAAAAAGCGGGACTATAAAATCATTCGGACTTATAATAGTTTCTCTTACGAGGCTTCTTATTGCTTCGGAGGTTCGTAATCGACGGTTTCTTCTTAGTGGATACATAGGTAGTTTTTTAAACCCAGTTTTTCGGGTTCTGTAATGCGTTAATTAATTTTTCTTCTTCACTTCCAGATTCTGGATGATGGTCATAAACCCACTGAACTTGCGGGGGTAAACTCATTAAAATACTTTCAATTCTACCGTTGGTTTTTAGTCCGAACAATGTTCCTTTATCATGAACTAGGTTGAATTCTACGTAACGTCCTCTTCTTATTTCTTGCCAGTTTTTGTTTGCTTCGGAAAAAGGAATATCTTTTCTTTTTTCAACGATGGGAACATATGCCTCTAGAAAACTATTGCCAACTTCAGAAACAAAATTATACCAATCTTGCATTTTCATAGTTTCAGAAACGGCTAGGCGGTCAAAAAACAAGCCTCCTATCCCGCGACCCTCGTTACGATGCGTATTGTAAAAGTATTCGTCGCATTGTTTTTTATATTTTGGATAGAATTGAGGATTATGATTATTACAGGCACTTTTACATACCGAGTGAAAATGTTTTGCGTCTTCCTCAAATAGGTAGTAAGGAGTTAAATCCTGTCCGCCACCAAACCAACTATTTACAATATCGCCAGCTTCGTTATAGAGTTCAAAATAGCGCCAATTGGCATGTACTGTAGGTACAAATGGGTTTTTTGGATGTAGCACTAGGCTCAGTCCACATGCGAAGAAGTCGGCATCTTTTACCCCGAAGTACTTCTGCATGGATTCTGGTAACTTCCCATGAACTTCGCTAGTATTCACCCCTCCTTTTTCGAAAACATTGCCATTTTCGATTACCCGAGTTCTACCACCACCTCCCTCCGGACGAACCCATTTATCCTCTCTAAAAGTAGCTTTACCATCACATTCCTCTAACTTGGAAGTAATAGTGTTTTGTAATTTTTTTATATAAGTAACAAACTGTTCTTTCATTTTTGTTTATAAATTATCGGGTTTCTTTTAATATTAACACCCTGCATGTAATTCATAGAGCTCCATATCAAGTGGGGAACTATTAACGGGAGTATGCTCGTTCTTTAAAGTTCGCTGCCAAGCGTAACCGTTTTTTATGGCAATTTTACAACTTCCCAAATTTGTTCTATGCGATATTATTTTTAGTGTCTTAAGATCTAATTTATTAAAAGCATATTTTGATAGCTCTTTTACTGCAAGTGTCATCCATCCATGACCTTCAAATTTCTGATCCATAGCGTAAGCAATTTCTCCCGCTTGTTTTGACATATCTAGATCTTTCAGAATAATAATACCCGCTAGGTTCTGAGTTAGGGTGGCCTTAATAGCAAAGGTAAATTCTATTTTATTTTTATGTTCTATTGCCTTCCGAAGAATATAGGCTTTTGAATCTTCAATAGTTAAATTCTGAGACAAGGTTGTTGGAAAAAATTCCTGAAACCTAGCTGAATTTGACTGCATCAAACGACTTAGTTTATCGGCATCTAAAGGCTCAAGTTCTGTAATCCAAAATAGATCCGATTTAAACATTTATTTTTTCTTGAGTTGGTTTCGATTCCTTTAACCTATTTGCTTCTTCAATTAATTTTACAGTTTCCGTTGTAGAAGCAGTAACAGATAGTGGTAAAACTAAAATAATTCCGACAACTGGGATCAATAACATGGTCATAAATACGATCCCATTACCAATGGCTAATCCTCGATTTTGCTTTACAAACTGAACACTGTCCTTTACTTCAAAGTGTCGTTCTAATGTGTAGTCCATATTTCCGAAGCCAGCGTAATATGATTGCACCAAGAATAATAAAACGGACGAAAATATATTTATAATAGGGATAAAACTTAGAATCAGTATTGGAATTGTTAAGAGTAACTCCATTCCCAGATTACGAAAGTTAATGCGGATTCCTCGCCATAATTGAGATAGGTTGGTCGTATTACGATGTGTATGTTTTACTCCTAAGAGGTGTAATTCAATTTTTTCGGAAACCGGACTCATAAATGGAGCACTTAGCGCCATTATTATATGTTTGTACAGAATTAGACCAACAGCAAGAATCATTATTCCACCAAGAATCTCACTAAAGATCTTGAAAGATTCAGCTCCCCATTCCCATAGCCAGAGCTTCGAAATAAGGGCGCCAATATTATCAGATAATCCCCAGGCAGCAAAGCCAATAACTGTCGCAATAATAAAACTAATAAGCATTGGTACTCCAAAGTATTTCCATAGGCCTAGCTGTCCTATAAGCTTGAAGGCACCCTCGTATGCTCGTATCCCTTTAAGTATATTTCTAATCATGTCAATACTTTGTAATGCAGATTATAGGTTAAAAACTGTAAATTTTACTCTAAATGAACCAAGTTGTTATTAAATTTTATGAAGTCATCGTTATTAGTCGCTTTTTGACTTTTTTCCATCATGTTTTGCAATATACAGATGATTTCGCCTTCTTTTTTGTCAAAAACACTCGGAAATAGATTTAGCCCCACCTTGTTATTGTGTAAATCCATTGCTTTTTCCATTTTCCTATTATCCGTGACTTTTTCATATAAACTGGTCACCTTCTTCGTCCAAATGATCGATTTTTCCTTATTATGGGTCTTCTTTAGTGTTTTAAGACAAATGAGCACATTCCATAATGCATGTCGAAAGGCGTTTGCTTTATTGCTTCGATGGTGTGCTTTTCCAAATAACTCATCACATAATACCATCGTTCTTTTTGTTGCCTTTAAAGTGGGTCCAATTAGAAATGGCTTACTTAGAAAAAGTAGCGACAATTGTATCAATTGAACTGGTTTTAATTGCCGAACTCTAGACCAAATATTCACTATTCCGATTTATATGATTTCACTGCTTCAATAAAGGCAGCGGCATTTTCAACAGGAATAGTGGGTAAAATACCATGACCTAAATTAACAATATATCTGTCTTTTCCGAAGTTGTCAATCATTTCATGCACCATTTTTTTAATTGTCGCGGGCGGACTTAAAAGTCTCACCGGATCAAAATTTCCTTGAAGAGTGATTTGCCCTCCAGATAAATAACGTGCATTCCTTGGAGAACAAGTCCAATCGACTCCTAAAGCTGAGGCTCCACTTTTTGCCATGGTGTCTAGAGCAAACCAACAGCCTTTTCCAAATGCGATTACAGGGATTTCATCTTTCAGGGCATCGATAATTTGTTGCATATACTGCCAGCTGAATTCTTGATAATCGGTGGGAGATAACATACCTCCCCAGCTATCAAATAGTTGAACCGCATTTACTCCTGCTTTTACTTTTTCTTTCAGGTAAAGAATCGTTGTATCGGTGATTTTCTGTAACAAGCTGTGAGCAGCAAGAGGGTGAGTGAAACAAAACCCCTTAGCGATATCAAAATTTTTACTTCCTTGTCCCTGGACACAGTAACATAATATTGTCCATGGGCTTCCGGCAAAACCAATTAATGGGATATCATCGTTGAGTTTTTCTTTCGTCATTTTGATAGCCTCCATGACATAGCCTAAGGTCTCTTCGATATTTGGAACGATTACTTGATCAACGTCTTTTTGAGACCTTATTGGATTTGGTAACCACGGCCCAACATCGGGCTTCATCTCCACATGAATATTCATTGCTTGCGGAATCACAAGGATATCGCAAAAAAGGATAGCTGCATCCATTCCATATCGTCGAATGGGCTGAACGGTAATTTCGCTTGCAAGCTCTGGTGTTTGACATCTTGTAAAGAAATCGTACTTAGCTTTTATTTCCATAAACTCTGGTAAATAACGCCCCGCTTGGCGCATCATCCAAACTGGAGGTCGGTCGACAGTTTCTCCGTTTAAAGCTCTAAGAAATAAATCGTTTTTAATGTTACTCATAATTCGTTTTTTTGACACTTCGTAATTATTGAAGTTCCTTTGTTGTAAATTTTATGGACGACTTAAGATTGACATTATCTTAGGTTTCGCCTAATATTTTAATAGCTTTCTCAATCACACTTTCAACTGTTGTTGTTGACGCCTCAAAGATATTAGTCGTATGTTTTTTTACTTCGGAAGATGTTGTTTTTCCGATACAAAAAGCGGCACTAGCTTCAATTTCATTTTCAATACAAAAACCTCTTACTCCAGTTGGACTAAAAAACAAGATCCCATCTACTTTTCGCTCAATTTTTGATGTTTTTAATGCGGTTTCATATGTTTTTACCTCAAAAAGTGTAATATTTTCCTTTTTTAAAGTAGAAGGAATTTCGTCTCTTCGTAAACTTCCGCAGAAAAAATGAAAAGTGTCATGTTGATAGTTTATTTTGATAAAATCTGCTAATTCTTGCGCATTATTCATCATGTTAGTCACTTTTTGGCCATTTTCTTCCAAAAGTGATTTGGTTTTTTCGCCAACACAGAAGGCCTTTTCAATTTCACTAGAATTACAATTATGATGACTAAAAAATGCTTTTACTGCATTCTGACTTGTGAAAATGCCGAAACTGATTTTTTTTGGTGCTTCAAAGTCAATAAAATTGATTTCAATCGCATCATAATCCGTCACAGAAATGTTCGCGTCTTGAAACATTTTCTTCTGTGTGGCTGTAAGTTTTTTGGTAGATAGTATTGATTGTCTACTCACCCTTGCTTTCTCCTGCTGAAAGGGAAGTTTATTCTTTATATTTTTAATTTCCTCTAAAATATGTTGCAGATTATTAAATACAACTTCATTATTATACATTAGAATTCGATATCCTAAAAAACTAAGGTGAAAATCCCTTTGTTCATCATTATATTTCTCGCCCTTTTTATTGTGAAATGCTCCATCTAGTTCGATAACAAGCTTCAATTCGTGACAATAAAAATCAACTATATGCTGTTTTAACGTATGATGTTTAAGGAACTTTAAATTTTCGAATTGACGATTTCGCAATATGTTCCACAACTTTTTTTCGGCAGGTGTTTGCTGCTGCCATAAATGTCTTGCGATATCTTTCTTGTCAATTTTCATAATTTTCCCTCTCGTTGGGATAGGGCCAAGGGTGAGGGTTTAAGATGTCTTCTGTTTAATCCTCTGCATCAATTTTTCACCGCCATCTGCCAAAACTTCCAAAGCGCAACTTTTACCTAAAGTTTTATAATCAATAAGAGACACGGACTTATCGACAGTTAATTTGGTTTGTCCATTAGGAGAAAACAAGACACCTTTTAGTCGAATGGTTTCGTTATTAATCGTTGCAATTGCTCCGATGGGAGCAGTACAGCCTCCCTCAAGAACGCGTAAAAAATCACGTTCAACATAGGTGCATATATCAGAGGTTCGATGGTTGAGGTTTGAAATTGCTTCCTTAGAAAATTCATCATTTTCAAGAGCTACGACAACCATAGCACCTTGTGCTGGTGCTGGGATCATCCAATCAAGATCATTGTAGTTGTCAGGTAAAACGTTTATTCTTTCTAATCCGGCTTTTGCGAAAATCGCACCTTGCCAGTCATTTTCCGTTATTTTTTGTAGCCGGGTATTTACATTTCCACGCAATCCTACAATGTTATGATGCGGATAGCGATGGAGCCATTGCGCTTTTCTCCTCATGCTTCCAGTGGCGATGGTAGTGGGATTGTCAAAATTGTTTGTTCCTTTTGTTACCAAAATATCTAGGGAGGATGCTCTTTCTAAAACAGCTTTTTGTACGATACCATTTGGTAAAATAGTTGGTACATCTTTCATGCTGTGAACGGCTACGTCGACAGTACCATTTAACATAGCAATATCAAGGGTTTTAGTGAAAATTCCGGTAATACCTAGTTCGTATAATGGTTTGTTCAAGATTAAATCTCCTTGCGACTTAACCGCTAATAATTCAGTCTCATAACCTAATTCCTCCAGCTTATCCTTAACTCTATTTGCTTGCCAAAGGGCTAGTTGACTATCACGTGTGCCGATTCGGATACGCTTCTTCACTATTCTAAAGTTGAGATTTGAAACACCTTATTAATTAAATCAACACTTTCGGTGGTTGGGTAGGCGTCATTCTTTAAATGATTTGCAAAATGTGTAGTTATCTTTTGAATGATACGGTTGCTAATTATTTCTGCTTGCTCTTCATTGAAATTTGTGATTTTTTTACGCTGAAAATTAATTTCACCAGATTTTATTTCACCAAGCTTTACTTTGAGAGCCTGAATTGTCGGTGCAAATACTCGGTTTTCGGCCCAAGTATTAAACTCTTTTTCAACTTCGCTAATAATAATGTGAGCAAGGGGAATTTGCGAAGCCCTTTGCTCCAAGGTATTATCAGTGACTGTTGCTAAATCATCTAAATGAACAAGGGTTACGAACTCATTGTCAATAACATTGTTAGCTACGTTTTTCGGAATGGAAAGGTCCAAAATAAGAAGGGGCCTTTTTAGAAAGAGTAATTCTTTAGATATTGTAGGTTGCTGCGCGCCTGTTGCAACAATCATGACATCAGATTCTGCAATTTCACTTTGAATGTTTGCATAGTCCTTAACTATTAAATTGAATTTTCCAGCGATCTTTTCTGCCTTCTCTTTCGTTCGATTGATCAGTGTTATATTTTCGTTCTTAGTATGCTTGATTAAATTTTCACAGGTATTTCTTCCAATTTTACCTGTTCCGAAAAGCAAAATATTTTTTTCTGAAACATACGGGACGCGTGCCAAGATATATTGAACGGCTGCGAAACTGACCGATGTCGCTCCACTGGAAATTTTAGTTTCGTTTTTAATTCTCTTACTAGCCTGAATAACGGCATTCGCAAGCCTCTCTGTGAAAGGATTTAATAGATCCATGTTTTTTGACCTTCTGAAACCTTTTCTTAACTGACTAATAATTTCAAAATCTCCAAGAATCTGACTGTCTAATCCAGTTCCGACTTTAAACAGATGAGAAACGGCTTCTTTATCTTTATGGATGTAAGCTACTTTTTCAAATTCCTCTACAGAGCCTTTCGTATGCTCACATAAAAGTTTAATTATTTGAAAAGGATGTTCAGCAACTCCATATAGTTCTGTGCGATTACAGGTTGAAATTACAATTAGAGAAGGGATTCCTTCTTTCGTCGCTTGAGTCAATAAATTGATTTGCGCAGTCTCATCTAGACTAAAATGTCCTCTGATTTCTGCATCGGCCTTTTTATAGTTCAGACCAATAGCGTAGAAGTTACCCACTTGCAAAGAAGTTTTATTTTTACTCATATATATTACTGACGGTGCAAATGTAGTAGCATTTTTTATCTAAAAGTAACGCTGGGCGCATCAATAGTATCGTCAATTGTTAATTTTAATTAAAATATGATATATGTCATTGAAATCCCCTAAATTCGGTGCTTAAAAGAATCTATTTTCTTTATTATTTAGATTTATTCTAAATAATAAAGAAAATAGATTTCGATACATTTTATAAAAATGTCGCTCAAAGTTTGCCGTTTTAATGATCGTGGTTACTGTGATTTAAAACAACTTGAAAACGAATAACCCTACTTTTTAACACTGAACTATACGTTTAGAATAACGATTTTACCTATGATTTCTACAGAAAATATTTCAGAAGATGTTTATAATGAGACTATTATAGAAGAAGGCTTTTATATATTAGCCTTTAATAATGAAATAGGCAAAGACGTTCATTATAAGAGGGAAGTCGGGTCAAATTTTGTTCAATTTCATTTCTGTTTAAAAGGACAAGCGCGCTTTAGTTTTAATGATGGGAATTATATATTACCATTATTAGAGAACAATTCTCTACTCTTATATAATCCGGAGCGAGATTTACCCCTAAACTTAACGGTAGCTAGAAACTCTTGGGTTCTTTCAGTTTTACTACCTATTAAAAAATTTCACGGTTTGTTTTCTACCGAAGCTAGTTATATTACTTTTCTTAGTGAGGAAAATAAAAATCGCAAATACTATAAGGACGCACATATATCACCATCGATGTCGATTGTGTTAAATCAACTGATGAATTACAATCTTCACCCTTCGGTCAAGCCGTTATATTTTAAAGGTAAGGCCTACGAATTATTGAGTCTATATTTTAATAGGCCCGCTGATGCAGACACAGAGCAATGCCCATTTTTGATTGATGAAGACAACAAAGCGAAGATTAAAAAAGCCAAAAGTATTATTATTTCAAGAATTGCTGAACCGCCGACATTAAAGGAATTAGCTGATGAAATTCAGCTTCCGTTAAATCGTCTAAAGGAAGGGTTTAAACAAATTTATGGAGATTCTGTATTTAGTTTTCTGTTTGATTATAAAATGGAGATAGCACGGCAAATG
>TARA_R110002110_G_scaffold5209_1_pt1 | contig 10047 bp, 8 predicted proteins | sample TARA_R110002110 | Tara Oceans TARA_R110002110 (sample SAMEA4397330) | marine metagenome | biome: Polar Biome; feature: [SRF] surface water layer (ENVO:00010504); material: water (ENVO:00002006), including particulate matter (ENVO:01000060) such as... | depth 5 m
ATCCGTGTCGCCGCCACAGCCGACGGTTGCGACAAGGGCTTCCTCGAACGGTTCAGCCGTGACCAGACGGTGGAAGGCGTTGCCAAGAGCAATCATCACCCATCCCATCTGGCTGATGAACTCTCCCGGCCCAGTCTCCAGAGAGGTTTCCAGACAATTGCGGACTGCGGCGGCTCCGTCGCCTTGTCCTGCATGGGCATGAGCCAGTGACCACATGGTGAGGCGGTCGGCGCCTGCAATGCCTCCAGCGATGGCGGCTGCAAAGGCGGAGGAGGCAGCAATACTGACCGGGTTCGGATGGGTCAGGGCGGCATCTTCCGCAGCCTGTTTCGCTGCAAGATGAGGTCGTCCCGCGTTGGCAATGCCGATTGGTGAGACACGCATGAGGGCGCCGTTTGCCTGACTGGTCATGTTGGCTCGACCGCTCCTCGAGATGGCGGCGAGACCTTGCGATGTGGTGTTGCCAATGTCGAACGGGCTGGAGCGACCCCAGGCGACATAGGCCTGACCAACCTTGTCTGCATTAAAGCCACTTTCGGCGCAGATCGAGCGGGCAAGGGCGAGGGCCATCTCGCTGTCATCGGTGGGCTGACCGGCAAGCAGGTTCCAGGTGCCACCCGGTGCAAGGTCGCGAACACCGTTCGGATACGCTTCTGCGATATCATCAGCCGTCCTGAATTCCACCAGTGACCCAAGCGAATCTCCCGCAAGCTGGCCGAGCAGAGTGCCTTGTGCCTTTTCCAGCATCCGCGGAGACGCAATACGCCCTACCGGCTGTGCTGGATGGCGCTTCACGCGCCTTCCGGGAGAGGGGTGTCGGCGGATTATCTTTGAAACGATTTCCGGTCTTCCGCCCACGCATCCCTTGTAATGGGCGCGTCGGTCGTAGCTTGCCAACTGGCCATCAAGGTCAGTTACGATGCCGCCGACGGCCTCCAACAGAGCCAGTCCACCACCGATATCATATGGGTCGAGGCCATGCGTGATGCTGATCGCCACATCCGCCTCTCTTGCTGCTGCCAGCGCGAGACGATAGGCAATCGAGGGGATGGCAAGGATGCCAGCCGGCGCAAATCTCTTGTGGTTGTCGGCGGCATAGTCACCCGCCTCCTCGTTCAGCGCGATAATGGTGCTGGCATCATAGGTGCCGGGGGTGGCGGGCGCCGGTGGCCAGTCCGCTTCTGCCCCGGCCAGATGTTCATGACCATAGAAGGCGGGGTTGGAACCTATCGGTGCCATCACCACGCCGTTCCTTCTGGGGGGTAGACCTTCCGCCCACCAGAAAAGATCACCCGCATCATCAGGTGCCGTCGGGGCGAAGACGATGCCAAGGACGGGCTTGCCACAGCGAAAGAGTGCGACGGAAACAGCACTTCCCCGCAGTCCTTTCAGGAAGGCGCGGGTACCATCCTGCGGATCGACAACCCAGACATCAGAGTGCCCGGTATCCTCTCGCGGCAATTCCTCGCCATGCCAGTCGCAGGGGTGCAGCGCCCTGAGGCGACGTTTGAGATAGCTTTCAAGTTCGGCGTCGATCCCGGCTTCAGATCCGGCGCCGCGAGGCCCACCGGGGCGATGGAATTCTGCACGCAGCATCGCACCTGCGGCGACAACGATATCAACGGACGGGCCGAGCAGGTCGGAAGGGGCGGGAAGGGAACGGGTGTTTCGCGTTTTCATGACAGGCTCCTCTTGACTGATGGGCTGCATTAAAACCCAATTCGACGGTGATCGGATATTTGTCGGGATTTTCCGCACCACTCGGATAGAAGGCATATGAGATGCAGAACTATATTGGTTTCTACTGGACCCTGCCGGTGCCATGGGCCGGTTTCCGGGATCTGCCGAACGACGCCGACGAGGCATCCGGTCTCAGCCGGACGATCCGCTATCAGCGCGACCGGGTCCGGCGTTGGGTGAAGGAGGAGAAGGGAGAACTCATCGACGAGACGGTCTTTCTTGAGACAGAGCCCGACCGGGGTAGTGACCTCATCCTGCCGGTGGTCGAGAAGCTGCTGGATCAGTGCCGGGAACAGGGGGCAAGGCTGGTACTGGTCAACTTCACCTCATCCTGCGGATGGCGGCAGCATCACGAACTCTGGTGCCGCTTGCATGAACTGCCGGAACTGGTTGAGCCTCTTGACCCGATACCACTTCCCATTGACGGGGAGGTATTCGATCCCGTTTCGCATTTTCGTCAATGGCAGAAAGCCAGTAGGAACTGGGCATCCGGGAAAGCGGACCGGGTCGATTTCGTGGCCGGACAAATTAACGAGCTGTTCTCCTCCGGGCTTAGTCACCGCCAGATCGCAGAGGCTCTGAACGACGATGGTGTCCTGACCCCGGCGAGCGACAGGCCCTGGACGAAAGACAATGTCAGGAAATTTCTGAAAGACCGGCTGAAATGACAACCCCATTCCCCTCAATGCCACTCTTGTGTTGAGCCTGAAACTCACAAGATGGCTGATGAGGGCATTCCTTGTCGTCATCTTTGTTCTGGCGGTTTTCACAATGCTGACCACCGCATTGGCAGGTGCGTGGTTCCCGACAGCCCTGTTTGCTGCCATCAGTCTGGCGATACTCCCTGTTGCGATTCCGGGAAGGGTGATTGCGGTTTCACGAGGGTTGCTGCTGATCGCCGCACTTGTCATGCCTCTTCTCATGCCGGCCCTGTTCATCAGGGATGCCCAAAACAGCATGGACCGGATGTGGCATGTGGTTGAGACAGGCGGCAGTCAGGCCCTGAGTTGGAACCAGCGTGCAGCCATCTGGAGCGGCAATGTGATCATGGCCGTCGGCGGCGCGGCTCTCGGCTATCCCGAGGCGGCACTGGAAACCCTGGGCCTGATCCTTCCGACCGAAGGTCCCCGGGAATGGGGTTCCGACTTTGCGATGGCGTCTCCGAAGGTCCGGATGCCGTTGCAACGATTTGTCGCAAATCTTCCACAGGCGGCGCCCGGTCAGGTGGTCCGGATGACTCCGGTCAAGCTCACCTGGCGGCACTACAGGACCGACCGCCGTGTCGCGCTGGCCCTGAATGCACCTTCGATGCTGCATGCCAGCGCCCGGTCAGATGGAAAGAACTGGACTATCGATTGCCGTATCACCGTGCCGGTTATCTATCCGAAACGTGCCCGTGTGTGGTTCCTGAATGTCGCGGACATCGACATCTATGTGGAGGAAGGCCTGTTCCATGCTGCGCAGGAATTGGGGTGGCTGCATTACTACAGGGCGGTATGGCATTGGCAGTTCGGAAATGACGGCTTGCCGGGGTGATACCCCGGGGAAAGGTTGTAGCAAACCGGTTTTGATTGATTGGGGCTAAACGGTACGGCGTCAAACATTGCTGGGGGCGCTGGACGAGGTTTTGTGAAGCTTAACGGCGAGACGCGTTCGATTTGGAGGGCGGTTGATCACAAGGGTGAACGGCTCGTTACCAATCGTCTACGTTCTTGCGGTACTGCAATGGAAGAGATCGGCAATGTCGGCAGACAAGCAACCGGTCGCTGGCTCAACAACCGGGGCGAAAATTCACACCAGCCCTTTCGAAGGCCGGAACGGGCGATGCTGCGCTTTAGACGCAGGCGAAATTTTACAGAAATTTGTCTTCTTTCATGCCTCAGTCCACAACCATTTCAACCAGAAGCGCCACCTTCACAATCGATCAGATTTCAAGTTGAACCGCACTGCCGAGTTGGCTGAGTGGTGTCAACTTCGTTCAGCGTAAGTTCCCGCGTTTGCTGGCTACCTGAGACTGATTCGAATTTGTCTGACTGCACCCTCGGTCTTCATGCTAGAGCCGTTTGGCCACCAACGGGCACTGTTGCCAGATAGATCAGCTGTAATCGAAATGATGGGCGATTATGCTGTCATGCGAGTTCTGGTGCGCGGCTGCAGATAGAGTCAGTTTCGCTTGGACTATAGCGCAGTCTGCAAAGCATTGATTACTCGGAATGCTTGACGTCCATTTCGCCAACTTCAAGCTGCCTGCCATTCGAGGGGAGCCATGCAGCAAGAAGCTCAACCGTTGCTGCCAATTGGTCGGTCTTGCGCAGTGAACACTCCCACACTGTTGCGAGCCGCCATCCTGCCTCTTTCAACTGGCACCGTACTGAGGAGTCCCGGGTTACATTTGCGTCGAACTTCGCGTGCCAGAACTTTGGACGTGTCGATGGAGTGGTTGTGTAACGACAGCCCTCATGGCGGTGCCAAAAGCAGCCATGCACAAAGACGATTGCGTGATGCTTCGGGAACACGAGGTCAGGTCGCCCGGGGATATTCTTTGAATGTAGCCGGAAACGGAAGCCGCGCGCATGAAGTGCCTGCCGAAGCACCAGTTCAGGCTTCGTGTCCTTCCCCTTGATCCCGGCCATCATCCGGGATCGGGTCTGTCTGTCAACGATATCGGCCACGTGCACCCTGGTCTTCGATCTGGAACCTAGTATACACTGACTGACAGAAATTCGTCAGGAGCCTGATTTGCCAACCACGTTCGGCATTGTCGATCTGTTCGCCGGCCCGGGCGGACTTGGCGAGGGCTTTGCCTCCTTCGTCGAAGACGGACATGCGCCATTCCGGATCGGCATCTCGGTCGAGAAAGAGGCATCAGCCCATCGCACCCTGACGCTGCGCGCATTTCTGCGTAAGTACCAGGCGCTGCACGGCGCCTTGCCTGAGCAGTTCATCGATTTCCATGCGGGGCTTGTCCCCGAGCCGGATTGGTCAGCAGTCGACGCCAAATCTTGGCTGCTCGCTATTGATGAGGCTAGAGCACTCGAACTCGGTACTGAAGCAGCTGCGACAGCGATTGACAGTGCTATTGCGAAGCTGCGCAAAAACTATGACGATACGATTCTGATCGGCGGACCTCCGTGTCAGGCTTATTCCCTGGTGGGGCGCGCCCGGGTCAAGGGCAAGATCGGATATGTGCCTGAAGAGGATGAGCGGCATTACCTGTTCCGAGAGTATATTCGCGTACTCGACAGGCTTCGTCCCGCCGCTTTCGTGATGGAAAACGTCAAGGGCATGCTGTCTTCGACTGTTGAAAGCCGATTTGTCTTCGAGATACTGATGGAGGATCTGTCCTCGCTCGGTACGGGCCACGGTCATCATTACGATCTGCTGGCAGTCCGGGTGGAAGATGGAAAAGCCAGCCTGCATGATGCAGCGCGCCCGGCAGATTTCATCGTGCGCGCTGAAGAATTCGGGGTTCCACAGCGACGCCACAGGGTGATCATCGTCGGCATCCGGTCCGACCTTGCGGGTAAGGTTTCCGGTACAGAGACTTCTGTCTCAGGGATAACGCGAACGATCAACGATGTGATCGGGACGATGCCCAACCTGCGCAGCGGCATCAGTCGTGGTCGAGATGATTCATCGGCGTGGCGAGATGAGGTTGTCGAAGCGGCGAGACTTTTGGCCAACATCCACAAGGGTACGGAGGGCGGTCCGCTTCGGGAGGCGTTCTCATCCGTTGCCAAGGGAATGAAGGCGGGCGCGCCGAGCCGTCGGACGTCGTCATACCTGCCGGATGGTTATGGCACCTCAAACGATGAACTGCTGCGCTGGCTCGAGCGTCCGGACCTGTGTGCCATTGCCCAGCACGAAACGCGCAGTCACATGCCCTCGGATCTCGGACGGTATCTGTTCGCCGCTGTTTTCGGGGCAGTGCGCGGCTATAGCCCTAAGGCCGCCGATTTCCCGCTCATGCTCAGCCCGGACCACCGAAACTGGCAAAGCGGCGTCTTCAACGACCGATTTCGAGTCCAACTTGCCGGCGCTGCCGCGACTACGGTAACGAGCCATATCTCCAAGGATGGACATTACTTCATCCATCCCGATCCGATGCAGTGTCGCAGCCTGACCGTGCGCGAGGCCGCCCGGCTGCAGACATTCCCCGACGACTATCTGTTCTTGGGGAACCGGACCCAGCAGTATGTCCAAGTCGGAAACGCGGTGCCGCCGTTTCTTGCGCGACAGATCGCGAGACTTGTCCACGAAAGCATCCATGGCAATACGTAACGACTCAATCAATAACCAAGGTGTAACAATCTTCTGCACGACGAGCCGTTCTTACTGGAACTCGAGGGTAGCGTTTCTTCATCAAGGTCAAGATTTGTATTCGGTAGTCATCCGCCATGCGCTCTGACCTTGCCCCCTGAATTCCCACCGATTTGAAGTTAGGATCTGTTTCCGATTGAAGGAGATGGATGATGAAGCGCAGCAGGTTCACGGAAGAACAGATCATCGGGATATTGAAAGAGCATCAGGCAGGACTGTCTGCGGCCGATCTTTGCCGGAAGCACGGCATCTCGGACGCGACGTTTTACAAGTGGCGTTCGAAGTATGGCGGCATGGAAGTGTCGGATGCGAAGAAGCTGAAGGCGCTGGAGGCCGAGAACACGAAACTGAAGAAGCTGCTCGCGGAATCGGTGATGGACGTGTCTACGCTGAAAGAGATGCTCGGAAAAAACTTCTGACGCCCGGTTCAAGGAGAAGTGCCGTGAACTGGGCGATCACAGAGAGAAGCTATTCGCAGCGCCGGGCCTGTTCCCTGGTCGGTTTGGACCGGAAGACATATCGCTATGCATCAAGACGGCCTGCTGACGATGCGATCCGTAAACGTCTGCGAGAGCTGGCGTCGGAGCGTCGCCGGTTTGGCTATCGCCGGCTGCACATTCTGCTGCGACGCGAGGGGATAGAGGTGAACCACAAGAAGCTGTTCCGCTCTATCGCGAAGAACGGCTCACCGTGCGCAAACGCGGCGGCCGCAAGCGGGCGCTGGGTACGCGGGCGCCGATGACGATCCCGCAGGGTTCGAACCAGCGCTGGTCGCTGGACTTCGTGTCGGACTCCCTCGTCAATGGTCGGCGGTTCCGAATTCTGTGCGTGATCGATGACTTCAGCCGCGAATGCCTGGCAACGGTTGCGGACAACTCGATCTCGGGCGTCCGCGTCGCGCGGGAACTCGACCGTATCGCCGAGGTCCGAGGCTATCCCTGCATGGTGGTCTCGGATAACGGCACCGAACTGACGTCGAATGCCATTCTTCAATGGCAGGAAGAGCGCAGCGTTGAGTGGCACTACATTGCACCGGGCAAACCAATGCAGAACGGCTTCGTTGAATCGTTCAACGGCCGCCTACGTGATGAATGTCTGAACGAGCATCTGTTCAGGAGTTACGGTCATGCAAGGGAGGTCATTGCACGCTGGCGTCACGATTATAACAACCACCGACCGCATACGAGCCTCAACGGGCTCACCCCGAAGGAGTTTACAACCCGGTCCGATCAGGACCATAACCAGAGCAGGTTCTACTCATAAACGAGGGAATAACGGGGGCAAGGTCAAAATCGGTCTGGCTCACGCTCGGCGTCGGGAACCCCCTCGTATATGTTGTTCCAGAATTCAAACGGATCGTTGTAGGCTGAGTAATGTTGGCAAATTATCACGCCACTCTCGAGATTGCTGAGAGCATTTTCAGTCGGACCGCAAAACGCCAATAAATGCTGTCTCATTTTTGGCATTCTGCTGCAGCGTCTTCCAGTCAAAGAGGCTTTATCTCACTTATTCCTTTGTTTGGCGGCGCTGGGAATTCAGCAGCTCTGACCTTCACCCACGTATCCGCCCGTTTCGCCACTTCCGAGAACTGCTGGCCCGGGGCAATCCGATTGAACTCCGCGTTCACGACCACGGCCCAGTCCCAGAGTAGGTCGCGCAAACCGCCAGAAATCCCCTGCCGCATCCATATCTGCTGTAGATCGAGCTTGTCGCCGAGCTCTTCCGAAACAACGGCAACGACATAGGTGGCAATGTTCACATAGCCTTGACGAAAAATCTCTTTTGCATCCTTTGTTTTGATCATGCTTTCGATCGCCTTGAAAATGATGACTTTCGCAATCATCGCGCGAAACCAATTTGCATCAAGTGGACTGGGAACGAGATTTGGATTGTCGTCGAGTGCGTCCATGAGTGCTTTGAAATTCTTTTCGCCCGCCAGAGCGACCTGGTTGGGCTTCCCTCGCCAAGCCTCATGGTACTTTGCAATGTCGGTCTTGGTCAGTTTGCGCCTTGGCGGAATCATCTCCTTCAACTTGCGACGTTTGGCAGGTGTGGTACCCTCTCTCAACAGCATGACGTTGTAGGCGCCAGCCGCCCTCTCGTAGAACCAGCGGGTTGCGCCATCTGGGCACCAAGTGTCGTTCGCAAGTTTTTCGAGCTCTCGATGGAATGGGCGATTTGCCGAGAGATCTGACATTTTCACTGCGTTCTGGCTGTTTGCATAACGCGAAACGTTGCTGATCAACCGCTCACGCGCTTCGTCTTGAGAGCCTTTGAGAATGATGATCTTGGCCGGAACCATGACATGGCTCAGATCGATGGTACGGTCGTCGCGCGACGCGAAATAGATGCTCGAGGTTGTCTGGCCACCGTTCACGATTTGCAAACCCTTCAGGAACGACAAACCCAGATTGCCATCATCGGAACGCTCGAACGCAGCTTCGTCGCAAACCAGGACAAGGCCGTTATTGAACGCAAGAAAGTGCTCCGGTTCCTTTCGTAGCGTTTCGACTATGCCCTTGTTCACCGCACGTTTGTTTCCAAGGAAAGTGCGGATGTTGGCTTCGAGCAGCGTCGTACCGTAACGAAGATAAAGATCCCGAATAAGTTGCCCAGGAATGGCCGTCAGGGCGTATTCGTAATCTGCGTCAGGGTCGGGAACGTGCACACAAGGTAGGGGGCGGCCTATCGACTGGACGAAACTGACTGCAAGTTCATCCCTTGGTTTTCCTTCGGTGTGTCGAAACAGCCGCTCGATGTCCATCGCTTCGACGGCGACCATCTTCTGATGAACCTCCTTGTTCGAGAACCGCTTGGTCTTGGTTCGCCCATCTGTGATCACGAACACCCGAAGCCGGTCGATGTCGTTCCATCGGGAACGGATAGTTGCGACGAGGTCCCTGACTGGGTGGGTGGGGTCAATTTTCGTGTCGAGCTGGCCACTCGCAGCGCGAAAGAGAAATCGCACGCCTTCACTGGCGGTTCCAGTGGCATCCGAGTCGCGCAGATCGTTCAATTCATCCGTCCCGAAATAATGGGTCACGAACAGGTCGAGCGCTGTTTCATCTGAGCTGAGAGCATAACCGGTGATGCGCAGTCTGGCGTTGCCGACTTTGCCGTTCCAATGGCAAACGGTCGGCGCGTCGCATATTCCGGTTTCTGCTACATGCTCCATGACCATTTCGGCAAAGACGAGTTCCTCCGAAGGAAAGGGGCCCTCACCATCAGCCACGCGTTCGGCGATGATCGTCTGCAGGTCAGATCGGAAATTCTGGTGAAATTCTTCTAGGCTCATGTCAATCCAGTTCAAATTCGCTGATCAACTCCGGAAGCGTAGTGGAGGGAACTTCCAAAGCATCTAGGTCAAGTACATATGCGGCGGAACGGATGGCGACTGGCAGGGCAGCACGCGTGAGGCGCGGCATGTCACCTTCCGAGCGAAATCCCCTCGCATTCGTCAATGTCAGCGTTCGGCCATAGAGCGGCGCATGTTCGTCGAGGTATCCCATCACCATCAGCAAGGCTTCGAATCCGCGTTGCACTCCAGCGTGTTTAAATCTCTCCCGGAGTTCGGAGACGAAATCGACGAGCGAAAATCCGTCCGTGTTTTCCTGGAAGCGAAGCCCACACAGAAAAATGGGCTCCCGGGTGCCGTCCAGCTGCTCGATGCTATTTATCCGGGCTAGGAAACTGCCTGTCCGAACCGTGCTCTTTACTTCGATCGCGCCTCCGCGCAAGTGAAAATCTTGTGCCGCCCGCAATGGACCCTGCCAGCAATCGAGAGCACCGGCTCCCAAGGAGGTGTCGGCGAGTAGTCTTAGCATCCATAGCTCGCCGAGAAGGCCAATCTGTGCATCGGGCGAGAGGGGACGGTGCGTTCGAGCCATGAACGCCTGCCACTCTCTGACCCGTTCAAGGAAGGCCTCTATCACGTCACGATTTGGCGTGTCGGCTGCGGCTTCTAATGTCCGCAATACATCGACGACC
>TARA_R110002110_G_scaffold322777_3_pt1 | contig 10045 bp, 8 predicted proteins | sample TARA_R110002110 | Tara Oceans TARA_R110002110 (sample SAMEA4397330) | marine metagenome | biome: Polar Biome; feature: [SRF] surface water layer (ENVO:00010504); material: water (ENVO:00002006), including particulate matter (ENVO:01000060) such as... | depth 5 m
CGCAATACTGAGCCAAGAGGTCGTCTGCCGATTGGTGAAGGTGACACAATCGTATTGCAGGGTGGCGGAAATTTTGGTGATCTTTATCCGCATATTCAGAACTATCGCGAACGCATTATCGATGAATACCCGGATCATCGAATTCTGATATTTCCGCAAACCATTTTCTACAAAAATAAAAATCTGTTTGCGCGTTCGGCGGAACGTATCAACCGTCATCCGGACATTACTTTTTTTGTGCGTGATCACGTGAGTGCCGAGATGGCGCGTCCCTATTTTGGCGAGCGTGTGCGCCTCGTGCCGGATATGGCTCATCAGCTCTGGCCTGTATTGCGTGAAGAAGTAGCAGCTTCGCGGGGCGGTTCTGCGTCTGTGTCGCCACTCTTTTTTATGCGGGATGATGAAGAAACGGGAACTTCATACATAGCAACAGATGCCCGTAGAGATGAATTTGTTGATTGGGCGGACGTCAATTCCAATTCACTTCGTGCGTGGAAACGTTTGTTTGAAGGACTGGCTGTCTTGGAGAACAAGGTCGGATTTTCGTTTCGTGCTGAAAGTTTTTATTTTGAAATTATTCGGAATGAAGTGAAGCGTGTCGCACACCGCATGGGGCAACATCCGGTCTGGGTAACCAGTCGGCTTCACGGCTTCATTCTTGGATTGCTGCTCGGGAAGCCCGTTTTTGCAATCGACAACTCCTATGGCAAATTGTCGTCCTACATTGAAACGTGGGAAAATGAATTGATGCCTGTGGGATTGCTGAAATCGGAGGCGGAGGCAGCTGAAGCGATGACGTTTGTGAATACACATGCATCGGAGCCGCGCCAAGCTCTCTGGTCGGCTTATTGTGATCTGCACAAATTGGTCGGAGGCTAACCTCGTGGGCATTGCCGTTATTCTCACCTGTCACAATGAAGCGGATTACATCGAGCAAGCCGTGAGAAGCGTTGCTGCTCAAACTTTAATTGATCAAATCGACACAGTGATTGTGGTGAATGACGGCTCAAGTGACAACTCCGCCGCGGTGCTTGCAGAATTGACCGCGGAAATGCCGTTTCTTGTGGTGCTAACCGAAAACGGTATCGGTCTTCCCGCCGCGCGCAATCGCGCCATCAGTTCTACGGCGAGCGAGTTTATTGCGTTTCTTGATGGTGATGATTATTGGGTGCCTGAGAAGCTTGAACGTCAGATGCCCGCTTTCTCAAGCGAGCGTGTTGGCTTGGTGTACTGCGATTTCGTTGACTTCACCAAACCGGATGCATCCGATGCGCAAGATATTTATGTGCGTGCCTATCGTGCGGATACATATCAGACGCTCGAAACTTATTTTGTCCATGATGGACCTATCATTCCGTCATCTTGCATCATTCGCCGTGCGACATTTGATGATGTCGGGCTATTTGATGCGAGCATGCGTCTTGGTGAGGATACGGAAATGTTTTTGCGCATTTCTGAGGCTTGGCAATTTCAGCATGTGCCGGGCGCTATGACGTATAAAAGACGGCACGGTCGGAATCTGACGCGGCGATTGGATGCCTTGCTGCCCGTGTCGGAGGTGGTGACGGCCCGGTTTGTTCAGCGTAATCCGAGGCTCAAGGGCCTCGCCGGCAAACGCAGGGCGCGGCGATTGGCGCGGACAGGTAATGATTGTGTGCGGCATGGTGAGATTAAAAAAGGTCTCAGTTATTTGTTGAGAGCCATCAAAAATGATCCGTTATTCTGGCGTAGCTATCTTTATGTCTCTCTGGCGTTTGTGCCGCATCGCGTTACCCACGCTATTCGGGAGGTTCTGCGGTCTGCTTTTTATAGGGCCCATTCGCGTAAACTGTCCTGACCGGAGGGCGCAATGTATCGCGGCGTAGCGATCATCACACATGAGTTTGTTCCGTTTTCAGGTGGTATGGCAACATACGCGAATGAAATGGCGCGTGAGCTTGTGAAGCGCGGGATCGAAGTGGAAGTGATCGCCCCGGAATATGAAGTGGATAGCGCACCGGTCGCATTGCCATATCCCGTGACGCGGGCTTTGCATCATCACCGGTTGACGCTTGTTGGTATCGTGAAGGCAGTGCGCGCCATTCTACGGCAACCTGCTGATCGGTTCCTTCACGCATCTGATATTCGTGCCGCTCTTCTGTTGCTTTTGGTGCGCTTGATGAGTGGTCGCCGCTTTGGTGTGATGATCCACGGAAGTGAAGTAAGCAAGCTTGGCGGGCGATCTGTTGGTGCGCGGATTTCCAGGATTGCGTATCAGTCAGCGGATGTTATTTTTTCAAACTCTCAGGCAACGCTTGATATTTATCGTAAGTACGGTGGTGACAATGTGCCGGGACGTGTGACGTTTCTCGGCATTGATAAGCGATGGTTTTCTGAATGCGCTGAAGGGTTTGAGCATCGGGAGCTTTCAGAACTTGATCGTGGTGCGGTTTTTATCTGCACCGTTGGGCGGATCGAACGTCGAAAGGGTCATGATGATGTGATCCGTGCCATGGCCCTTTGGTCCGAATTGCGTCGGCGTCTTGTTACTTACGTTGTCGCGGGGCCGGTGGTTGATGAGGTTTTTCGGAACGAGATTGAAGCACTCGCAATTGCTTCCGGCATACGGGTAATCTTTGCGGGGCGGTTATCCGAAGCGGACTTGCGGGTTCTATACTTCCGGTGCGCGGCGCATGTGCTGGCGGCTGTGCCGTTGGACGGAAAAGTCGAGGGATTTGGATTTGTTTTGCTGGAAGCTGGCGCTCAGGGTGCGCCTTCGGTCGCAACCTGCGTCGGCGGTATTCCCGAGGTCGTAATAGATAATGTGAGCGGGTTGTTGGTGCTCCCCGGGGATGTTGCCGGCATTTCGCGAGCACTGGAAAATATTCTTGATGATGCGTCGTTGCGCGAGAAGCTCGGACGGGCGGCCAAGGCGCGAGCTGCATCATTTACATGGGGTGCATGCGTTGATCGTACTTATCGTGATATAGTTGCCGGTGTAAGCGATTGCTAACGGCGATCGATGTTGCGTATTTCGGATGTGTCTCGACGAGAGGAATGCCGATGGACAAGACTGACAGAGGAAATTGGACAGACCGGATGCGCCATCTGGTGCCGGCCTATCTCAGTCTGCGGATCGATCAACAGCAAGAGATTGTGAGCATCGGTTGCGGTGGAGGCGACGATGTCGAAATTTTACGTGAACTTGGCTATCAAGCATTCGGCTTTGATCCCGTGCGCTACACTTATTTTCACATGCGCAAACCATCCGTGCAGCCCTTTCTAAAGCAGGGGACGGCGCAGGACTTACCCTTTGGTGACAAGAAGTTTGACTACGGCTATTCACTGGAAGTGATAGAGCACGTGGGCTGCAAGGATTTCAAAACAACGCTTATGCCTGACGCGGAAGCGGATCGCGTAGAATATATCCGGGCGTGCCTCGCGATTATTAAACCCGGCGGGCGCCTGTTGCTGACCACTTCAAACCGGAATTGTCCGATTGATGTTGGCCATCCTCACAAGTATCACCCGTTGGGGCGTTGGCTTGCTGATCGGTTCCACCCTCGATTTGGCATTTCAGTGCCGTGGCACAAAGGCAATTTTCTGCCGTCGATCCGCGACATTCGCCGTTATGTCGGTGCCGCGCAAGGTGACGGGCGCGTGGAAGTGCGAGCTGTGACGATCAAGGATTACCCGCAAGTCGCGGCTGCGAAGGGCTGGAAGGGGCGGTTGGTGCGCGCGGCCATTGTCGTTCTGGATAATCCGTTGCTGCGAACAAGTCCCTTTTGTCCTCTGCTGAATGTTGAAATTATTCGGCACGAATAATCAGGGTGTCGGGGCGGGGTAAGGATCTGATAGTTGCGCAATCTGCTGTCTGTTTTGATTTTTATAGCGATGACCCTGATGATTTCGGGGTGCACGAATTTGGATATCGGCGCTGAGCCCGTATCTCTGCGAGCCGTAGCGCCGGTGCCGAATTCCGATATTGGTTCGGCAAAAGCCAAAAGAAAAATTAAGTGGACTGCACCGCCCCTCAATCTGGACGACTATCGACTGACTTTCAGAGATGAATTCGACGACATGAGCATCGTTCCCGATTTGGCGAAGGGGCGGTGGTTTGCGCCTGTGCACGTCACATTCGGAGCAGCATTGCTCGTGCCTCGGTCTCCCGATGGCCCATTTTTTGTGAAGGATGGTCATCTTGTGATCAGGGCGGAGCGCCGTGAAAATGGCTGGACATCCGGCCTGATGCAGACTGTGGATTCAAAGGGAAATGGGTTTTCGCAGACCTTTGGATATTTTGAGATGCGCGCGAAATTGCCAAAAGGCAAAGCGACGTGGCCTGCTTTCTGGCTGCTCACTCAGCGAAGTTTTGTGGACAAGGAAGCGACCAGAGGCGAGATCGATATTCTGGAAGCTTATGGCAGCCAGCCGGGCGTTATTCATGTCGCGGTTCATATCCGGCCACCACATGATAAGCGGTGGAATTTCTCCAAGCAGATTCGAGGGCCGGAAATTGTCGATGGATTTCATCGATACGGCGTGTCGATAGATGGTACATGGACCAAGTATTATTGCGACGGAGAGGAAATATACAGGATCCCCACGTTCGAAGTTTTCAAGGGACCGATGTACATGCTCGTCGATCTGGCTATGGTCGAAAAAGACATGGCCAAAGCAGTCAGCCCTTCTGAACTGGTCGTCGATTATGTGAGGGCTTATCAGTTTAAAAACTAAGCCCTATGACTATTGAGCGCCGAGATATTGCGAAATGATTTCTGATGTCGCAGTCGGTCGGGATGATTTCCGGCCGAGAAAAAAAACACCATTTGCGCCGTCTATGGCATGCCCTGACCTTATGAACCGGTCGCAGAGAGGGAATATTGCAAATGGGAGGCTCAGAATATTGCCGAGTGTTTTGCTGTTTGTAATGCCACGGAAAAAATATTTGGCTGACCAGTAAAGCGAAAGACCGGGCCCGCCCATCGGACCGCGATGCAAAGCAGTGAAGTCGCGCCAAAGCCAGCGATGACCTAGCTCCGTAAATCGTGTGAAGTCATAAGCACCTTCATGGATCTGCTGCATGAACGGCGTTTCGGCGTAAACGTAGCCGTCATCTTTGAGGATGCGGGTGATTTCCGAGACTACTTTTTCAGGCGTCAGAACATGCTCCAGGACGGCCTGAATACACACGCCATCGACCGACTTGTCGGGCAATGGAATGCCGTGCCCGTCGGCAACGAAATGCGTGAGAGGTGAGGGGTAAATGTCAAAGGCGATCTGATCGATTGTTGTATCACTGTAAAGCGTATCAGTCCCGATGCCGGGTGTAGCTGCGCCAATCATAAGGAGTAGTGGCCTTTCCGAAGCGCTTTGGTGTCCGGCGATGAGAAGATCACGAAAGGCCTTAAAGTTCTTTGCGCTTACAGCGTTGGTGCCAAACAATATGCCTTTGAGCTGTCGGGGAGAATTTTTGCGGGCTCCGATAGGAGAGTAGGTCTTCATATCTTTAGAAAACCAGTCGGCTGACAGGACGCTTTCGTTGAAATTTATCAACACAGGTTGATTGTGCTGAACGGGAAATTCAACGCCGCCCGAGTTTGCGCCAACAAGCTTGTCGTCGTCCCATGTAAGTTCAACGTGAACATCCGGCTGGCCAGGCTTTCTCAGCAGAGGCGCAATTTTACTAAATGCGAGTAGCATGAGTTGGTGTGCCTTTGGTTTTCAGAATCCGGGTGACGCGTTTCAAAATGTGTTCCCTGACAAACGCTCGATTTGGGGCTGCGGCATTTTCCTGTGTGGGTTTTCTCTCCCGCGACGCTGGCGAGAGTATAATGTCAAAGCCTGAAAGGTCAGTTCGGGCAGGAGCGAGATGAAGATCAAGACGACAAAGGAATGCGTTCCCGATGCTTCAAAGGCGACATAAAACAAGCAAGGCAGAAAAGACATCGTTGGAAGGATTTTTGCCTGAAACTCGCTGATGATCTTCGCGGTTACGAATTTGCGCGCCACACGCATCAGGCGAATTAGGCTCATAATCCAGACCAATAGGTAGAGCACAATGCCGATGATGCCGTTCTCAGTCAGGATGCGAAGGAACTCGCTGTGAATACCAAGTGTCATATAGGACGGAAGGTATGCGAATTGCGCTCGCACAAGGTCAACATAGGCGTTAGTGCCAACGCCCACGACGGGGTGCTTAGAAAGCATATCCTGTGAAACGTGAAGCGCGAATATGCGCTGCGCGTTGCTGAGAGAGATTGGTGCGTCTCCCTGAGCGAGGCTTTCATAAGACTGGTAGCTGTCGCCCAGATTGACGAACGTGTTGAGCTGTCGAGAGAGATAGGGGTCTGTCGTGACAGATGCTATGAAGGCCAGGAGTGCATAGCCTGCGATGATCGTTGGGGCCGTCTGAAGGAGACGGCCGCTACTGAACAGGGAAATAGTCAGCAGGCTAAAGATCAAAAGCGCTTTGCGTTCGCCTGACATCACAATTACCACCGCCAAGGCGGCCCACATGAACCAATATTTCCGCCGTTTGGATGCGTCGGTGAACAGTATCAACATACTCACGACCATCGGCAGGAAAGTGAAAGCAGCCTTGGGATCATTGAGGCGCTTCCATCCGGTCCAATAGCCGTTGCTGATATGCCAAATGATGCTGTAGGCCATGACAATGCTGAGACCTATCAGCACATAACGCGCGACTTTCGGGTAGTTGATCCGATCGATTGATACCGCAACGGAGAAGGCGAATATGGCAACGAGACCGATTTGCAGTTCTTCGCGAAGGCCGTTTGATGTCCCGACCATAAATGCAGACAGTACGTGCCAGAGGAAATAGGGCACAAGGAAGAGAAGTCCGGCTCCGACCTGTCTGAGCAGGGCGCGCTGTCTCAGGACAAGCAGAAAAAGAAGAACCGCAATGGCATCAAACGGGCGCAGTTGCACAAGCCCAATATCCATCTTGGTGCTGGTGAAGAGACTGACGATTGCGGCCGAAATCAGGAGTTCCATCACGCCACTCTATTTCTTTTGATGCCGAGAGGCGAATTTGATCCGCCGGGACAGGGCGCGCAAATATACTTTCTCAATTTCATCGGCCATAAATTTCGCGCTCCAGGCCGAAAGGTCCATTTTCTCGCTGTGGAGACCGAAATCCGACCGCGTGTCGGGCGAATGCAGCAGGTGGTCAAGACGGGAAGCAAAATCAGCCGCATTGTCGGTGACATAGCCGTTTTGTCCATCCCGCACTATTCGTTCGATACCGGGCAGGTGCATGGCGAGAATGGGTTTGCCCCCAAGCGCGTATTGCACAATTGATCGCGGCAGACCTTCCCGTTCGGAATAGAAGAGGCAGATATCGCTGGCCGCAATCACATTTGCGGCATCATCGCGGAAACCTATAAACTGCATTTGCTGTGCGATGCCCAAGACGCGGGCATGTGCTTCCAGTTTTGATCGCTCAGGGCCTTCGCCGGCAAAGACCAAACTGGTTGCCGGATTTGCCAAAAGGATCGGGGCAATCGCCGTCATTAATTCGTGATGGCATTTTCGACGTTCAAGCACCGCGACATATGTAAGTGTCAGCGGCGTCGCATCTGAGTTTGCATTTTGATCGCGGCGAATATCGTGTGCGGGTTCGGCGCGGCGAAAGCGGTCAATATCCATGCCGCTTGCGATGACATCGTGGTTTTCGGGTATGCCCAGCTTGTGCTTCAGGCATAACTCCCTCATGCCCTCGCTGACGTCGATGAAGTGGTCGGTGAGAGGGGCGGCAATTTTTTCTAAAGCGAGGTAAGTGAGAAACTGTGTCTTGTTCTCGGCGGTGAAGGGAAGAATGTGAACGCCGTGGACTACAATAGATTTGCGTGACGCGATTGATGCCAGTCGTCCGATAAAACCAGCCTTGCTGGTATGTGTATGAATGACATCCGGTTCGATGCGTTTGAGGTGTTGCGCAATTTGATAAAGCGCAAGAATGTCATTCAGCGGAGAGACAGGGCGCTTCAGGTTTGACACGCATATTTTTGTGATACCCGCATTGAGGCGAGCAAGCATACGTTCAGTCCACTCATCGCCATATATAAGAGTGACATCGTGCCCGGCGGCTGCCTGATGATTGCAGGTTTCGAGCGTGTTCTCGTCTGCGCCGCCATTGATGAAGCGTGTAATGATGTGGACTATCTTCAGCATTCAGCGCGGCTGCTCCTCTGGACGACTGAATTCAAGGCCACAAGCTGCCATGAACGAGCTAGCGCCCGACACCTGTATAGGCAAATCCTGATTTTTCTACCTCGACCGGATCATAAATATTGCGCAGGTCTACCAGAACTCGTCCATTCATCAGTGTATTGAGTTTCCCGAAGTCGAGTGCCCGATAGGCGTTCCACTCGGTTACAATCACGAGAACATCGGCTTTGGTGACGGCTTCGTATGGATCGTTGCAGTATATGACTTCGGCAGGGAGAAGGTGTTTTGCCTCCTTCATACCCTGGGGGTCGTGAGCCTTCACAATTGCGCCTTTGGCTATGAGGCCGGGCACTATGTCGAGAGAAGGCGCGTCGCGCATATCATCCGTTTCTGGCTTAAATGTCAGGCCAAGAACGGCAACAGTTTTGCCTTTGATTGTTCCTCCGCAAGCGGCAATGATTTTATCCACCATTTTCAGCTTACGTTGTGTGTTGACCTCGACAACCGTTTCGACGATGCGAATTGGCGCATTGAATTGCTGGGCGGTGCGCACCAGGGCAATTGTGTCCTTGGGAAAGCACGAGCCGCCATAACCCGGTCCTGCATGGAGGAATTTTTTGCCGATGCGGTCATCAAGGCCAATCCCCCGTGCAACATCCTGCACATTGGCGCCGGCCTTTTCGCAGAGATCGGCGATCTCATTGATGAATGTGATCTTGGTCGCCAGAAAGGCGTTGGCGGCATATTTGATGAGTTCTGAAGTGCGGCGGCTGGTAAAAACAATCGGTGTTTCGTTCAAAAAGAGCGGACGGTAAAGGGCGCGCATCACTTCCCGTGCGCGATCTTCCTCGACGCCCACGACTACACGATCAGGTCGTTTGAAGTCGTCAATTGCGGCGCCTTCCCGAAGAAATTCCGGATTTGAAGCGACGGCAAATTCAGCGTCCGGCCGAACACGACGGACTATGGCATCGACCTCATCTGCGGTGCCGACCGGCACGGTCGATTTGGTTACGATCACAGTGTAGCCGGTCATGGCTTTGGCGATGTCTTCGGCGGCGGCATAGACATAGGTGAGATCGGCGTGGCCATCTCCCCGTCGCGTGGGTGTCCCGACGGCAATAAAGACGGCGTCCGCCCCTTTTACGGCTTCAACAATATTAGTGGTGAATGAGAGCCGTCCGGCAAATCGGTTGCCATTGACCAGTACGTCGAGACCCGGTTCGTAAATCGGAATTTCGCCCCGGTTCAACGCTTCAATTTTGGCTTCAACAGTATCGACGCACACCACTTGGTGGCCAAAGTCAGCAAAGCAAGCCCCCGAAACGAGGCCTACGTAACCGGCTCCGATCATTGCAACTTTCATATCTCGTCCTACTGCTCGTCGTGGTTAAATTTGTCACACTGCCGATAGTTGGTTTCAGGGTGAGCGATCCCTGCAACGGATCGGGGCCTGTTGGAATTTGCGCTCTGTCACAGCAATGTCGTGGTCGGCATAGTGGGTAAATGTACAGGATCAGTTTGCTGTGTGTTAGAGCTATTCGGTCAGTATAGTTTACCTAATGCGGGAATTTGCAGCAACGGACCTACGGCCGGATCTGGGTCTGTGGTCGTGTGGCGCAGTGATTTGGAGTTAATATGTCGGTACTAGTCACGGGGGCGGCGGGATTTGTCGGCAGCTATGTCTGTCGTGAACTTCTGGCGCGCGGTGAGACGGTCATCGGTATTGATAGTCTAACGGATTATTATGACCCGCAATTGAAGCAGGCAAGACTTGCCGCTTTGGCAGGCAATGCTGACTTCACTTTCATCAAATGCGATATTGCAGATCAGAACGCGCTTGAGGCGGCAGTGGCAGGCCGGTCTATTGATC
>TARA_R110002110_G_scaffold80956_2_pt1 | contig 10042 bp, 10 predicted proteins | sample TARA_R110002110 | Tara Oceans TARA_R110002110 (sample SAMEA4397330) | marine metagenome | biome: Polar Biome; feature: [SRF] surface water layer (ENVO:00010504); material: water (ENVO:00002006), including particulate matter (ENVO:01000060) such as... | depth 5 m
GCTTGCGCAACTCGCAGCAACGGTTCCGAAGCACATCTCGAACTTCGAGAACCGTGTCGAAAAAATAAGGTGGCGATTGTGGAACGGGCAAGCTGGCCGGGCGTTGGCCCTCATAGCAAGGGTTCGACGAGATGTTTCCAAAGACACGGTGCCAAGCATTTGGACGCACCGCGCCGACAAATTGCTCGAAACCCTGCAAATCTACATAAGAAGAAACAAGGGATCGGTGGTCAACTATGCCGAGCGGTATCGAGATGGGAAGCGCGTTTCGACCGCACCGGCTGAGGCGAGCGTCAACAGGCTTGTTGCCAAGCGATTTGTGAAAAAGCAACAAATGCGATGGTCACGCACCGGAGCGCATTACCTGCTAAAAGTCCGGGCATCAGTGCTGAACGGAGATCTGTCTGACCGAACGAAATATGAAGTGCCAAAGCAGCCTATCCCGGGCAACATTGCGAGATTTATCAGCCCTACACCACCATTGCTCAAGGTGGCCTGACCCCACAGTTTTAAACGGTCCCTGTCGGATTTAAAGGCAAGATATCATATTTAACGGCAAAGCAGACCCATTGATTTTGTTGATTTTCGTATGCCGCATTTAAGGGCTACGCGACACGCGGTTGAAGGCTTGAAAAAGCGGTTCTCAGGTTTGCTCAAGTCAACAAATAGCGGCGAGCGACATTTGAGGCTTTGACCAACAAAAGATTACCCTCAATCAAGGGTTCATCGATTTGAAAATCTACAACAGGCCTCCATCGGCACGTATCGTCCGACCCGTGATCCACCTTGCGTCATTGGAAGCAAGAAAGGAGACAATCCCGCTGATATCGTCTGGCTGTCCGATCCTACGCAGCGGAGTATTGGTTCGGATCGCGTCACCTCGCGCGGTAACTGCTGCGGCAGTCATGTCGGTTTCGATCAACCCCGGCGCGATCGCATTAATAGTAATGCCACGCGGCCCTAACTCTTGGCTTAAAGCAAGCGTCATTGCCGATACAGCAGCCTTGGATGCGGCATAGACGGATGTGTCGGGCATCGGGGTCTCCGCCAGCCGCGAAGCAAAATGGATGATCCGCCCCGGGCCATCCACAACCGCGGCAAAAGCGCGGGTAAGCGACAAGGCCCCTAACACATTGGTGTTGAACATCGCGTGAAAATGATCCGCATCAGCCTGATCCAGCGGACGGTAGGCCGCAACCCCCGCCGCATTCACGAGAATATCGAGACGACCACATGCCTTGATGCAGTCGTTGACCAAGGCCTCGCAAGCTTCCGGAACCGCAATATCGACCGCAGAGGCATGCGCCCTGGCGCCCGCGGCACTCAAAGTTGCGACGACATTTTCGGCTGCCGATTTGTCACTTCGGTAGGCAATCACAATCTCCGCACCATCAGATGCCAAACGGCGTGCAACCTCTGCCCCGATCCCGCGTGAGCCGCCTGTGACCAAAGCAACTTTTCCGGTTAGTGATCTTGTGCTGTTCATAGCCTGTTTCCTTTTCCGGTCAGGTGTTCAACTGGGGCGGCTCCATGCCGCATCAGGCGCGGCGGCAAGTGCAGTGCGATAGGCATCTGTCCGCGTGACCGTCTGATTTGCCAGTGTCAGCGCCGCATCGGAAAAAGAAGCCAAATGGCCTTTCCGACCGGCGTCGTCAGAGCGGGGCACACCGTGGGCCACATAGGCAGGTGCAACGTCAAAACCCATATATTCCAGCGCCAACTTTTCCACCGGCATCAGAATAGCGCCGATGGGGCCATAAACGCCCTCTTGGGAAAACCGGTCTGGCGTGCCACCTGTCGTTACACTGAGCATGGCACGCCGACCCTGAAACAACCCGCTGTCAAACCGGCGACCATCAACATATCCGAAGCCATAGGCGAGGACGCGATCAATCCAGCCTTTCAGGATTGCCGGAGGGCCGCCCCACCACAATGGAAACTGCAAAATGATATTGTCGGCCTCTGCGACCCTTGCCTGTTCGCGGGCAATGTCGGGCGCGAAAGCATTCTGGCGTGTTGCCTGCGTTTGCTCGGCCTGAATGTGGAAGCGATCTCCGTCCGCCACGCTGGTCATATCGTGGCGGCCGATGTCGGCGCGAAACCCCTCACCGCACAGATCGGATATCGCGACCGAATGGCCTGCCTGCTTCAACGCCTGCGCTGCGGCATTTGCCATTGCGTGATTGAATGACTTCGGTTCGGGGTGAGCAACAACAATCAGGATATTGCGCGGATCTGTCATTGCTAGAAATCCACCCTATCACTGCCCTTGAGATTGAGGATTTCCCGCGCTTCATCCGGCGTTGCAACCTCCAGACCCATGCTTTCGATCAACTCACGCGCCAAAGTGACCTGTTCAGCATTGGTTTTTGCCAGCTTGCCACGGCCGGCATAAAGCGAGTCTTCAAGACCTACACGAAGATGGCCACCCAGAAGGATGGATTGCATCGCAATGGGCATTTGATGCCGCCCCGCCCCCAGAACGGACCAGCAATAGTCATCACCGAACAACCGGTCCGCTGTACGGCGCATGTGCAGGACGTCTTCGCAATGGGCACCAATTCCACCCAAGATGCCGAACACCGACTGGACAAAGAAGGGAGGTGTCACCAATCCGCGTCGTACAAAATGGTCGAGCGTATAAAGATGCCCGATGTCGTAGCATTCAATCTCGAACCGGGTTTCATTGTCGGCGCAGGTGGTTAGGATTCCTTCGATGTCAGCGAATGTATTGCGGAAAACGCGATCGCGCGACCCCTCGATGTAAGGTTGCTCCCAATCGTGTTTGAACTCCTTCAGCTTTTCGAGGATCGGAAAAATCGCAAAGTTCATCGACCCCATATTGAGCGAGGCTACCTCGGGTTTGAAAACGGTCGCAGGACGCAGCCGCTCGTCGATCTGCATCGTCGGCGCGCCTCCGGTGGTCAGGTTGATTACCACATTGGAGCGCTGTTTGATGACACCGAGAAACTGTTCATAGGCTTGTGGAGATTGATCCGGCTGCCCCGTTTCAGGATCGCGGGCATGGAGATGCACAATCGCGGCACCCGCCTCTGCCGCTCCTACAGCCGCGTCCGCGATTTCTGACGGGGTGACAGGCAGGAAAGGCGACATCGACGGCGTGTGTATCGCGCCCGTGACCGCACAGGTAATGATAACTTTACGTGACATAGAAATCCTCAGAACAACATGTTAGGCAAAAACAGCGACAGGGTCGGGACCAGCGCTATCAGGGCAAGAACAGCGATACAGATCCCGATCAGGGGTATCGCTTCGCGGATAACTCTGGTGACAGGTTCGCCTGATATAGCTGACGTGATGAACAGCAGAATCCCGACCGGCGGCGTTGCCATCCCGATCACCACATTCAACACCACAACGGTTCCGAACTGCACAGGGTCCATCCCGATCAATGCCTGAAATTTCAGGAGTATCGGCATGGTCAGGATCAGGATCGAAATAGGCTCCAGAAACATACCCAGCAAAAGCAGGAACACATTGAGCAGCAGAAGGATAAGCAGCGGCTCATCGGTGATTGCCAGCACAAGATCCGCGATATGTTGCGGCACTTGCTCCAACGTGAACACGAATGAGACGATCGAGGCCATCGACGTGATGAAAAGGATAGATGCAGAGACCAGCGTGGTGGCGATCAGGGATTCCCAAAGCCGGCGCAAGTTTAGATCACGGTAGATGAAACCGATCAACAGCGCATAGGCAACAGCCACGGCGGCCGCCTCGGTAGGCGTAAAAATACCGGTCTTGATCCCGACCAGAATGATCGCAGGCAAAAGCAACGCCGGCAATGTTCGGATGGTTGCGGTCCAGCGGTCCCGCCCGGCCATTCGTTCGGTTACAGGAAAGCCGTCGCGCTTTGCCCGCCAGGATGCATAGATCAGAAGCCCCGTTGCAATCCCGATGCCCGGCATGACGCCGGCAAGAAACAGCTGGCCGATTGATGTGCCCGACAAAACCCCGTAAATGATCATCGTGATGGAGGGCGGGATAATCGGCCCCATGACCGAGGATACCGCGATCAGTGCCGCGGCATAGGCAGTCGGCATCCCCTGCTTGCTCATCGTCGGGATCAGGATCGAGCCGAGTGCCGAAGCCTCTGCTGTAGCACTGCCCGAAATGCCTGCAAAAAAGCCGGATGACAGAATTGATACGGACGACATGCCCCCGCGCCGGTGCCCGACCATTGCGCGTGCAAAATGCACGATGCGGTCTGTGACACCACCCACATTCATCAATGCCCCCGCCAGCAGAAACAAGGGGATCGTGAGCAGAACAAACTGGTCGATTCCCGCCATCATGCGCTGCGGCAACATGAGGGCCATCATGCCGTTGCCAGACAGATACAGGTACGCCGTGCCCGCAATTCCCAGCGTCAATGCGATTGGAATTCCGCTGGTCAACAGGCCTGCGAATATGACAAAAAATGCTCCCATCAGCCTTGCCGACCTCCGATTTTGGTTACGTTGTCGGATTCATCGAGGCCATTCTGATTTGCAGCACGCATCTGGGGCCCGAAGCTGGTCACGACATCGGCTGCGACATGCAGGATCATCAAGGCACAGCCTACAGAAACCGAAATGTAGATATAGCCGATGTGAAGGCCCAGTGGGTGCCCGAAGAGTGACTCCCAGATGAAGTCCAGTGCGGGAATTGTCTGATTAGAAAAGCGGGAAGCGTAATCTGCTCCGTAGACTGTAATCAGCGCCAGAAACACGATGATTGGTATCGCGCAAATGGCCTTCAAGACCCACCTCCCCCGCTCGGAGAGCGCAGCCGTGACAAAATCAATGGCCACAAACTCCCCCTTGGAGTATGCGAGGCCGAGGACAAGAAATGTCTGCCACATCAACAGATAGCGGCTTAGCTCTTCGGCCCAGATCAGCGACCCGCCCATGACGTAGCGGGACCAGACCTGCGCAATCATGACAATCACGATGATCGCCATACTGGTCCCCGCGACAAACCGCAGGGTCATGATGTAAGCCGAGACAAGTCTCGACAGGGGTGTGGGCAATTTCATGGTGTACTTTTATCTATAGTGGGCAAGCTGAGCTTCCGTCATGAAAGCGCAGCTGCTGTTTCAACCCAAGGTACGCGCGGCTTCGACGAATTCCGCGATCAATGGGTCCTTTTCTGCCCATTGTGTTGTTAGTGGCGCAACCGTTTCCTGCATCTCGGCGAGGTTATCGAGTTCGAAGATCTCGACACCTTTCTCCCCAAGTTCGTCCCGCCCTGCCAGATCCTGCTCTTTTGCGTAAGCCAAAGTGGCGGAAACCGACCGGCGTCCAGCTTCGCGCAGCGCCTCTTTTTCCTCATCCGCAAGTGTGTTCCAGAAGCCTGTCGAGACCACGTTCGAGGCATGCCAAGGGTAATGTCCGGTGAGGGTAAAGTTCTTTCCGATTTCCCAAAGGTTTTCACCCAGCATCGAGGATACGTTGATTTCAACGGCATCAATAACACCCGTTTCCAAGGCCCCGTAGACTTCGCCATAAGGAAGACCGACGGGCGCAGCGCCGAGTTGTTCCCAGATTGCCTTGTGCAGAGGAACAGGCACGATACGGGTCTTCAACCCCTTCATGTCCCCGATACTCCGCACTTGGGAATTTACCGAGAGAAAGTGCCGCTGGCCGATATCGGCAGTGGCAAGACCGATAATGCCTGCCGGTTCCAAATCATCCTGAAGCTTGCGTCCGATCGGGCTAAGGGCGAGCTTTTCAAAATGGTCATAATCCCGAACAAGGAAGGGCAATTGCCATGCATCATATGCCGGACGCCCTGTCACCAAAGGGATCAGCACGCCCGAAACCATTGCCATTTCCAAGGTACCGGCCACGGCAGATTCAAGGTTCTGCTTGTCATCCCCCAACTGGCGGTTCGGGAAAATCTGCACGTTGAACGCACCCGGCAAAACTTCCTCCAGAGCATCCCTGAAACTGGCAGCAAGGATATGCCCCGGATGGATTTCGTTGGAGGCATGGGCCATCCGGATCATCTTGCCTTCTGCGCGCACAATGCCCGGCATGGCAAGGGTCGCACCGAATGCGGCACCGGTCTGCATGAGTGTTCGTCTCGTAATCATTTGGGTCTCCTCCCCATTTTCAAGGCAGACAAAATCGCCTTTGTATTTTGCAACTGATCGTCAGGTCGGCATCGGATAGTCATCGGCATTCAGAACCCATCCCGGCTTTTCCGAAAAATCGATGCGCGGGGGGCAAAAAATATCCACAAGCTGGTTTTCTCCGGCGCCCACTGCCCGCGTTGTGTGAACAACCGGTGGCGGGATGACGAGGGCAGACGGTGACTGCATGGTAACCGTCATATCATCCTGCCAGTCCTCCATATCTGTCGTCCATGGCCAACGCAGATAATGGCTGAACTCTCCCTTTATCGCCAACGAGCACTGCTCGAAGTCGTCATGGTGATGCGGCGACATTTTGGTGGAATCCCGCGGCCCCATGAAGGGGTCCAGCACATTGACCATCATCGTTGTGCAGCGGAAAATTCGACCAAACCGCCCTTCTTGTTGAGGGACATCAAGGCTGTAGTGCCTGACTTTCCAGCCCCCGACCGGGGCAGGCCATGTCGCAAGTTCGGGAATATGCGTCCGCTGTGCATCATAGGCGCGCGCGTTTGCGCATTGCTCGGCCAGATCTGACGATCTGGTTGTGAACAGGCGTGTCACCTGCCCCCCGTCCTTCAAAGTGACCGTGCTGTACCCCGCGGGTACAAATGCAACAGACCAGCCCGGCACCTGCGTTGTCGTGCCGTTCCATTCGATTTCAGCACCGGCAGCGGGGAGAATAACGGCATATTCATCGGCCTGATCGTGCCGCGAAAGCTGCGCACCGGCATTGGCCTCTGTCCACACCAGAACAAAGTTATTGCCCCGCAGCAGCCACGTTTTGCCATCTGCATCTTCTGATTGCGGGCTGTCTCTATAGAAATACGCCTCTTGAGGCTCGGCAATCAGTCCGGTTCTCGGGCCAGCCGCTGCGCCCGCTGGTGCAAGCGCCGCACGGGGGTCTGATTTGTCGTACATATTCAACCTTCCTTTACCTGAGCAACGGAGCGCGAGATTTCATCATGCGTCTGCATTGCCGCTTTTCTCAAAAAGCTCTGATCCGAAGACAGCAGGAACGCAGTCGAGCCGGCTTGTGCCTGTAGCGCCGCGTCTTCGGGTGAGCCGGGCAGAATAGCGACTGTGCGGCCGGCTTTGCCCGCCGCAATGTGAACAGCTTGCGTCGCTGCCCTGACCTCTGCCCCCGCGTCAGCTGAGCCGGAAAATGCGGCTGCAAGATCACCTCTGCCGATAAACACGCCGTCCAACCCTTCGACGGCGACAATCTCGTCGATGTTGTCGATCGCTTCAGGGTCTTCGATCATCGCAATGATCGTCACGCGCTGATCCTGCATTGCCATATGCTCTGCTTGGCCCGCACGTCCAAAATCACCGGCACGGGTTGTTGGCGCAAATCCGCGCTTGCCGCCATGATACCGCCCCGCCGAAACAATCGCCCGCGCCGTTTCCGCATCAGTTACATGAGGCACCAGAATGCCGTCCGCACCGCAGTCCAGCACTGATAGAATATTTGCAGGATCGGCGCTTTGCACCCGAACGACCGATGCGATTCCGGCCGCCTTGCAGGCCAGCACAATCCGGTCCGTCGTCTCTCTGTTGAAGGGAGAGTGCTCCTCGTCCACCACAACGAAATCATATCCGATGCTACCTAGAATTTCGGCGGGCATCGTCGCGGGCACTTTCAGAAAGGTCCCGTATAGCGTTTCACCCGCCAGAAATTTTGTGCGAAAGTCTTGCTGTTCGATTGTCTTCACTCCCTATTGCGTTCCGCCTATCAGAACGCTATCCTCCCTTACAGAACACTGTGCGAGTCAGCACTTAAAGTCAACCCACTCGATTGTGAGAAACAGGTCCCCCCGAATGCCAAAAATTTCGTCAGAAAAAACCGAAGGAATTCAGAGCGTTGTCCTAGCGCTTTCCATATTGGAAGCCTTGGGGAAAGCTCGGAACCATTTGGGCGTGACAGCATTGGCCGACTCGCTGGGTACGACAAAAAGTAGGATTCACCGCCACCTCCAGACATTGGTGCAACAAGGCTACATTGTTCAGTCTCCTACCACCGAGCGCTACCGGCTCGGATCGCGCCTGATCGAGTTAGGCAATGCGGCTGCCTATGCCTCGGATATCGCCAGCGTTGCCGCGCAACCCATGCGCGTGTTGCGAGACGCATCGGAACAGGCGGTTATACTCGGCCAGATCGAGGAAGACGGCATACGCATCCTGACGACGCTTGGTGGCAAGATGCCCGTCGAAGTAGGCGTGCGCGCAGGATCCGTCCTTGGATTCACAACCTCGGCACAGGGGAAAATGGCGCTGACTTTCATGCCGGAGCAGATCAGGAACCGCATTCTTTCAAAACCTCTGGTCGGCGAAACTTCCTATTCGATTACAGATATGGCGGTGCTGACGAAGCATCTGGAGGACATCCGCGCACGCGGATGGGCCGACGCTCCGAATGAAGCAGCAATAGGGCTGAATGCCCTGTCGTTTCCCATACTGGGTGCCTCCGGAGAGCTGGTCGGTAGTCTGGCGATCGTCAGCCTTACACAGTTCATCGGTTCGCCCCCCTCGCCCGAACAGGTCCGGGCAGTGGGCACAGCAGCACAGGAAATCTCGAACGCTTTGGGCTACGTCGGCGATTTGCCGGGAGAATGGCGCTGACCAATCTGCACAGGGCACATGGATCAGCTTGACCCTGCCTCACCGGCGCAACACGTCAGTCATCCAGTCCTATGACAGCACCCGCATTCGTCGCCACCATCGCGTGAATTTCGGAATCCGAATACCCGAGTGACAAACACGTCGCAACGCCGCGCCTCAGCCCTTCCAGGGGCAACAATGTGCCCATCTGCCCCAGATCGGAACACAGAATTGTGCGTTCGAACCCGACACAATCAATGAACGCGCGCAACTCGTCATTGGAACGGTTGCGAAACTTGGACCCTTCGATGAAAAAGCCCAGAGAGTGCTCAACGTATGCGCCCAGCTTGGCAATTTCTTTGGTGTCCTCGAAAGAAGCACCGACGATGTCCTCGGGGTGGGTAAAGATCAGCCGCTCCACCCCGCGCCGCTTTGCCTCGGCAAAAACTATTATTGTTTCCGACACGTGGATGTGACCACTCGCCAGAGCCATTCCTGTTTTAGCAATCACATCGAGAACGTCCAGCACTTCGGGGCGTAGCTTGCCGTCCTTGAACAACGGGATTGGGGAAGCAGAGCGAATTTTCTGGGTCGATGCTGGATGCTCCCAACCGGAGGTCTTCTCCCATTTCAGATGGTTCTCCGCCGCCAAAGTCGGCAGCCAGACAATTCTTCCATCCATCGCAGCGGTATGTTCGACAGCGTAGGGATTGAAACCGCCAATGACATTGTTCAGCGCGATCCCCGAAAAAATGCGCGTCTTTAGCTCCGGATGATGATTACGGATCAACTGGGCGCACATGACACCCGAATAGTCATGATCTTTGGTCACAACAGCGGCAAATCCAGCTTTTGAATAGGTTTTTACCAGCTCCAGATGATCCACAGCACGCGGTGCGATCGATGGACCACTGTGTACATGAGGATCCACTGCCCCCTGTAGGATCTCACTTATGCGAGCGGCCTTTTCGGCCTCGATCACTTCTATCTCTGACATCGACTATCCTCCTCTGTATCATGTCCGGATCAAAAATGTTGTTCTGAAAAGCGAACCGGTGTTCTTTTCGCGAAACACTCTTGATAGCTAATTTTGACGAGGCTCGGAGTCAAGTGTTGCTTGGGTTTGAACACCTCGACTTTGACAGGGGCTGTAGCATTGCGCGGCATTTAGGTGAGATTTCGGCTTTTGGCATTCTACGCAAAACACGGTTCAAATAGCCTCGCTTTCCGCGATCCGAAGACGGTCCGGCGTGAACGCCCGCCCACTGCCCGGCAGTGCATTGAAAATGCACGAGAGGGGGATAA
>TARA_R110002110_G_scaffold59726_11_pt1 | contig 10040 bp, 7 predicted proteins | sample TARA_R110002110 | Tara Oceans TARA_R110002110 (sample SAMEA4397330) | marine metagenome | biome: Polar Biome; feature: [SRF] surface water layer (ENVO:00010504); material: water (ENVO:00002006), including particulate matter (ENVO:01000060) such as... | depth 5 m
AATCATGAGACATCTCAAGCTCATTCCAGACGACACGAAGGTTCCCTTCGTCCGCTGGCGTCATGTCGCGCTCAGCCTGTCGCTCATCGTCATGCTCGGGTCGATCGCGCTTCTGTTCACGCGCGGGTTGAATTTCGGCATCGATTTCGAAGGCGGTATCGTCATTGAAATCGCCACCGACGGACCCGCCGACATGGCGAAGCTTCGCTCCGATCTCGGCGGGCTCGGCCTCGGCGATTTGCAAATCCAGGAGTTTGGCCAGCCGGACGACGTATTGATCCGTGTGCAGTCGCCCAAAGAGGATGCCGAAGATGCGTCCCAGCAGGTCGTGAACAAGATCAGGGGCGTTCTCGGCGACACGGTCGAGTATCGCCGCGTCGAGGTGGTCGGACCGCAGGTCAGTTCCGAACTGGTCGAAGACGGCATTCTCGCGGTGGTCGTCTCCGTCTTCTTGATGCTGATCTATATCTGGTTCCGTTTCGAGTGGCAGTTCAGCCTCGGTTCGGTCGTTGCCCTCGTTCACGACGTTCTGGCAACGCTCGGCCTTTTCAGCATTCTCCATCTCGAATTCAGCCTTCAGTCCATCGCGGCGCTGCTTACCATTGTCGGTTACTCGATGAACGACACGGTGATCGTGTTCGACCGGGTGCGTGAGAATCTGCGTAAATACAAGAAGATGGACCTCGGCGACCTGCTCGATCTCTCGATCAACCAGACCCTGTCGCGCACCGTCATGACGTCCGGCACGACGCTGCTTGCGCTTTTCTCTCTGTTTATCTTCGGCGGTGAAGTCATCCGCGATTTCACCTTCGCGATGATCTTCGGCATTTTCATCGGCACCTATTCATCGATCTTCATTGCCGCGCCGGTGCTGCTCGCCGTCGGTGTCACGCGCGATGCAACGACCGGCGGGCTCGGCCGCGGCGCCAAGGACAAGGTGCCGGGCAAGGCGTGAGGCATGGCGGCAAAGCCACGGTTTGACGGTCAGCCGCTTGTCGATGCCTATGGCGATGGCGGATTCCGTCTTGCCGGCCAGCGCTTCGAAGGCTCGATCATTGTCACGCCGCTCGGCCTTTACCCCTGGGCGCCGAAATCCATCGCCGAAGTCACCTTCGCCTCCTTCGCGCCGCTCATTGAGGCATCGGCCGATTTCGATTTTCTGATCGTCGGTGCGGGCGAAATGCTGGCCCGGCTGCCCGAGGCGGTGCGGCAGCGGCTTGAGTCGGCCAGCCTGTTCCCGGACCTCATGCCCACCGGCCCTGCGTGCCGCACCTATAATCTCATGCTCTCCGAAAACCGGCGCGTTGCCGCCGCGTTCATCGCGGTTGGCTGAGCGGCGGGCCGCCGGGCTTGGCTTTTTCTTCAGAAACTCCTAGCGTTTGGCCGGTGAAGCGGCATTGAGTCGCAGGCTGGCCCGTGCCGCGCTCGTGGCGCCGGACAATCCGAAGGGGAGGTATCATGGCATTCATTCTCACATCTTTGCGGAACACGGTGATTGCCGGTTTCGTGCTCGCGGCGGTTCTGCTGCTTTTGTATCTGAACGTCAGAGGCTGGGACGGCGCGGCGCTCGGCTACGGCTTCTGGGCCTTCTTCTTCCGCTGGCTACACGTCATCAGCGGCGTGATGTGGATCGGCCTGCTCTGGTATTTCAATTTCGTGCAGATCCCGAACATGGGCAAAATCCCGGATGCCCAGAAGCCGGCCATCGGCAAGGTGATCGCGCCGGCCGCGCTCTGGTGGTTCCGCTGGGGCGCGATGGCCACCATCGTGACCGGCCTGATCGTCGCATGGATGAACTTCTACATCCTCGAAGCCCTGACGCTTGGTGCCATCGAAGGCTTCGGCAATCCAAAGAACATCGCCATCGGCATCGGCATGTGGCTCGGCATCATCATGTGGTTCAATGTCTGGTTCGTGATCTGGCCGAACCAGAAGATCGCGCTTGGGCTGGTCGATGCGCCCGCCGAGCAGAAGCCCGCCGCCGCGCGCTCGGCGATGTTGTTCTCGCGAACGAATACACTGCTTTCGATTCCGATGCTCTTCGCTATGGTGTCGGCGCAGAACATCTACTGATCTCCACGCAAGCAGATTGGAGCGGGGCTGCCTTCCCAGGCGGCCCCGTTTGTTTTCAGGTTTCGAGTTATGAGCGACATGCCGATAAGCGAGAATATGGCGGCGAGCCTTGGCGAGATTCGCACACATGATCACGATCGTTTCCTGACGCTTCTCTTCGCGCCGATGCCTCAGCGCCAGTCGCTGATCGCGCTTTATGCCTTCAATCTCGAAATCGCCCGCGTTGCGGAATCCGTGACGGAACCCATGATGGGGCATATCCGTCTGCAATGGTGGCGCGAGACGCTGGAGGGCGTGCCGCGCGGCGAGACGAGGGGACATGCCGCCGCCATCGCGCTACAGGAGGCCATGCTCGACAATTCGGGCAACCCCGATCCTGCCGCGCTCCAGCCGCTGATCGATGCGCGCGAGCGCGATCTCTCGGATGATGTGTTCGCCGATATGGCGGCGCTCGAAAGCTATGCCGAGGCGACCTCCTCATCGCTCATGGCGCTGGCCGCGCAGGCACTTGGCGGCACCGAAAAGGCGGCCGCGGCGGGGGAGGCAATCCGCCATGCGGGGCTGGCCTATGCGCTGACCGGGCTTCTTCGCGCCCTGCCGTTTCACGCATCGCAAGGGCGGCTGAAAATGCCGGCCGATCTCCTGCAAAAACACAATGTCGATCCGCACAGCATCCTCACCGGCAAGATGACGGACGGCTTGCGCGGTGTCATGCGCGATGTGGCGGACCGGGCGCGCAGCCATCTGGCTTTGGCGCGCGCGGCCAGGTTCGATCCCGCACTTCTGCCCGCTCTGATGCCGGCGTCGCTCTGCGAGCGCTATCTCGATCTGATGACGGCGCCCGGCTTCGATCCATTCCTTATACGGACGGATGTGTCTGTGATCCGGCGGCAATTGAGATTGCTCGGCCGTAATCTCCGCAAGCGGATCTGATCAGCTTCTTGCCGGACTGAGGATATGGTAGAGCACATGGGGCCGTAGCGGGTTTCCTTCCGGCACGGTTGGATCGGGGAAATCGGAGGCCGGGTCGTGCGACATGCCGAGCGCCGTCATGAGGCGGCGCGAAGGATGGTTGATTTCGGAGGTGTATCCCACGATTTTGTCGAGCCCGATCGACCAGCCATGTGTAAACCAGGCCAGACTCGCCTCGCGGGCGTAGCCCTGCCGCCAGAACGCGCGACCGAGAATCCAGCCGATTTCAACGGCCGAACCGCCCGGCACATCGTTCGTCCATGACAGCCCCGCGCCGCCGATCAGTGCCTTGTCTTTGCGCCGTTCAACCGCGAGGAAGGCAAATCCGTGATCGTGCAGATGTTGTGTGCATTGCTCGACAACAGCGTCGGATTGGGGCCGCGTCAAGACGGCCGGATAGTAAAAGCGGCGCACCTCGGGGTCGGCGTTGATCTCTGCGAAGACGGGTAAATCCGCCGTTTGCCACGGGCGGATCGTGAGGCGATCTGTTTCCAGCCGCATCTTTTACTCCGCCGCTTCTGCTTTCGGGTGGAGCCAGCCTTCGAGATCGTTCAGCGCGCGGGACGTATAGGCGCGTTTGCGCGCCGGGGCCTTCGCCTTGCCGCGCGGGCGCTTGCCGTTTTCGTCGAGGGGGACGTCCGGCGCGGGAAAAAGACCGAAATTCACATTCATCGGCTGGAAGGTCGTTGCGTCCGCATCGCCGGTGATATGGGCGAGAAGGGCGCCGAGCGCCGTCGTGCGCGGCGGCGGTGTGCTCACACGGCCCATCCGTTCGGCGGCCGCGAAGCGCCCGGCGAGAAGTCCCATCGCGCCGCTCTCGACATAGCCCTCGACGCCGGTGATCTGCCCGGCGAAGCGCAGCCGCGGTTCTGTCGCGAGCCGCATTTGCGGGTCGAGCAGTTTCGGGCTGTTGATGAAGGTGTTGCGATGCAGCCCGCCGAGCCGCGCGAACTCCGCCTGCTCCAGCCCAGGAATGGTGCGGAAGATGCGCGTCTGTTCGCCGTGCTTCAGTTTCGTCTGGAAGCCGACCATGTTGTAGAGCGTGCCGAGCGCATTATCCTGCCGCAGTTGCACGATGGCGTAGGATTTCACCTCCGGGTCATGCGGATTGGTCAGGCCGACCGGCTTCATCGGCCCGAAGCGTAAGGTCTCCGGCCCGCGCTCCGCCATCACCTCGATCGGCAGGCAGCCGTCGAAATAGGGCGTGTCCTTTTCCCAGTCCTTGAATTCGGTCTTGCCGCCTGTCAGCAGCGCGTCGATGAAGGTTTCATATTGTTCGCGCGTCATCGGGCAGTTGATGTAGTCCTTGCCCGCGCCGCCCGCGCCCGCCTCGGCGCCCGCACTTTCCTTGTCGTAGCGCGACTGGAACCAGCAGACCGACATGTCCACGCTGTCGCGGTGGATGATCGGCGCGATGGCATCGAAGAAGGCGAGTTCCTCCGCGCCGGTGAGTTCCCCGATGGCGCGTCCGAGCGCATCGGAGGTGAGCGGCCCGGTCGCGACAATCACATTATCCCAATCGTGAGGCGGCAGCCCGGCGATCTCGCCGCGCTCCACGCTCACAAGCGGATGTGCTGTGAGCTTCGCCGTCACATAATCCGAAAAATTGTCGCGGTCGACGGCGAGCGCGCCGCCCGCCGGTACGCGCGCAACGGCCGCCGCTTCCATGAGGAGAGAGCCCGCGCGCCGCATTTCCTCATGCAGCAGCCCGACCGCGTTCAGTTCATGATCGTCGGAGCGAAACGAGTTCGAGCAGACGAGTTCGGCGAAGCCCTCCGTGTGGTGGGCGTCCGTTTTCACGATGGGCCGCATTTCGTGCAGCACGACCGGCACGCCGCTTTCGGCCAATTGCCATGCGGCCTCGGACCCGGCCATGCCGGCGCCGATCACGTGTACGGGTTTGATCTGATCACTCATGGGCCGAGGAGATAGCACTCCTGCGGCATCAGTTCCACACTCCGGGTTTCCGGTCCTTCCAGGGCAGTTCCTTTTCAAGCTGCGCGGCAAGCCGGAACAGCGTCGCCTCGTCGGCATAGCGGCCTGTGAACATCATGCCGATGGGCAGCCCGCCTTCCGATTGCCAGAGCGGCAGCGACAGCGAGGGCTGGCCGGAGAAGTTGAAGGGCGGCGTGAAGGGGAAGACCTGACCCTGCCTTTTATTCAGTTCGCGCGCCTCCTGATCCGGCCCGAGATGGCCGATTTCCGGCTGCAACTGGCCGAGAACCGGCGAGAGATAGACATCCACATCCTCGAACACGGAGAGCACCTGCCGGTTCATCAGGCGAAGCTGCTGCCAGCCCCACATGGCCTGCGCGCCGGTCAGTTTGCTGCCGTTCTTGAAGCCGGCCCATGTCAGCGGCTCCAACTCGTCCTGTTCCGGCTCGCGGCCCATCGCCTCGATCCGGCGCAGCATCCCGGCCGCGAAGTTCGAGCCCGAGACCGCACCCTGCGCGCGGTAAAGCTGGCGGTAATCGATGCCGAGCCCGCGCGGAATGACCCGGTGGCCGAGCTTGCCTAGGAGTTCCGCCGTCTTTTCCAGCGCCGCCTGGATTTCGGCATGGATCGGTTTGCCGCCCGGCGTTTCCGACGACCATGCGATCTTGAGTTTGCCGGGGCTTTTCTTGATCTCTTCCATATAGGGTCGGGTTTTGGGCGGCGGCGCATAGGGGGAGGCGGGTTCTGGATAGCCGATCTCGTCCAGCATCGCGGCGCTGTCGCGCACCGTGCGGCTCACGATGTGATCGACGCTGAAGCCGATGGCGCGGTCATAATCGTCCGGCCCTTGCGGGTTGCGGTCGCGCGTCACCTTCATGCCGACAAGGCCGCAGCAGGCGGCGGGAATGCGGATCGAGCCGAGCCCGTCGGAGGCATGCGCCATCGGCAGGATGCCCGCGCCCACCGCCGAAGCCGCGCCGCCCGACGAGCCACCCGATATGCGGGTCGGATCCCAGGGGTTGCGGCACGGGCCGAGCAGGCGCGATTCCGTCGTGCCGGTGATGCCGTATTCGGGCGTGTTCGTCTTGCCGAACAGCACCATTCCCGTGGCGCGGAAGCGTTTCACGAGTTCGCTGTCATGGTCATCGACGATATTGGCGACGAATTTGCTGCCGCTGGTGCGCGGCCAGCCTTTCACTTCCGTGCCGAGATCCTTGATGAGAAAGGGCACACCCCTGAAAGGACCGTCCGGCAGCTTGCCCTTCGCCGCCTCGCGCGCCTCGTCGAAGGCGGAATAGACAACGGCGTTCAGCGTCTTGTTGTGGCGCTCGGTCCGCTCGATGGCCGCGTCCATCAGTTCGAGCGGCGTCACCGCGCCCTGGCTCACGAGTTCGCCGAGACCGATACCGTCATAATCCGCATAATCCGTAATGCCCATATCCCGTGCTCCCTTTTTGGTCGTCGTTCTGTTCCGGTTTCCGGCAAATCAATTCCAGATGCTCTTAATTCCAGATGCTTTTAATTCCAGATAGGGGGGTGCCGGTCTTTCCACGGCGCCGCCTCTTCCAGTTGCGCCGCCAGCCGGAACAGCGTCGCCTCGTCGCCGAAGCGGGCGGAAAACATCATGCCGATGGGCAGGCCCGTCGCCGACATCGCCAGCGGCAGTGAAATGGCAGGCTGGCCCGTCAGGTTCTGGATCGGCGTGAAGGGCACATAATCGAGGGCGGGCTCGAACGCCTTGATCGGGTCGCGTTCGTTCACATCGATCAGGCCGAGCGGAATGGGTGGGGCGGCAAGTGTCGGCGTCAGCCACACATCATGCGTTTCCATGAAACCGGCGACGCGCCGCGTCAGTGCCTGCGCTTCCTTCACCATCATCAGATATTGCGCGGCGCTCACCTGTTTGCCGATTTCGTAGAGGCCCCATGTCAGGCCCTCCAGTTCGTCCGCGTCGGGCCCGCGTCCGCGCCGCGCCGCTTCACCCTCGATTTCAGAGGCGACCCAGGCCGCCCACATCGGCAGGAACAGGTTGCCGGGTTCTTCCGGTTTCAGCGGCGGCGCCGCTTCCACCACCTCATGGCCGAGATCGGCAAGCAGTCTCACGGTTTCTTCCACGCCTTTCACGCAATCGGCGTGAAGCGCCGCACTGGCCGGGTTTGTTATGCTGTAGGCGATGCGCAGCTTGCCGGGTTTGCGTCCAACCTCGTCGATGAAGGGCCGCTCAACGGGTGGCGCGCAATAAGGATCGCCCGGCTCGCTGCCATTGGTGCAGTCGAGCATCGCCGCGCTGTCGCGCACGCTTCGCGTCACCACATGCTCATGGCAGAGCCCGCTCAGCACGTCGCCATAATCGGGCCCGAGCGAGGTTCGCGCACGGGTCGGTTTCAGGCCGACAAGCCCGCATGAAGATGCCGGAATGCGGATCGAGCCGCCGCTGTCATTTGCGTGCGCCAGCGGCACGATACCGGCCGCGACCGCGGCCGCCGCGCCGCCCGACGAGCCGCCCGTGGTGTGATCCAGGTTCCAGGGATTATGCGCCGCGCCATAAAGCTTCGATTCCGTCGTCGGCAGCAGCGTGTATTCCGGCACATTGGTCTTGCCGAGGATCGTCAGTCCCGCCGCCTTGAAGCGCTTGGTCAGCACCGCGTCTTCCATCGCGGGCGTGTCGGCGCGGAAGCGCGAACCGAGCCGGGTCGAGGTGCCTTTCAGATCGCCAAAAGCATCTTTGAGCAGAAAGGGCACCCCCTTGAACGGGCCGTCGACGGGCGACGCGGCCATCGCGCGGCCGGTGTCGTAGAGCTTGAGGATGACGGCGTTAAGCGCCGGATTGTGCTTTTCGATCCGGGAGACCGCCTCCTCGGCGAGTTCGCTCGCGCTGACCTCACCCTTCTTGACCAGTGCCGCCAGCCCAAGCGCGTCATGCGACGCATATTCCGGAAAACTCATCCTCGTCTTCGCCTCCGCCTTCTTGATTTGGCGAGAAGCTTAGCGGCTGGCGGCCCAAGGTCAAACGGGGTCAGGTGTCGCGCTGCGCCGGTGTCCAGGGGTAGGGTGGCGTTCCCACGAAGCCAGGCCCCTCGATCACTGGTTCGCCGCCGCCCTCCCAGGGCGCGACATGAAAACGGGTGCGGCGCAGCACTGTGGCACCATCCGGTCCGGCGTCGCGCGTCACATTGCCGGCATTCACCTGCACGACCTCCATGCCGGTCTCGTCCAGCGTGGCGATGGTATAGCCATGTGCATTGGAGTCCATGTAGTCGAGGCCGGGGCTGGCGTGAGTATTGCGGAACATGTCGCGGACATAGGCCGAGCCCGAATAATTGGCGAGGATGCCTGCCCGCAGCCCGTTCACCAGCGTGTTGTTCCAGTTTTCGCGCAGGCTCTCGCCGTCCTTGAATACGACGGCGCGGTGGAAGAAGCTGCTGCTGCGCGCCGCCCGTTCGGCACCGTCATACATTGAGCTGGAACTGACCCCCGCCGTCATGAATTCGGCCGCCGCATAGCTAAGCTCGTCGGTATCGGGATCGACCGGCAACCGTCCTGCGCCGAAAGCGTGATAGTCGCCCGATATGGAGACGACATTGCCGATCTTCTCGTCTTTCAGGAAGCGCATCAGTTCTTCGAGTTCACCGGGATAACCTTGCCAGGCATCGGTGCCGACATAGCCGTCCTCAAGCCCGGCAAAGGGAATGCGCGAAAAGTCGAGCCGCATCTGCAAGGCCGGAACGCTGTTCCCCCAGACGCGCCATGTCGCGGTTGAGGCTTTCATGGCGGATTTGAACCAGGCCTTTTGCGGCCCGCCCATCTGGGTGCCGCGCGGCGACGCAGCGCGCGGGTTCGCCATATCCGCACCGTCATAGGAGATCGTCTCGGGCGGTTCGCCGCCATTCGCGGTCTTGCCCGCATCGAGCAGTTTCACCAGCCGTACCGGCGGCACCGGCGCGCCCTTGGTGAAGGCTTTCAGCGCTTCCGTCATCACCGGCGGGCTGCGATAGCTGCGAAGATCGGTGAGAATGAGATCGAGCATCGCGCCCCAGCGGAACGTCCGGTAGATGGTGAGGCTCGACACGGCTTTCAGATTGTCGTCCGGGTAGAAGTAGTTTTCATCCGGCTCGCCCATCGGCGCGTTCTCGACCTTCACGTCGCGAAAATCATGCGCCGCATTGCCGACGCCGTTCAGCTTTGGCGCTTCGGCCAGCACGGCCGGGATGAATTCGAACCAGGCGCGGTTCGCGGCGACCTTTCTTTTCTGGGCCGGTTCGCCGTCGCCGAAATAGGTGTCATGCGCCTGCCATGCGTCGTTCGTGAACTCATGATCGTCCCATGTATGCACGAAGGGGAAGCGCGCCCGCGCGGCTTGCAGGTCCGGGTCGCTCAGATAGGTCTTGTAGAGGTGGCGGTAGTCGGCAAGCGTCACCGCCGCCTGTCCGCCTTTCTGCCACCAGCGCCGCGTGCCGTCGGGCTTCCAGGGGTCCGAGCCGTCCGGCAGCGGGCCAACCAGCCGTGCCGGCGTTTCGTCGTCCGGCACATCGCCGGTATGTTCATAGATGAAATCGCCGAGATGCAGCACGAAGTCGATCCGCTCTTCGGGTGCGGCGGCGATGTCGTCATTGGTCAGCCTGCGGAGCGCACCGTAATAGCCCTGCTCGTAATTCTGGCAGCAGATGGTGGCGAAGCGTACCTTCCGGCTGGTGCCGGCGCGCGGTGCGGTGTGCGTGCGGCCGGGATAGGGCGACATGTCGCCACCGGCATAGAAGCGGTAATAATAAATCGTGTCGGGGGAAAGCCCCTGCACGAAAACGCGCAGCGTGTGGTCCGCCGTGACGCCTGCGCGCACCGCCTGCTCAACGATCACCCGCTCGAAACCCACATCGAGGGCGACCCGTACATAAAGGTCGATATCGCCATTCGGCAGCGCCGCTTGCGGATCGAGGGCTTCCACCCGCGTCCATAACATCACGGCGTCCGGCTGCGGATCGGCCGAGGCGAGACCTTGCGGAAAATGGAAGGCGCCGGAGGCGGCCCGCGCGGTTCCCAATGCCGGCGCGAAGGGCGTGGCG
>TARA_R110002110_G_scaffold141000_4_pt1 | contig 10031 bp, 5 predicted proteins | sample TARA_R110002110 | Tara Oceans TARA_R110002110 (sample SAMEA4397330) | marine metagenome | biome: Polar Biome; feature: [SRF] surface water layer (ENVO:00010504); material: water (ENVO:00002006), including particulate matter (ENVO:01000060) such as... | depth 5 m
GGACGGTGAAGTCCTGGACAGACGTCGACACGAGTCCGTTTCCGGTGAGCGCATGGTCAAGTCGAACGAAGGCAGGGAAGAACTTGTCGGTTGGCCACGAGGTAGAAAATCCTTGTCCGTGCACCGTATGTGCATCCGACAGACCGCTTCGGAGAAGGTCTCGGAATACGGGGTGCCAGTACGAGGCATTGAAATCACCGACGATCAGTGTTGGTTCCGTTGCAGCGGACCCCAATTCGCCGAAGGTCTCCAAGTCGGCAATCCACCCTTCGAAGGTGGAGATCGGCGTCGGTGGGTGCACACCGAAGATTCGGATTGGTCCATCGGGGCCGTCGATTAAGATGTCAACGGCGGAACGCATCGTCTGAGGCCGCTGATTGATTGCGATCGGATACTTGCTCCAGAGCGCAATGCCGCTTGCGTGCAACCTGTTGTGCTCGACCTTGTAGGAATAGGCCTCAGCGACCCGATGCGCGCTCAGCGCGGACTGATGCCGAACGGTGTATTCGCTGAACAGGATCACGTCTGCGTCGCGGAGCAGCAGGTCATCTGCTGCGTCGGAGATCACCGGATTCGAGAAAAGCAGGTTGATCGCAGCGACCGAGATTTCGGTGCCGTTCGGGTCAGCAGCGGGGAGGTCGGAAGCGAACACGAGCGGCCACGCAAGGAGCAGCGCTCCGAGACCGACGACGCTTGAGGTAATCGCAAGTTCATGCCGCTTCCGCCAGCTGGCGACACCGGCGACGGGGATCGTGACAGCGAGAAAATAGGGTGTCAAGGCGTGTAGCGCCACCAGCAGCGTGGACCCGTTCCAGCCGACGGCCTGTGTCAGTAGGAGAACACCAGCAGAAGCCGTGGCCAGCCAGCCGAGCAACTCGATCACCCGCCCCAGGCTGGCCAACTTCACTCGGTAAGTTTAGTGCCGACGGCGGGACTCGAACCCGCACTGACAGGCACCTAAAGCCTGTGCCTCTGCCAATTGGGCTACGTCGGCGCAGGGATGATCATACGGGCAACCAAGCCAGGACGAGTTGGGTGACCTTGACGTCGGTCTTTTCCAGGCCGACCGTGAGGGTCGTGATCTTTTTACCCGTCTCCATCCATTTGGCGTCGATCTCGATCACATCGTCGGCGAGTTCGACTTCGAGGTCTTCGACCTGGTCGATGAGGCGCTGCATCTTGTTCTCGGCAGTTTCAAGGCGACCGGCCGAGGCCGAGGTGGTGCCACGGCGGCGTGATGCGGTGCCAGCCTTGCCGAGCAGCCCACCGAGTAGCCCGCCCTTGCTCTTGCGGCCGCCGAGCAACCCACCCAGCAGCGACCCGGCAGTCGACAGCAGTTCACTGTTGCGCTTGCTCTTGGTCTGGGCTTCGAGTTCTTCGACGCGGTCTTCGGCAGCTGCAACCTTGTCGCGCAGTGTTGTTGCCTTCGATTCGTATTTGTCGCGTAGCTTTGCGATCTCCTCGTCGGCCCTGTTGTCAGCGATTTTCAGGCAGCGCGCCTCAAACGCATCGGGGTCCTCGCCGGGTCGTCCGTACAGCTTGAGGCCCACGTTGGCGGGCAGCTCGATCGTCAGCGTTCGAGTGATTTGATCTCTGATATCGCGCTCGACTTGTGTCCAGAACGTCTTGTTCTTGATCGGCCCATTGGGAAGGCGGTACACGATGCCGTCCGGGGCATTCGTACGAAGATCGCGGTCGTCGTAGTCGACCTGGACGATCTGGGTTGCGTCGGTCTGCTCGTGAATCGGGAAGAGCACCGCTTCGTACTCGTCGTCGTGCACGAGGTCGGCCTTGGTCTCGTCGTACCGCAGGCTGACGCGGGCCACGACCGCTGCTGCGCGCCGCTCGCCGCGGGCATCGCCGCCAACCGCATCGAGCCATGGCGCGGCCACATCGACATAGCGGACGGGAATGCTGGTCGCGACCTCGGGCATGATTGCCGACTCGTCGTCGCCAAGTGCCGGCTCGGGAGCGACAGCGGTGAGTTTGGTGCCAGGGCCGGCTGCCTGCGATGGCATAGCTGCCGGTACGGCGGTAGTCGTCCCGTCGGCCGGTATGTCGCTGCGTATTTGTTGGATCTGATCGCGCGTCATTGGACCACGGAGGTACGACATTGCCCAACGAGTTGTAAAAACTTCTGGCGCGTCCTTGCCGGCGCGGCGCAGCATGAACTCTCGTTTGCCGAGGCCCGAGATGGTCTCGCCAACTGCCTGGATGTCGACACCGCCTGCTGCAGACGACATCCCGTCGAGCAGGCGTGCTTTGTCGCGATCGGTCTGGAGCCGACCGATCATCCACGTTCCCGCATTCGAGATTGCCTTGTAGTCGATGTCGACCGGGTTCTGCGTCGACAGGACGACGCCGACTCCAAATGCGCGAGCCTGCTTCATCAGCGTCATGATCGGCTTTTTGGTCGGCGGGTTGGCCGTCGGTGGCAGGTAGCCGGCCACTTCGTCCATGTACAGCATTGCCCGCAGGTCGGTGGTGCCGCTCTGCGCTCGCATCCACGTGATCAGCTTCGACAGGACGAGCGACGTGACAAATTGGCGCTCGGTGTCAGAGAGGTGCGCGGTCGTGATGATGGCGCAACGGGGCTTCCCGTCCGGCGAATACAGCATCGACTGGATGTCGAGTGGAGCGCCTTGGCCCCATGCAGCGAATGAGGGCGAAGCAAGCAAACCGTTGAGCTTCATTGCTAACGCCATGCGGTCGGATTCGGGGTAGAACTGGTCGATATCGAAGACGCCGAGCTTGCGGATTGGGGGAGCTGCGACCTGGCCGACAAGCGTCATCAGATCGATTGCTCTGCCCGACTGCCACGAATGGTTGATCAGGTTGGAGATGAGGATGTGTTCGCGGCTCGACAGCGGGTCGGCATCGATGTTGACCAAACCGAGCAGCCCGGTGACGTAGCCCTCGATCTCGTCGCCGACGACTTCAGCATCGCTGAGGTCAGCCGGGACCTGCAGCGAACCAACGATGTTCAGGGCTACGCCCGACTGCGAACCCGGTGTGTAGATCGTAAAGTCGGTTTTCGCTCTCAGGTTGCCGATGTCGGCGCCGCTGAGACCCCAGCTGCCGAGGCCGTTTTCCCACAGTGCTGCCTGGCTTGCTGCGAACTCGTCAGGCGTCTGGCCGGCGTTCTTGGCTTGAGCCTCGTCGATCCAGGGACGGAAATCGCCCGGGGCGAGATCGGGGAACGTGAGACAGAGGTTCGTGAGGTCGCCTTTGGGGTCGATTGCGATGACCGGGAGCCCTGCTTGCAGCGCCTCCTCGATCACGATGGCACCGAGACCGGTCTTGCCGGAGCCGGTCATCCCGACGATTACGCCGTGCGTCGTCAGCTTGTCGGTGGCCACCGTGATGTGGCTCGTGGCGTCGTCGACATCGGAAGTGCCCGTGCGTTGATGGGTCGCGGGGTCGATAGTTCCACCGAGGAAGAGATCTGCCATGCACCGCAGAGTAGTGCGGCCCCCGTCTGCGTGAGGTTGTCATTGGCCCGCGGTCGCAAACAGTTGAGACAACCATCACAACATATGAATGGGGGTTCGTGAGTGGACCTGTGTGCACGCTTAGAAAATGGAAGAACCGTCCGAACCGTCCGAAATTGCTGTGTCGAGCACAGCCAATCGAGTGCTGATTGTCGGTGGCGGGTACGCGGGCGTCAACGCTGCGATTGCAGCACAGCAACGTGGCGTGGATGTCACGATCGTTGACCCAACAGGTCGACATGATTTCGTGACCAGGCTTGCGGCTGTGGCGGGAGGATCAGCTCCGGTTGGAGACGCATCAGTGCCCCTCGACCAATTGATTTGCGGTGAGAACGACGAAGTCATCGTTGACCGGGTCGTCAGTGTCGTCGACGGCGCAGTGGAGTTAGCGAGTGGCCGCTCGCTCACAGGAGCAGCGCTTGTCGTGACCGCCGGAGCATCATCGGTGCAACCGCCGATCGATGGAATTGAATTCGCGCTTCCGCTCCGTACCGCCGAAGAAGCACTCAGACTTCGAACCGAGATCAGCAGCGTAGATGCCGTTGTCATCGTTGGTGGCGGCCCCACCGGTGTGCAACTTGCTGGCGCGATTTCTCATACGCAACCTGAGATGACAGTCACTCTCGTGGAGCGTGAGCCGGTGCTGCTGCCATCGATGAGTCGAGGTCTCGGACGTAACGCAGCCAGGATTTTGTCTGAGCGAGGGGTCTCGGTTCTGCACGGCTCAATCAAGTCGATTGACGAAACCGGCGCTGAGCTTTCCGATGGCACGCGATGTGACGGACTCGTTGTTTGGGCGGCCGGCTTTGCCGCAGTCGGGAATGATCTTGGCCTGGACGTTCTCCAAGATGACGGCCGGATCCTCGTCACAGACCAAATGGCCGTGAGGGGCCTCGATCGAACCTTCGCTGCCGGCGACGTCGCTGCGCACCTCGACAGCTCTGGCCAGCAATTTTCCATGTCAGCCCAGATCGCAGTTCAGGCTGGGACCGAAGCTGGCAAGAATGCCGCTCGATTGATTCTGGGTGAGCCCCTTGAGTCCGTCAAACTTCGCCAGCGCGGATGGGTACTCGACCTCAGCGGACAACGTGGGCTTGCCGAACTTGGGCCCTTTGCCTTCGACCGGCCAATCCTCGACCTGGTCCCACCGCTTTTGCACTGGGCGATCGACGTGAAGCATGTCTATGAGATTCTGGGCCGTCGTGCCACTGAGTACTTTCCGGGCCGTGGCGGGGACCCCGATGCTGCGTAAACCTCTTCGCTTGTCAACCGGAAACTGAAGAATCAAAATCAACGAAGACAGAAGCTGGAGTTCAAGCTGAGTGCAGACTCAGACAACTGAGCCTGCGTCGATGCAGCGGTTGTCCCACATGACGATGTCGCTGGGCGATCAGGTGTGTCGCACGAGGTTGTCGGGTGCGGGCGAGTGCTGGAGAAGAAATTCGATGGTGTTGCGTTCTTCTCGCTTGTGAGGCCGCTGTTGGCAATGCAGCGGCCTGGCGTTGCGAGGAAGAGAAATGTTCGTCCTGAGATCGGATGGTCTCGGAACAGCGGATGGCGAGCGGACGTCCGTATCGAGGCCAGTCACTACGACTGACGAGTCTCCACTCGTTGATGGCACGGCGACTGCTCGAAGAGCGGTGCACGCGGGTGGTCCACTCATGTAGCTGGTTTTGGTGTGAAACGAGCTTCGAAGGAGGTCCGGTTCGTCTGACGTCGGAGGCCATGGTGACACCGGGGAAGCGGTCGACTGGTGTTTCGCCGGTGGTGAACAGGAGGGGACCGAACTGCTTGAGGAAGATCACGAAGTCAGAGTCGTCGATGTCTTGTTCGGGAAGCACTATCAGGTTGCGTTTGGCGAGCAAGGTTCGCGATCGGTCGGGGACCTTGCTGTCGACATTGCATGCCGACACGCCCATCAGGACAGCGCCGAGTGGATTGAGTAGTTCGACGTACATCCGGTGACCGCTTCGTCGATGGCGGACGCCAACAGCTCCGGGAGCGTGATACCGGCGGCGGCGGCCATCACGGCGATCACACTCGTGCGGGCGAAAGAGTTGTAAAGGCTCGCTTCGAGGAACCATGGCTCACCGGACGAGTCGACCCGGAAGTCGAACAGGCCGTAGTGGCGGCACCCGAGAGCGGTGTGGCATCGGCGCGCCGCCTCCCAAACACCGGCGGTGATCGGATCGTCGGTGTCGACGATCCACGCACGCGTCGATTCTTTTGCCACGAGGCGAAGATCACCGTCAGGATCTCGGTCCAGTTTGTCGGCATGATCGCGGATTGGTTTGGTCACGGCGTTGACTGCATACTCCTCGAGCGGCAGGCAGACCAGTTCACCATGCAGCATGACGGTGGCACAGCGGACCTCTCGTCCAAGCTCTACAAATCGTTCGACGAGTGCTCGTTCCGAGTGCAGCCAAGCAATTTCCAACGCGTCGGGAAGCTCCGACACGTTGGTCACAAAGGTAACGCCGAGTGAGTTGTCGGCATCGACGGGCTTGACGACCACGGGAGGGTCGATTTTGACCACGCTGGAAGAAATGGCGTCGCCGACAACTGTGCCGCCCGCAACCGTGTCGCCGCGACGCACGACCTGACCTTCAGGCACGGATACGCCTGTCTGAGCAATGACGGAGCGCGTGAGTGCCTTGTCGGCGGTTGTCGCCATCAGCTGAGCGGTGTTGCCGACATACGGGATTCCGAGTACCTCGAACAGAGCTCGATAGGCAGTCATCCCAGGAATACAGAACAGTTGCGGCACCACCACGTCGATTCCCAGGAATTCGATTCGCTCGATCGCTGCCGACAGAGCAACAGGCTGGGAAGCATCGAGCGCATGGCCGGTCAGTTCGGTGGGGAATCGCCAGTGTCCGTCGGGTGCTACGTCAGCGATGTGAAATTCGTAGCGGGTTGCATCGGCGGTGGCAGTGAGGCAGTCGGCGGCGTAGAGATGTGACAGATCGCGGTGGAACTTGCTCGTCGGTGAGCCGACGAGATGCAAGACACTGCGGACGTGTTTGGACATGTCAGTCACCGCCTGGTTCGACAAGTTTGCCGATGTTGAAGTCGATCCGGACCCAGCCGTGGAGCCGGCGGAGATTGTCGATGAGCAGTGAAGGGATGTGGACGTGGTGGACCATGAAGAACGGCAGCGGGTCGTGTCGATCGAAGATGGCGTCTTTGCCACGCCACACCACCTGTACTCGTTCGGCAGCGGTCGAGGGGTGGGTGACCATGCGCCACAGTTCGTGGTAGAGCCAGTAGGTCGGCTTGCATGCCTGGGTCGGGATCACGGTTGCGACGCCATTGTTCGTGTCTTTGAGGTCAGCGAGGTAGCCGGCCGCCACGTTGGGCTGGTCGTAGAACATGGTGATCGCCGAGTGAGTTCGCGGGTTGCACTCGATGGCGTAGAGAGTGCCGTCGTTTGCCTCGATGAAGTCGAGCGACACTTGCCCGGTCAGGCCGAGTCCGTTGACGAAAGTGCGAACCCACGCCTCAATCTCGGGCTTGTGCACCATCTCGTAGTTGATCTGGAACGCCGAGGATTCGCAGCAGCAATACAACTGGAGGTTGCCGTTCCGGACAGTGCCATGAGTGCAGTACTCCTGACCGACGACGAATTCCTGGAGGATCCACGGGTTCTCGGTGGAGATCGGCAGCGACCGGGCGAAGGCTTCGGTCTCAGCGGCTGTCCGGCGAGGGAGCGGTGTGAGGTCGAGTCGGCGAATGGGGTCGTAGGCGATGCTCTTCAGGATGTAGATGCGCCCAGCCCGGTCGGCTCGACCGAAGTCGAACTCGGCGACTTCAGTGGGGTCGGTGATGCGGTGGGTATCTGGAACCCTCAGCCCGAGGGACGCAGCGGTGGTGGCAAACTCGTACTTGTCGTCGAGGAGGCGCAGCATGTCGGCACCGACGTGGATCACTTCGCAGTGAGCAAGGAGCAGGGCCTTGGCTTCGGCGTCGTGGAGGCTGGCGGCCGGGCTGCTCACTGGGACAAACACGTCGACGCCTTCACGCTGCACGATGTCGAGTAGCGCTTCGGCGTAGCCGGCATCACCCGGGTCCGGAACGATATAAAACCGGTCGACGCATCGTGAGAACCGGTGACCGCTGAGCCGATAGCGGGCAGACTCGACCAGAACCACTCGATGCCCTGCCCGGTGGAACGAGCGTGCGAGTTGCAGCGCCTTGGTCATCTTCCCGCCGCTCAACAGGACCGTCTTTGGATTTTGTCTGGCGCTTGGCGCCCCGGACGGCTGCTGAGCCGACGGGACCCGGCCACGCACGTATCCGACGAGACACGCTAAGGCATTGACAGGTGCGACGACCAAGAGCAGAGCGAAGGTCGCTCCGGTCATGGCGATCATCCTTGCAAGACCAAGGACCTCTGAGCCGGGCTGTTCAGACACGTCGGATGAGAGTGAGACCGTCGCGCACCGGGAGGAGCACCTGTTTGACGCGGTCATCGCCGGCGACGCGCTCGTTGAATCGGGCGATGGCCATGCCATTCAGGGTTTGTTCTCCTTTGAGATACGGCTGGCCCTGCATGAGTGTGTTGTCGACACAAATGAGCCCGCCACGGGCGAGCAGTCCACCATCGAGGACCGCATCGAAGTAGTCGCAATAACCTGCCTTGTCAGCATCGATGAAGACGAGGTCGAAGACCTCTTTGCTCACTGCCAGGCGGTGGAGGGTGTCAAGCGCTGGTCCGACCGCAATGTCAATCTTGTGCCCGTCAGCTGAGTCAGCAAAGCACTTTTGAGCGAATTTGGCGACGTCGGGATCGATCTCGCAGGCCAGCACCCGACCGTCGATGGGAAGGGCCTCGGCCATGGCGAGCGCCGAGTACCCCGTGAACATGCCGACTTCGAGGACCGTTGTGGCGCCCAACATTTCAACGAGAAAACTCAGCACTTGCCCTTCGACGTGGCCAGACAACATCTCGGCTTCGAGGCCGAGCGTGCTGCCGCCTGGCAAGCTTTTCCAATCATGAGTGGCGGTCCGCTCGGCGAGTGCCCGGAGTGCGCCCGACGACGGCGTCGTGCAGCGGTCCAGGTATGGGTCGAGCCCTGATGCGATTGCGCAGATCTCATCGAGATCGGCACGTACTGACTCATCAATATCAGAACCCTGCGAAAGGTTGCGTCGCAGCTGCTCCAGTCGGCCGGCGAGAATGCTCGTCGGCGTCACTGGGCGCAGCGTTGCGGTGTGCTGGGTTCCGTCGCTCATCGAATCGCCAGCGATTCGAGTTCCGGTTCGTTCGCCGATTGCGGGCCCGGTTCGGCGTCGGAGGTCGCCTCCGGCGTGTACATGTCTTCGCCAGCGCCACTGCGCGGGAAGCCAGCCACCACTTCTTTGTGGACGTCGAGCATCGCTTCGAGTTCGTCGCCCGTCAGGTCGTTCAGGAACGTGCAGGAGCCAATGGGATCGGGCACGGCTGCACGCAGCATCCCATCCCGGGTCTGCACGATGGATGTGGTTGCAGTTCGCACCAATGGCCCGGTGAGGTCAACGACGTCCAGGGTGAGTCCGAGCTTGCTCATTACGTTCAGGATCCGGTTGCGGTCATCGACCGAGATGAGGCCGCGCTGTTCAGCCACCGTTGCCGAGAATGCCATGTCGATCGCCACGGCATGACCGTGGAACAGGTACGGCTGGCAGGTGAGTTCGAGGGTCGGACTCCATGTGTGGCCGTAGGCAATGACCCGATCCAGATCGATCTCGTGGAGGTTCGGGACTTCGAGGCGCAGCATCGAATCGATGGCGTCATAGGTAAGACGATGGGCCACGTCGCGCAGGCCGGCGTGAGTAGTTGTGTCGCCGTCGGTATCTTCGGAGTATCCGAAGTGGGTGGCGAGCAGCGCTTCGCCGTGTTCATCGAGCATCTCGAAGATGTCATTGTTGCCGACCACGGAAATTTTCACGAGTTCGGCCATGCCGTTGCGAATCTGGTCGATCGGCAACGTCTTGAGGAACGAGAAGTCGAGCAGCACTTGTTGCGAGGCGTGGTATGCACCCAAACGGTTCTTGTGCTTGCCGTGGTTGACCGCAACTTTAATGGCGACGCTTGCATCGATCAGACCAATCAAGGTGGTCGGTATGCGAATGTAGGGGGTGGAACGCTTATATGAGGCGCAAGAGAACCCGGCGACGTCGGTGGTCAGACCGCCACCGACCACAAGCGGCGGCTCTGTACGGATCAGCCCGAAATCGATGAACGCGTCGATGATGGTCTCGACAGTTGCGAGCGTTTTGTCGACCTCGCGGATTTGCACCGGAAAGACGGTCAAGTCGATGTCGTGGTGCTCGAAATATGCCTCGATCTGATTGCGATAGAGATCAAGCACGGTGGCGTCAATCACCATGAGGCAGCGACCGAACGGCCGGTAGGCATCAGCGAGTTCGGTGTTGCCGGTCGCAAACACGCCGTCGACATAAACGAGGTCGAAGTCGATGGTTTCAACGCCTCGGACTCGAAAGCCGTCCGGGGCTGATTCATACGTTCCAGTGGCATTGCTCATGGGATCTCCTAAA
>TARA_R110002110_G_scaffold5083_4_pt1 | contig 10028 bp, 6 predicted proteins | sample TARA_R110002110 | Tara Oceans TARA_R110002110 (sample SAMEA4397330) | marine metagenome | biome: Polar Biome; feature: [SRF] surface water layer (ENVO:00010504); material: water (ENVO:00002006), including particulate matter (ENVO:01000060) such as... | depth 5 m
ATTATGCTTATTAGCTCTTCGGCGGCCTCGTCTGATTCGTTCCGCCACACGTTGCCGATGCTGCGATTCATCTGAGAGACTTCCGCCTCTCTTGCTGTATCGAATCCAGATCGCCCCCAATATTGATTTTTAGTCTCAATACTGTTGGGGAGTCTCATTTTAAGAAGCTTGTCGCCGCCCTCGTGGGAAACTTTCCATAGGTCGTCAATCTGATCTGCGGCAAGCGTTTCAATGTCTAGTAAGAGGTCGTCTATGTATCTTGTGGCGCGTCCTTTTTGGGTAGACTTATGCTTTGCCTTCATCTCCTGGGTAAACCCAGGAAGAGACTTCTCGCGCCAGCGATTATAGCTTGTCATTCTTGGACCGGACTGGTTGCCAAGCTTTAAGTCGCCAAGCTCATCGGCCTCTCGGAATCTTCGTAAATCTTCCTTTATGCCGATTTTCTTAGCTTCTAAAATGGCTGCGTCTAATTCGTTTCTAACTGATTTAGCGGTAGCGTCGGGAAGATTTGCCTTTAACTTATTTAGCTCCTTAACAATATTAAACGAGCTTGCGCCCATTCCGGGCTCTGTGCGTCCATCAAGGTCACTGTAAAAGCCTTTTAACTTCTCTCCTATCCGATCTCTTTCCGAGGCTAGTTTAGGTGTGATATCTTCCCATGTATCCGTTGCGCCAATAAGGGGGACTTGTTGACCGTCTATGTCGGTCTTCGTGTCAGTAAGCCACCTTTTGGCCTTCCCTAACCATCCGGGGTTGTTTGCATCGCGCTTGCTAAGAATCCTTTGGTGCTTAATCATGGCGCCAAGAGATTCAAATCCTGCCTCGTCTGCGACTCCCTGAAAAAACTCTTCCGAGTTGCTAAACACTTTTGGTAGAGTAATAGGGTTTGCTGCCGCCAATGCCTTCTTTGCGGGTCCGCTCGCCTTCTTCATGGCTGCGACAATCGGGACACCTAAAACATTTATAGTGCCGCCGAACGCTCCACCAATTACCGCACCTTCATAAATGCGTGTCGCAAAATGGGACGCCACGGACTGAGCCGTAAGCTCTGCCCTTTCGAGAGAAAGCTCGTGTACCGCTTCTCCTGCGCCATACATGGCACCGTCTAAAGTGCCCTCGACTCCTGCCTTAACCGCTCCCTTAATAAGCTTTTGACCAAAAGTCTTTTCTGCAAGTTTCGCGGCGGCTTTCGCCCCCACTCCTTCCGCCACTGCAGCGGCGCCTCTTACGCCGCCTCCAACAACTCCGCCCGCGCCTAATGTCCCTAAAAGGGCTGCGCCTGTGCCGACTACCTCGCCACCTAAAAAAGCTCCTGGTTGGAAGTGCTCGGAAGCCTCTACGTCTACCCCAAGGGCTTCGGCGGCTAGGGTTGAGGCTCCAAAGGTTAACCCCTTAGCCGCACCTAATCCGGCTGCAGCTAGCCCAGGCAAAAATCCCGTGTACTCTTTTCTCAGCGCTCGTGCGTCACGGGATAGTTGAGACTCTAGCGTGTACCCATCATCAAGGGCGTCGTAGACTCCCTCCATGCCGACGTCTACAATCTCGCCGTCTGGACTCTGCATCTCTAAGCCATGGTCACTAACAAGGCTTGCAGGGAGATTAAACTGCCCTGATTCCAGATACCGGGAAACCTCGGAGTCTGGGACGGTGACAATTTTATTTGTCTGAACGTTTACTAATTCAGCCACAATTAACCCCTACTTACCGCGTGATTTGGCTAATGCCATATCTGCCGCGCTCGATCCGCGTTCGCCTTTTTTTCTCACTGTGTACTTCTTTTTTTCTTCCCACGGCTCATAGTTTCCAAGGTACTTGACCGCCCCATAAAATCTTTTATCTATAAATTCCTTAAGTGCTTTCGCGTAAGCTGCGGGTCTTCCTGCCATGGGGATCGTTGACTCCCCAAGATCGTCCCCGCTCCCCCACGAGTCCAGCGCGGTGAGGACGTTCTCTTTGAGTATATTCGCGCCAGGGATAACGCTATTTAGAAATTCTCTTTCAAATTCCTGTAAAACGCCCATATCGAAAAACTCTCCGGCGGATTGTATAAGCGCCTCACGAATACCCTCCGCCTGTGTTCTTTCCTTACTAAAGGGCACCCATGACCCTTTCACATTTTGCGAAGCTACATACATGTCTAGAGCAACAGAGAGCTTATTTGCCTTCTCTAGCTCACTAAGAAGGATTTTCTTCTCGTTTGGATCTTGCTTGTCGAGCCCATGCTTACCGCCTGTCCAGCGGATCTTCATCCCTGACAAGTCTTTTATACCGCTGTACTGCATAGCCAACGCTCGCTGTGCTGCGTGTGCTGCCTTGCCTGAAATAGCCTGCCCCTTTGCCCTTGCTTCTCCTGCAAGTGCATTAGCCTTTTGCTGATTTATCACTCCTTTGGTCCTAAGACCCAAGGCGGTCAATTCCTGCGCGGCTACTTTCCACTTAGTCGCTGCGGTCGCCAATTCTGCAACCTCGGCGCTATTGTATTTATCCATGAAGAACTTGTACTCGCTCCTCATTCTGCCAGGGGCTTGCCGCTTGTGCTGAAACATTTCTTTTTGCGCCGCAATATCGTTAGCAATGGCTTTATTGTACAACTCAAGTGCAGGGTTCCGCCCTGTCCTAGTTGCCGCCCATGAGCCCGCGCCTATTGCGAGCGCCGCAAGTATCTTAGAGCCAGCATTTCCGAACGCTCGTCCGGGGTCAATTTCCTGAGACTTGGCTAAGTTTCTTTTTGCAACTGCCGCCCTCCTGAGAACATCAGCGGCCCCCTCGGTAGAGATATCTCTTGCCCCTGATACGATGTCTTCATTCAATTTGAGCAGGTATTTCCAATCTTTTATCTGCTTGAGTGACGCGCCGGGGTGGGCTTGTTCCAGCATGGCGTCCTCCATATCGTCCTCAAACTCTAAAGAATATTGGACCCTATCCGCTTGCGCCTCTTCTCGAACTTGAGCATTTCTCTCCGCTCGGGTTAGTTGCTCGGGTCCGAATCGCTTCTCTTCCATTTGGGCTCTTATATCGCCCATCTTTCTTTCATAGCGGCCTCGGGCTCTATGCGCTGCTGCCGCTTCGTTATACCCGCTTACGTCTGGGGCGTAGGCCGGTAAGCCTTCGTCTGTTTCCGCTGCTACCCTTGGGGGTGGCGCTACTCCCAACACTTCGGGCTGGCGTAGAGTTTGCCCTAAGCCCTCTAACCTCTTTTGGAAGTCTGCCTGATCTTGGAGAGGGCCAAACTCCCCAACGGCGGGAAATGGCCTTGTATACTCAGGCGCTGCAGGTGGCGGTGCCGCCTCTGGTGCTGACTCCGGAAACCCATATAATTCATACATCAGTTTTTGCTCTTTACGAGCTAAGTCCTCGGCGGCTAATTGGTCTAAATCTTGAGCGGCCAATAGCGCTATTTCTTCCTGTGACATTTCACTTTGTAGCGGGTCTTCCGAAACAAGCGGGTCCTCTGTGTATCCATCGGCCATCTACTTGCCTCCCTCTAATTTAGCTAGGCGCTCATTTAAGTCCGCCAAGGACGCCAAAACGGGTCCGGTTGTGCTTGGGATGTCGATTGCAAGGGAATCTCCAACTTTGCGAGTCATGTTTTGACCTTCTTTGGATTTGTTTACATCTTGAGCCAAGATACCAAGCCTAACGCCTCCCCCGTTTTTGTATTCAAACTCCTTAGCGTCTAATCCGTCTAGGAATTCTCGGGTTCTGCGCCCTCCTGGCTTAATGTTTTTCTTAAGGTCTTTATCCGAAAACAACCCAAGGGCAGTCATTAGGGTGCCACCAATCCCCGAGGATGCTGCTTGTTGCTTGGCAACGATTGCCTTTTCTCTCCGCACTTCCGCGTCCACTACATCATCTTGAATTGCTTCAAGTCTTTGCTGCTCAATAGCTTGAGCTTGGGCTAACTGATCCGCTGCCATTTCTCGTGCACTTTGTTGGCTCTGCAGTCTTTGCGCTTGAACCAATTGAGGCGCTTCTCGACTAATAGCAAGTTGCCCTCCCCGTGCCATCCTCCCCCGCGCTCCTGCGCTTGAAAAGGGAGAAGCTTGCCCAAGGCCGTATGCTTGTTTGCCGCCTCTCGCTAGAGCTTGCTGCATTCCGGTAACGGATTGGTCGTCAATTTGCCCCCTTCCAATGCTTTGAAGGCGAGAAATCTCTTCTTGGCGCTGTTGCGCCATGGGGTCGTTTACCTGCCCCCCGAACGTGCGGGTTGCCTGAAAGTTGCTTGGGTCCGTTCCCATAATCTCCCCAACGATTCTTTCTCCTCCTGGGGCTCCTGAGAGAACGGAAAATACATCTCCCCATCCTAGGGGTGTGCTAAAATCTGCCATATTAACCGTCCTCTATATCTGAGGCGTAGCTGCCCCATTCAAAGTCGTCTGAACGTGGGTCCGTGGATGGAACGCTCGGTTGGCGTCGGCCCCATGCTTCGGCGCCTTGCTCCGCTAGAACAGCGGCACGTTGGGCCATCATAGCATTAGCATCTTCAACGAGTCCCAAGTTAGTTAGTTCTATGGCTTTTCGTCTACCGGCTTCGGCTAAAGCACTTCTTAGCGCGAATTGCGCCTGTCTTCCGTAGGCTCCCCCAAGGATAGCGTTCCTTCGCTGCTCTTCCGCGCCCATGGCTCGGCCCCCGGCCTGTCCTACCTGCGCCTGAGAGGGAGCTAGGCGCCCTAGGCTCATGGCTGCAGATAATGGGGAGCCCCCGCGCATAGATCTATTCCCAGATCTCGCTATTCTATCCATATTTAGGCGCGTTAGTGTCTCTCCCGCCGATGGCCCGCCTCGCTGGTTTCTTATGTCGGCTAGAGCTTCTTGCGTTCGTGGGGTGTAGACGTTAGGCGCTGCTGCGGCTTCTGCCGAAATTTGGCGTGTGGCGTGTGGCTTGATGCCAATTCCTAACGGGTCTAAGGCTGTGAGAACTTGCTCTGCGTTCTCGTCCCAATCTCTCTGGATCCCTGCCGGGGTCCCCCTTCGGCCAGTGTTTGGTCTTGCCGCCGCTTCATCTCTGCCTAATCCCATTGCCTTCTCCTATGCTAACGTCTTAGTCGTTCCGAGTTTAAACGTTCCCGCTCTTATCCCAAACTCTACGGCGAACCCATCAAGTTGGTAACTTTCAAAAGTGCCCGAAGTGGGGGTATCACTTATTGTTATTTTTAACGCTCGTGCTTTTTGGTTCTTCACATGTTGCCGCAAGATGTACGGGGAAGATGTTGAAGACGTCACAACTAGACTCTGAGCATCGGAAAGCGATTCGTCGTAATTGCTGTAAATGGTGCAATTAAGAGTATGGTCTGATTTATAAGTCCCGCTAACCAGAGTGTTGTAAAATCTAACCATATGCAGAAATTGATCGGATCTAAGCCATGGCGTCGTAACCGATAGGCTAAAGGTATATGTGGCGCTCCCGATGTCGGTAAACCCTGTATTTTGTTCTAAAAGGTATCCGCTAGGAATTGCGATGTTAAGCACTCCGCCGTCAACAATCATTCCCTTGGGGGTGACGTCGCTACTAAAAGCTGGGTATCTCGGCCTCCAGTGTGACCAAGCATCAAACACATAGTTATAGACAAGGATTCCGCTAGTAGTGCTATTTAGGCCGAAATATATCTCCCCCTCGTTATCGTTAACCACGGCCCTCGTGATGCCCACTTTATCAACCGAGTCCTCCACCGGTGCCCCGATCCACTTTACTTGCATTGACGGGGTGACTTGATAGATTCCGCCCTTTGCCTCATATAGAAACCCAATGGGCGAAGTCGTTCTAGCGCATCCAAACGCTCCCCCGGAGTCTCTAGAGAAGATAGTGGGGGCTGAGAAGTCGCTTCCTACCCCGGCTGAATTCGGTCCATCCCCGGCGATAAAATAGGCATTATCTGCAGTAATAGCGATAACATAATCCCGAACCGCGCCAATACAGGATATTTGAGCGGAATAGTTATCAATGGGCTTTACCTGTTGCTCTGCGAATTCTACCGCAACCCCTGGAGTCAGCTTTTTACTATACCAAACAGACCCCTCAATCGTTGCCAGGAAAACCCGTTCTTTATGTAAAACGATATCAGTGGGGCAAGGTGGGCAGATATTACCAAAGATGTCACCAGCCGCGCCCGTTGTATAAATCTGCTCATTGTCTATGATTGAGGTATCCGCCAACTCGGAGCACACTATATCCTGAAAAGAATCAGACATATCGGCTTCAACGTCTTTAACTCTGTACCAAATAGAGCCCGGCCCTTCTTCGGTTCTAAAGATTACAATCCTAGGGTTGCTCAAATAGTTAGTGTCTCTTTTTTGCGTCCATTGGGGAGTGTAAACCGTGAGGGTTATTTTTCCGTTACTCCCGGTCACTCCGGATAATGTGACTTGAACAGGGTCCGAAGGGTAAGACCGCTGAACCGCGCCATTCGAGTTTGTCCATTCGTAACATACTTGAAAGGACCACGTTCCATTAGGTAACGCCCCGCCCGTTGTGGCGTTCGTTCTGTCCCTCACTTGGGGATAAGTGAGGAATCCATTCTCTTTCATCCAGTCGCCGCCATACTCCCAAAGGAGGCCACCGGCTAACAAGAGAGAATTACCGGCCTCTGTGTTGGGAAGCGGTTGCGCCGGGTCAAAGTCTAAGGCGCCTATAGAAGGGTTGAAGACGCTCCTATTTTGCATCACAGCGCCGCCCCCGATTGTGACCCCTGTATACTTAGAAGAACCGAACAGATATTCGTTAGTGGCGGGAGCTTCTACCCTGGCAACAAACCAGAAAAGCGCTCTCCCATCCACATAGATAGGAGCCCAATCCGTAGACGGGCAGACTCCACCTAAGCCGGTCCCCCCTGCCGCCACTATGTTCCCGTCCGTATCTGAAATGACATTTACCGAGGAGCCAAAATTGGCGAAAGCTACGTTTCCGCCTTCATAAAGAGCGCTAGACGGGGTGATCGCGTAAGTTGCGCCAAAGTAAACATTCCCCATTTGGTCCCTAAACAGGTCGGTCGTTATCGCCGTGAATCTACGCAATGACGCTGCCGCAGTGTCCAGGGCTCCCGTGTTAACATTTATTTTTGCCTTCGCTATAAAGTGCTCGTTCGCTTGGCTTGGGTCAGGGGAGACTAAGGAAGCTAAAGACGCGTACCCTTGTCCGGTGAAAACAAAGTAAGTTACGTCGTCGCCCCCTTGGACCGACGCAAAGCTTGCCGATAATAAGACGTAACTTTCAAGAATTTCTAAAGGGGAGCCAACCGCCGCTAAATCCTTATCGTAAACCTGCGTCATAATCTCAGGTATACTTTTCGTATAGTCATAATGCGTAAACGCCACACAAGCCTCGTCGCCCTCGGTCCCTAGGCCAGCTTTGCAGGCTATGTGGCTTAAGGTTCTAGATTTGCCATCGTGCCCCGCGTCTTTCGCCTGGAAATAGGGCTCTTGGAGAATAATACTATTTCTCCCCCTATAGCCGGGATTGCTCCCTTCCATGAATTCAACGATCGCACCACTCGATTCCATGAAGTAGTCGGCCCGATAATATGGCTGCGTGTTAGTGGCTACGACGGAAGGCGCCGGACTTAACCGAAACACTATTGCGCCATCGGCTAAGGTCGCGTTGGCTACATGGTCAACGACGAAGAGAGGAAAAGTTGCGTTAACGTGAAAGACTATAGAGGTTGCATCCATTGCCGGGGAAGTCGGGGTAAGCGCTGCGGCAACCCCGGTGTTCGTATTAACCACCGAAGCATGGACGCCCATTCGGTTGATACCCGCGTAATTCGTTTTAATCGAAACCGTTCCGGTTTCTGAGCTTCCGCTGTAGGGGTCTTGAATTGTGAACCGGTTTGTTCCTGCTGCCTCGGAATGGGGTTCAATGACTTTCCAATTTCCATTGTGAGATGTTGTACCAGCGATGGTAACAATATCATCATGGAGGAAATCCGGGTAAGAGGCGCAATCAATATTAGTAAACCCGGCTCCCCCGCTAGAGGTTCCTGTAATATTCACTAATGACGTAGTTGCATCACAGTCACAAAAGAGAATGTAGATGAACCCGGCAATCGCCACACATTGAACTTGTGGGTTGAAGTAATTGCTATCGTCATATTGAGCCATTGCCTTGGTGACACTTATCCCACCTACGGGGGTAACTCTTGTTCTCGGAACAACCTCTAACCCGGTTGCCTCGTCAATAACACGCCCGTAAACCTGCCAAGGTATATCCGCCGCTCCGGTATATTCTGGATCTGTTTCAGACCAAGCCTCAACCCGGTAGCCGTTCGCTCTCGCTATTTGAAGCGGTGTAGTCGTTACTGAATCATTATTATGGATGTAAGAATCATCAAACGTGCTGGCGGTAATTCGCCCCCGGTCAACCCATGTGCCTGAGCTTGATCGAGCGTAGGCATTCGCACCGTCAAAGATAAGTCTCTCGTCCTTATAGTTTGCACACTGTTCCGCCGCCGTGATTGTTCCGGTAATTTTAGTATTGGCTACACGGGTAAACCCGTTTCTTTTCTGAACCTGCCCTGTTTTGCTAAATTTGCCATTGTCGCATCTGTACAGCTTCGGCGGCTGTAAGTGCTTATCAGATGCTTTTTCGTCAACCCCGCTCGTTAGGGGAATCGACTTCATTTGTTTTTGTAGCGCCATCAAAATACCCACAAATCAACTTCTACGGAAGATGAAGAATTTAGTTTTAAGGTTTTTCTGGGGTCTTTATTGTTCTCTTGGTCGTCATAAATCGTTGTCGCTATGATAGATTCAACTGTTCCCCCTGAGGAGTACGCGGTAAACGCGCTTGAATCTACGTCATTAAGGGAGAAAGTATCGTCGCTTACTTTTGTAATCGTGTAGACATTTCCGTTTAGCTGAGTCATTCCAACAACACCTGAAATTGTAGCGGACTCCCCTGTGCGGATTCCGTGGCTAACCGACGTTACCACGCAAGGGCTCGCTTGAGTTGCGCCTGTGATTGAAGTAACCCTTACCGGTCCCCTCCGCCGAATCGCTATATACCCAATCGGCGCCCTACCTAGACCGTGCACAACCATAGTAACGCCGTTGATTGACTTCTTTTTTAAAAGAACCCCGTCCAATAAAAAAGCATCTTGAACCTGTTGCATTAAAGGCTCCGCGTTGTCCTGCAGCTCTTCAATTACAGGGTCGTCGGTAGTAACGCGTTTCCAGGGCTCCATTTCAATGCTCTATTTCAGGGCTGCCCGAAATGTCCATCTGCAGCAATTCCATGGCCCGGTCCCTAATCTCATTATCGGAGAGCTTATCTATCGTGGAAATCTCAACTCTTGAAATAGCATCGTCCAGCCCAAGATAAAGAGTCCTTCGTGACTGAATATCCAGCATCACCTTAGCCGTCTTAGTGCACCATTCTTTAGATAGGTGTCCCCTGGCTTGCTCTAAAAGCTTGTCCAACCTCATCAGCTCTTGGTCTTTGATTTGCTCTCTGGTTTCCGCTGTCATTTCTTTACAGCGCTTAAGCTCTTCTCCAACTAGCCGGTGGACGTAGGTTGTAGAAAGACCCATCGTGTCGGCTATCTTTGGGTAGCTATAGCCTTTTAGTCTAAGCTCTAAAGATAGTTGTGCGTTCTTAATTCTCTTACAAGCTCTTTGACTTGTTTTATTCTCTTTAGCCACTTAGACCCCCGCATCATATTGAATAAACTTAATATTCTGCCCCATAATCCTATACCGCATCAAGAAAGCTCCAGGGTCATAGGCGAAACCGACGCTGTTCCATCGGTGTCCAACGTCCTGAATCGAGTCAGGAATCCCCGCGTCCCTTGGCTCCGCCAAAGATATTAGCCTGTTTTGCATGATTTGCTTTTCTGCCATTAAAGCAGAAGGGTCTGATTCTTCTCTGATTAGGAGTCGAATCGCCGCGCTTAGAGCGATGTAATCGGGCCATCCCTTAATCATGGGGGGAATTGTTGTAGCGATAGTGGATTCAACCGTTCCCGCCGAAGCGTAGGATGTGAACGCGCTTGAATCTACATCATTAAGAGAGAAGGTGTTATCGCTTACTTTTGTAA
>TARA_R110002110_G_scaffold18524_6_pt1 | contig 10027 bp, 13 predicted proteins | sample TARA_R110002110 | Tara Oceans TARA_R110002110 (sample SAMEA4397330) | marine metagenome | biome: Polar Biome; feature: [SRF] surface water layer (ENVO:00010504); material: water (ENVO:00002006), including particulate matter (ENVO:01000060) such as... | depth 5 m
TGAGTCAGCAACTCTTTCAGAGGTCCAGTCATTCTTGGGAAGTGCCTACGAGGCAAGCGCAAGCGGTAAGTTGATCATCATAGGTGGTGATTCGGGTAATGACCCCACTTTGGACCATTCCGTACTCATTCAATACGTGGGCTAACATGGAAAAGCATGTACTTGAACTGCAAATCGACCTCTCCCGCCTGGGCTTCCAGCCCGGACCATTGGATGGGTATTGGGGGTCCAAGACACAAGCTGCCCTCAATCGGTTTCAGTCTGAGTACCACCGCCCCAAGAGCACAGGTCGCCCAGACGACTACCATCTGGTTGACGCTGCGCTGGATGACTGTCGCCGACGTGTGGCGTTACTGACGACCGGGGACTTTGAGAAGATCTTCCCCAATGCCCCCGCCGAGTACCTCGAGCACCTCAACGATGCGCTGGTCGAAGGGTGTCTGTACGGAGACCGCAAGGCCATGTTCCTCGCACAGCTGTCCCATGAAAGTGCCGGACTGAAGTACTTCGAAGAAATTGCATCAGGCGCAGCCTACGAGGGCAGAAAGGACCTTGGAAACACGGAAATCGGCGACGGAATGAGATATAAGGGACGTGGCCCTATCCAGTTGACAGGCCGCCATAACTACCGTAGATACGGCACTTTGCTTAATACGCCGCTCGAAGCCATCCCCACTGTCGCAGCCCAGCCCCATATCGGGTTCCGGGTCGCAGTCATGTACTGGACGGACAAGGCGTTGAACAGTTGGGCTGACGCCGGAGACTACCGTAGAATCACCAAACTTATCAATGGCGGTTATAACGGATTAGAAGACCGCAACCGTCGCCTCAAACGCATTCGCAACATCCTCGGAGAATAATCATGGCTGCAACAGTTACCAGTTTCGACAGTCGGTTTTCCGACAAAGTTTACCGGCAAACAGCGGGAACCGCTGCGGGTGACTTCAATGTCAGCGGTGGTGCAGGAACACTCTACGCGGTTGATATCAACAATGCGTCGAGTGAAGTCGCCTGCATGAAGTTCTACGATGCCAAAACGGCGACTAACGCCACAGCCGCTATCTTGGCGTTCACAGTCCCTGTCGGTGCTCGTCGGCAAATGTTTATTCCTGACGGTGTTGCATTCACAAATGGACTGTGCATTCGTTGTACCGACCAAGATGTGCATGATCTTGCCTCACCTGGCTCTGATGGTGCAACCCCCTCTGGTTCCGCTGTCGGTATCGTTGTTATTATTTCTTAGGAGATCATCATGGCTTTCGTAAAGAATCCAGTCGCCGGAGTACTCGCGGCGAACATCATTGAAGACACGGCAGCGGCAGCGACTGCACAGGCGAATGTGCTCTCGGGTGCAACAACCCTGTACATGGTGCGTATTGATAATACTGCCAACAGCACCGAGACTGTCTATTTGAAAATCTACGATGCGACATCTGCGACAGTCGGGACCACCCGTCCCTCTGGAATCTTCTCCTGCCCTGCGAGCAGTAGTCGTCAGTACAGTGTGCCCGATGGCATCACCTTCTCAGCCGGTATCACCTATGCCGTCGTCAGAACCGCAGGGTTGCAGGGTGCAGTTAACCCCAGCGCAACTGTCAAAGTTTACTTAGCCACGGCGTAATCATGTCTGAAGAAATCGAAGAAACATCCACACCTGAACCGAGCCTCCTCGAGAAGATTGGCGTCACCGTCAAGGGAATCTTTCTGAGCCTGTTCGGCTCTCAGAGTCGCTTGTCCTATCGACGCCTGCTCGTCTTTGGGATTGGTACGGGGTTCTGCCTTTCAGGTCTTCTCGCATCCGATGAGTGGCTCTACCTTGCCCTGGCGTACATCGGCGGTGACTCTGCCCAGAAAGCCATCTCGGTCTTCCGTCGAGGATAGTCATGGACGTGTCGCTCGAAACGGTCCTGTATATCTTTGTGTCCGGGTCAGGGGTCATGCTGCTTTGGTTGGCGGGTGTTCGGCCTGGCGTCAGGAAATGGAAAGACACTCGTCGAGAGCGCACACGGGTACAAGCAAATATTCGTGCGGCCGAACCGCCAAAGCCCGATCTAAGTATCGTGCGGGATCTCATCTCTACAGAGATTGAGTCTCAGCTGTCTTCCGACCAAGAAGAGATCACACTCGCTGGCCAATCTGAGACCCCTGCTGCAGACCTTGCGGCTTTGGGTCGAAGCCGACGACGAAGCCAGGACGATTAATGCTCTCGTATATTTTGATCTCAAGCGCAATGAGTGACGCACCTGTTCGGCCGGACCCACCTCCCGTGATCGAAGGCGAGTGTCCGTATACAATCGGTCTTGATGTCGGCAATCCCATACCCACTGTACTGGCTGCAGATGTCGTTAATTGCTCGGCAGTTGCCGTTCCGCTCTCCGAGTACCAGGATTTGCTCCTTACAGAGAAGTGGGCAGACTCACTACATATGTACACGGTTTTGGACAACGAACTGCGGAACCAAGAACTGAACTGGTATATTGCCCAACTGGAAGTCGCTCAAACTCCGCAACCGTTTTGGTCTCGTGCGAGTACAATGATCAGCGTCGGCGTACTCTCCGGTGCAGCGTGTGTTCTCACGTCAGCATGGGCAATTCAACAAGTGAGCCAATAATGTCTATCGACGCGAAAGTTACAGATTCCATCCATAAAGTGATAACGGCAGCTATGGTCGCAGCCCTCACAGGGATGTTCAAATTCTATGTAGATGTCAGCACCGAGCTGGCAGTTCTGACCACCGAGGTCGAACAAGCCAATGAATCCGCTGTTGAGATCCTTCAGATTCTTGATACAATCGCACCGAGAACCACAACCACTCCGAGGTAGCCATGTTCATTCTCCTCTGCTTTGCGTGCACTGCCTTTGCGGACGCTGTTCCCGTTGAAGACACCGCAGCCGGTCAACAACTTACGGACCAGATGACTGAGATCCGTGAGCGACTGGAACAACTCGCTGAGGACGAAGCCATCGAAGTGGTTCAAGACGAAACAACCCCGACCGAAGAGGTCGAGGTCGTGGCTGAAGAAGAAGTCGTCGTCGACGGCTAACGATGTTTGCGCGCGTCGATGCGCGCATCCTCTCCGTGGTCAACGAGCAGAGCCAGCCAACCCCCGTAGCTGTCTGGTTCTCCATCAATCGTCTTGGCAGAGAAGGCTTTCGCAAGTCCTTTGACGTGTCGGATGGTCGGTGTGCGTCGTGCGTTCTCGAGACGAGAAATCTCGGGCTGCGTGATGTCAGATCGTCGTGCAAGCTCGGACATACTCCATCCTCGACCTTGGCGGCAGTACTTGACGAGACGAGAGAATTCAGATGGTTCGGACATTGTGGCTCCTGTGGTGGGTTTATGATGACAGAATACTCTCGTAATGTCATGGCGTCAAGTTTTAGTTGACAGGCTGGCCTGGTCCTCCTATGATTCGACCCGGAGGCAGCATGTTCAAGCAACCGAGATTCATCTACTACATTCCATCAGGACCTCGTAATCTTTATCGTATTGAAACCTTGGTTCCTGGGTGTCTCATCTATGGTCGGTACGAAGGGAAACGCGGACGACTGGAGCACCTACCCGGTGACGGTCATGTCGAGATAGAGATTATTGCGCCGATCCACGGTGCGTGGTTGGTTGAATACTGGCTCAGCCATTTTGGCGTTGCTTCGAACGCAGCTCAGGTCGGCCAGACCATCGACACATGGGAGGCTGTCCCGAAAGATGTCCGGGCTGCAGAGGGGCGCAGACTTGTCGAGGCGAACCCAGAGATACGGTCCCACGTTGCGGGCCTTGCAACGAACTACCAACTGGCCAACGTGCAGTGGTCCAACACGCGCCCCTGGGTGCTCAATCTCTGGGCTTGCGGGTCGGGGAAGACTCTGGGGTCCCTGCTCGCATCTCTGACGCAACCTGGGCCGATCCTGGTCATCTGTCCTGCCAAGGCACGTCATGTGTGGTGGAGCCAGGTTCAAGAGTACACGCACATCAAGCCGTACCGCATTCGCCCTGTGTCGGAACAACGCAAAGACCATGTCCCGCTGGACCAGTACCTGCTGACATGTGCGCAAGAAGGGGTCCGACCCTTTGTCATCATCGGAGCAGAGAGTCTGTCTGACAATTTCGAGAAGGCACAGCTGGTCGCACCAACGGTTCTCATCTTCGACGAGATCCATACACACGGATCAGCCAAGCGATGGACTGCAGTTGAGCAACTCGATGGTGAGGTCAAGTTCAAGAAGCGCAAAACTTCAGGCGGCAACCGACACACCCGGTCTGTCGCAGCGATGGACGCCTCACGACTGCCGAGTGTTAAGCTTCGCGTTGGACTGACAGCAACCCCGTTGGACGATGGCCGACCCCGACGACTGTGGAGTCAACTGGATCTACTTGTACCGGGCGGGTTCTCTCATTCCTATCGTCGCTTCGCCGAACGCTATTGCGATGCGCGGCCCAGCCCATGGGGTGGTATCGAAGACACGGGTGCCAGCAACCTCGAGGAGTTGAGAGACCGATGCTCTTTCTTCACACATGAGGTGCCATACTCGGAGAGTCACGCAGAGCTACCCGCCACCCGGGTGCAGGTCATGTACCTATCGCACACCGAGTTGTGTCGAGCAGGTCGGTTCAGTGATGACCAGACATTCGGGCAGGCCATGAAAGTAATGGCGAAGCAAAAGGGTTTGGCGAAGGAGAGAATGGTTGAGTCTCGCCTGGCTGAAGCGTGCTCGAGGAAGCGTCGGTTCGTCATTGAAGAAGTTGTCGAAGGTCTCCAGGGTGGTGGCAAGGTCGTGGTGTTCACAGCCCGTCGTCGAGAGACAGAGGTCTGGGCACATGAGTTGAAGAAGAAGGTGGGTCGCGGCGATGAGACAGCCGGGATGACTGCGCCCATCTGGATGGCGCACGGTGGTGTGCCCGAGTCTGAGCGCGATGACATCGTCGAGAAGTTCAGGCAGTCGGAGGGTCCCTGTTGTCTGGTCGCAACCGGGCAGTCTATGGGTACTGGTGTCGATGGTATGCAGACCACGGACCTCGCCATCTTTGCGATGCTGCCGTGGAAGCCCGGAGACTTCGTTCAATGGAAGGGACGGTTCGACAGGTTGGGGGGTCGGGCCACTCTGCTCAAGGTCATCGTGGCGCAGGGTACCTACGATGAACGGGTAGTTGAAATACTCACGGACAAATTTGGACCGATTGAATCTTTCTTAGCCGCTGACGAGCTAAAGGGGCTTGATACCAAGCTTCTCGGCATTGAGGATGAGCAGTCACTCATCGATGATTTCCTTGCGTCGTTGGACTGATTTTGATAAGTTGTCTTCAACCGCTGACGCTGTCAGCCTAATTCCGAATGTTCCGAGAGTACCATATGACCAAGGCCCGCATCATTGATGCCGGACGCAGTGACCGAGGGTGGTCCCGCGTCGGTAACTTTTTCAAGTGCCCACAGTTATTCTCATACGACCAACGCATTGGCGTTGAGTTGATTCCGGCTGACCCCTTATTGAAGGGCAGTCTGGGTCACTTGTTGCAGGCACACCTGCATGGTCGATGGGGTGCCGCCCAAGGCGGATGCTGGGTCGACAATGAATGGATCTCTGAGCCGGAACAGCTGCTCGCCCCCGAGGAAGCCGCGACCATATGGGCCGAAGCGAACAACGCCGAGCGACATCTACCTCTGATGCTTGAGATCTTCGACGCTTACTTGGATCAGTTCCCTGAGCCGCCCGGACGCATCCTCGCCGTGGAGCACCAGATCACTGGCGTTCTGGGGTACGACCCTGCGGGTGATTGGGGACTGTGGGATCGAGACAACCCGCACATCTCACCCACTCCACTGGACATGCCCGGTCACCCGGAGCACGGCAAGCCCATCACGCTCACACGTCGAGTGGACCTCACGATTCGAGATGGAGCCGGACGCGCATGGGTCTGGGACCACAAGCATCAGGCCCGAGTCAATCCGGGCAAGAGCACCGAGGCTTACGCCATCGACGGAGGGTTCACAGCGTTCAGAATCTTGGGCCGACAGGTCTGGGACAACTTCGGTGGCCTGGCGTTAAACCTGATTCAAACTCGTAAGCCATGGAAGGTTGCTCGAGTACCTGTCCCCTTTACCCCGTGGCGTGACACGCACTTTGCTGAGATGCTGTGGCGCGCTGAGCATCAGATCGCTCGGCTGGACATGGATGGGATTGATCCGTGGACTTGGCCCAAGGCCCAACACGAGACCACTTGTTTCGGTCGCTACGGAGGATGCGCAGCATTGCGCCTGTGCATGTATGGTAAATCTGAAATGAATCAACACTAAAGCCTTGACGCTATGACAGCACTGCTATAGACATATTGGCATACCGCAGTTGACCGGTTCACGTCAGCAACACTACTACCACTACTACAATCGGAGAAACCATGACCTCACCACCTACGGTGATGTGCGCGGTGTTCGGAGCGCCAAAGAAGAAGAAGACCAGCGACATGCTGGCGGCGTTTCCTACCGCGTTATTTATCGGCGTACCAAGTGCGATAACACTTGTCGCGCAAAACGAACTGGGCTACAGCCCGGCCATTTATCCGGAGCCACCTCAGACCCTGACGGATCTGAACCAAGCCTTGGAAAGCATTGCTCATCAGGGCATCGCGCAGCAGTATGGTGCCATCATCATTGATGATGCAAGTCACCTGTGCAAGCGCAGCATGCTCGTCTGGCAAGACGAAGCGCCCATGGGTCGCTCCGGCCGAAAGGACAAGTTCTATGCGTACCAGATGCTGGACCAAGCACTGCTTCAGCTGTCGAGTTTGAGTCGTCACATTGGAGTGCATCTCGCGATGACATTCCACGAGAAGACCAGCGGAGAAGCGGCAGATGGAAACTTCACGCCAGGCGGACCAGATGTTCCCAGCCGGAACCAAGTCAAGACCATCCCGTCTTGGTGCGACATCACGGTGCGGGCAATGGTTGATAAAACCTACCCTGACCCGTGGTTTCCCGGGGTCTACTACTGTGACCCCAGCAATGCGCAGTGGGTTACGGGTGACCGTACCGGCGTGTGCTGGAACAAGACACCGGGCAATCTTCGTGAGATTCTACGGGCATCAAACTCAGGGTATCGGCTTGACCGACTCCCCGGTCTTGAGTGGCAAGACGACATTGCGGATCAAGTTGCCGAGCGCATCTGTGCCGGTGAGGATCCCAAGACCGTCTGCCGTGACATCGCTCAGGCCAATGACATTGTAAAACTCGGTAGACTTCAACTTCGATGGGCCTGCCAGGACGGGATAGCCCGCGCAGTCTTAAGAATCCGTCAGCAGAGAGATCTGTTTGACTTCACAGCTTCAGAGAAGCCGAAGCGGAGCACGTTGGGCAGTCGCCCAGCTGGCCCGCCCACGCCTGTCTGATACCCCGACGGTTCCCGTCAACCACCAAAAACACTAACAGGTAAACCAAAACTATTATGGCTACTTTTCACATTCCTACCGGTGCCTTCGAGCACGTCACGCCCCTCGGGGCAACCCCACCCGCAGCCGGGTACTACGCCGTCAAGATCAGCAAGGTTGAAAACAACCAAAGGGACAAGGCGCACACCCGTCGCGTTCACTGCGGCTTCGAAACTGGATTCTCCATGTTCGAGTTCTTGCACCTCGCTTACGACGAAGAGGGCAATCAGTACCCAGGACTTGAGGACCGACAGGTTCGTGGTCGCCTTGCTGCGCTCATGACCATCCTGTTCTCTCTCGGCTTTGACAAGGCTGACCTGATGAACGGTGACGTGGACGACAACAGTCTGCTCTACTCGACAAACGGTAACCGTCAAGCCTACGTCGAGTTCATCCCCGGGCAGAAGGGCGTTCAGGGTTCCTACTCCACCATTCGTCGATTCGTGACGAAGGCAGTCTTTGACGCAAACAAAGACAAGGCGTACAATGATCCCACCGCAGTGACATCCGTCGCTGCACCGGCCGCGACCAACAATGGTATGCGCGCTCCTGCACCAGCGGGCCGAGCAATGCCATCCCCGGCACAGAACCTCATTCGCTGATTCATCATCCATAGGGGGCTGAGTTTGCGGCAGTCGCGGCTGGAAAGGGTTTCTTTGTTGTCCCTTTGGTAGCCACATGCTTACTCCGCTATCGCAGATTTCAGTCCCCTTTTTTCTTTGGTTGTGTCATGTCCTGCGACCCCACGGAACTGGGTGCCCTCTGTCATGAGTGCCCCCTCGGCCCCAATGGCGTCTTCCGTCCTGACTTCTTTCAGCCGGTGCTACCGGAACATCGCGACACAGCCAAGACTCTCATCGTCACCGACAGCCCGACCATGGACGACGAGAGAGAAGGACGACCCCTTCAAGGTGCAGCCGGTCAAGAGTTGACCGCAGCCCTGCATCGCTCCGACCTCAGACGCAGGGACGTGTCCATCACACCTGTGATTCTCTGCCGCCTACCGGGTGCAGCAGCCGGAGCATGGAAAAGACTCAAACGAAAACTCGATGCGGCAAACAAGAAGCGTGCGGAGATGGGTGCTCATGCCATCCTCCCGCCGACGCATTACTGCCGTCCACGCCTCCTCAATGACCTCTCAAAGTACAAACATGTCATGCCCCTGGGCAAGATTGCTACGCAAGCTGTGACCGGCTCAGACGCCTCTATCGAGCGCACACGAGGCGACCTTATCTTTGTCAACGCAGAGATGCGCCGGACGTTCACAGAAGATGAAGCGGTCTGGAAGGTTGTGCCTGCAATGCACCCGGCAACCACGCTCCGCTCTCCCGCATGGAGACCTGTCCTTGTGGCTGACATTCAAAAGGCTGAACGTTGGTTCACTGGTCGGCTGCGGTGGACCAAGCCCGAGACACTGTGGCGACCCACACCACAAGAGTTGCGCGAATGGTTCGCACGGGATGAACCGTTCTGGGCCTATGACCTCGAGACTGACGGCATCCACACCAACATCTGCAATGTCCGAACGCTGGCTGTCGCCACACCAGACAGCACCGGCCAGGTCTCTCAGGCTGTGGGTCTGTCTTTTCTCTCGACGGACAGACATACACGGTTCTACCCACCTGATGTTGAGGCGGAGATCTACGACATCCTTCGCGACGTATTCACAGACGGACGTGTCTGGGTGGGGCACAACGCAGGGTACTTCGACCGCAAAGTTGTCGAGACCTGGCTGGGTGTGACCCCGCATCCCATCGTCGACACATTGTTCGGTGCGCGCTTTCGAAGCCCGGATCTTCCCAAGGGACTGAAGACAGTCGGGTCCATCCTCACTGACGTGGAGCGGTGGGAGACCACAGAGAAGGGGACCAAGATCGCGACGGGTTCCGAGGACGATGACGAACTTCTCAAGTACAACATCATCGATGCCGTGGTCAACGTTCGGATCACTCGCCCCCTGTTGACAGATGCGGAAGAGGTCGGTGCGTTTCGCACCATCAGCGAGGGCATCCAACCACCGGGTTGGCCCGCTGACCGGGCATGGAATCTCTGGGAGGTGGACCACCACACTCAAGAGATGTGCGTCGAGATGCACCAGAACGGCATCTGGATCGACCAGAAGAAGCGGTTCGACCTGGAGGTGGAGTACAAGCACTCTGTCATCCAACGAGAGAAGCGCATACGCGAATGGGGCGATGACCTGTCCCCCGGCTCTTACGATCAGATTCGAAACCTGCTCTATGAAAAGTGGAAGCTGCCGATCCCCCCGACGATGGATGCCCGAGAGTTCTACACCGACACCGGGCTGCCAGGAACAGACGACAATGTTCTGCGCGCCCACATGGCGGGTGGTCTGCTGTCAGAGAAGCAGTCTGCGTTCATCCGTGAGCTTCGATTGTTTCGTCGGGAGAAGAACAAGATCCTTGGTACGGTCCTCATCCCGCTGCGCACCAGAGAGGAAGACCCAAAGAAGGGATTGGTCTGGGGAGATGGTCGAGTCAGGAGTTGCTGGAACGCCCACGTCACAAGCGTCGGTCGCCTCTCCAGCAGCGGTCCCAACCTCCAGAACATCGGGAACCGGAAGGGTCAAGGTCGGCTCAAGTCTGTCTT
>TARA_R110002110_G_scaffold68811_10_pt1 | contig 10019 bp, 12 predicted proteins | sample TARA_R110002110 | Tara Oceans TARA_R110002110 (sample SAMEA4397330) | marine metagenome | biome: Polar Biome; feature: [SRF] surface water layer (ENVO:00010504); material: water (ENVO:00002006), including particulate matter (ENVO:01000060) such as... | depth 5 m
TACCCCCCCCACCGGGGTCATACACCGGCCCTGGATTAGGATCCCACGGGGGAACGACATTCTCTTGCCCTACTGTGCCTTGTGTTGCCATATCTATTTCTCCTAGCTATCAGCCTTTTCGGGTCTAGTATACAGCCAATCCCAGAGCTTGTACCACATTAAGTTCCACGATATCCGGCGTGTATGGCAAGGGTCGCAGGTTCTCAAATCCAGAAGCCGGGTGATCCTAAACAGTACATCGCCGGGCCCATAAAGGGGTACGTCGCACCGCCACAGGAACCCCGACCCTTCGGGCTGGTTGCAGCGAATGCATACGCCCCGCTCGTACTGGCAGGGCAGTGGCTCTCGCGTTCTTTCCCAGGCTCTAGACCACCAGCTCACGGCATTCTTTCGATAGGGATAAGGGATACGTTCTCAGGATCTGGTATCGCATGCGAGTGAGATCCCTCACTCGACACCACCGCATCGTGAACATGGGGTGATCCAAACGTCACGATGGGTCGCCCCTCGCTGTACTCATCTTCGGTGTAAGACACTGACGGGGGGCGTATCAGGTGATCGACGGTGATATCCGCACCACTTGTAGGAATAATGTGATCGTGAGGTGATGCGTCACTTGTTCTGGATTTCACCGCCGTGTCGCCCACGTCACCATCCGTATGGGTAGCCATAATGTAGTAGCCGATCAGGTTGTACCCCGACCCGCCCTCCGAAACAGCGTTATCCGTACCGTTGGCAATTACCCAGTGCCTGGGAACAGCACCCACACGACCACTCACCCACCACACAATGCTCCCCACCGGAAGTGCGTTCTGGTCAGGATCGTACTCCTTTGCCAGCATAGACAGTGCCTGGGAAACTTGCGTTTCGTCGTATAGTCGTAATGGGTATTGTGATTTTTCCACAACTACGTCACTTGATAGATTAGTTTTTCAATGGGTATCAGCTTCATGTGGGCGGGGTTCCCGGCATCGTGGTCGTGATCACCGCCAGCGACACTCGCTGTGTGCGTATGGGGGTCAGCCGCCACAGCCAGTGCCTCGCCAGCGTATGTGGTGTCGTTGTACGAAGAGGAGTACACTGACTGCCCAGACTCGACACCTGTCGTCAAGTGGTCGATATCACCCCTCACCGCGACATATTCTTCTTCGATTATTACCTCATGTGTATGACCGTCTCGACTGGTCTTGCCACCACCGGCAGCCGTGCCAGCGCCTGACGCTGCCGCCAAAACAAATTTGTCAACTAGGTTGTACCCTGAGCCACCGTTGCCCGTTGCATTCGCAACGCCGTTCATGAGTGCCCAACCTGACGGGATATCAGCTACCGCGCCGGTCCACCACACCATAATCCCAGCCGGGGTTGGTGGCCCCCTGGAGGCTATGTCTGCCAACGCCTGCTCGAACGCCTGACCCGTTCCCGTACAGTCGGTCATCGGGAATGCGCTCTGCGCAACTATCTTACTGTTAATAGCCAAACTAGCCCCCGCTGTACCGCACTTTTGTGCGGGGATGTACGATTGTTGTAATGTTTTCCACCGACCAGTTCTTCTTAGCGGCACCGGCAACCCTCAACACGTAGTAAGGGTCTCGCACTCGGATGCGAGTTGTGTTGTTGTGATATCGCCAAATTCCAGTGTCTCGCGATGTAGCATCAAACGCCTGTTCTGCCGATTGCCCTGTACGCACTGACCATGTGACGTTATCTCCGGTTCCGTTAGCGATGCTCGACGCCATAACGGAGTTGATCTGGTCGATTGACCCGTTCAGAAATCCGCCACTCTTTGATCCGGCAGTAGCCAGGGGTCCATAGTCGATATAGCTTTCGGCTTCACACGATATTCGTTCGTCGAACTGTTTGATAATGGGCGGCCCACCCATGCCAATTAACACATCCGACACATTGTTGTTAGCCGATCCCTCGTAGATGCCAGCACATATGGGTGACGTTGATAGCGTCATGGGCCAATACGTCGGAGCGCCGGTTTTGTCGTTGTTCATTGTCTGGTTCACATCCAGCCAATAGTGCGTCTTCGCCGGGTTGGTGCCAATCGGAGTGATGTACAGATGAATACCACGGTGCCTGCCGTCGTATTCCATGGAGACATGGTACTCGTCATTCTTGATAAACATCAGGTCGTCGGGCACCTTCTCGCGGCTCACAGAAATAGGAGTACTGCCGCACCCTGGGGGCATAGCACACACGCCTTCCTGTGAAAGCCAGAAGAGCCACCCGTCAGCTGTTCGGCACCAAGCATTGCGGGATACGCAACCTATCCGCTGGGATAAGTTATCCAGCCTGCCGCCATACCCTGGGTCTGCGCGCAACGACCATGTGCTGTTTGTGCAGAAGAATATGACGCACTGATCTCCATGCGCCGCAGCGGCACGAATCGGCTCGCCTAACTGACCCATGTTCGTGTTCTGGGAGAAGATAGCCGAATCCGCTCCGGTTCCCGAGTAGTTAAAGTTAAGCGGTTCGCTGGTCTTCGACATGTACCATCGCTGCGGGTTGGCGCTGTCGTCGCATACCACCAACCTGTCGTGATAACGAAAGACAATCTTGCAATTACGTGGTGCATCAGCGGAGTCATCAAGAGTATAGCTTGGATTTACATCTACTGTGTTGTCAGCGGGGTTGAATATCTTTAAGGGATGAGTCGGGCCACCATCGGCTATGTACAGCTTCTGGTGCATATCGGCAGCGGTCAAACTATCTGTACCCGCCAGAAGGGGGGTGGTGTTTTCGCTTGTCACTTTCGACCACTGTGCCGTTTCATCATCCTCCTTGTACCAGATGGCTTGCCCGACAGCCGCGACGAGCTTTGTTTTCCAAGTGCCCGAATCAACATATCGCACTTGGGATATCACTCGTACATTGTCAGTCGTGCCCCACGACACCCCAACATTCAGGATTCCATGGGTTGATAAACCGGGTCGAGCGCCTATTCTTTCCCGACTCTCCAGCGTGGTGTCTGGTCGCACGTTACTGCAATCAGGCGTAGTGAACGGTGGGTGCGCCTGATAAGACTGGCGGCGGTACAAACCTCCCATGGGCGGCTGCAAGCTCATGATCTGTTTCGCCATCGCGCACCTTAGTAGAGAGAGAAACCATATCCGCTGTTGTACAGCCAGCTGCTTATTCTTCATCTCCGTCTGGCAGCGACCAAACCGGAGTAGCCATAATTGCCAGGATCTCTTCGTTGTTATATTCCTGATCTCCTTCAACGATTGCAGCCACGCTTGGCGGCATACCCCCTACATATTTAAGAACCACCAATAGCCCGCTCAGGGATCTCCTTACCGTCGAGGGTCCAGTTTCCATGACCTCGCTGAAGTCGATGTTATTGATTGCGACGTGCGGGATAATAACGTAGCGCCTGTCGGATACGTTGTGACTCATGATTTACCAAACCTAGTCTTTGCCGCATTGTAATTGGTAGTAATATTCGCTGACGACAATGCCGTATTGTAAATCTGAACTGACGCGATTTGGCCCTGGAACTCGTTGGTTGGGTTCCCGCCAGTTGCACTACCGTTGCTGTACGTTGTTCCTCCAAGTTGGAGCGGCAGCGCGTTCCCTATGTCGTCGATGGTGTCTGTGCCGGATGTCACATTCGCGTTTTCAGTAGTATCGACATATACCGTTAGCTTCGTGCCCGCGTCCCAAACCATCGAATACAGATACCACGCATCAAACGCATATTCGGTCCCGGAATTGTTGATCTTGACCGACTGGGCAGCATCGGCAACACCCGTCCCCTGCACGTACCAGCCAGTCCCCTTCTTGATCCGCATATTCCATCCGGCATAACTATTCCATGCGCCTGCGCCAAACGTGTTAACTACTCTTTGCACCCCCGTCAGGGAAGTTGTGGCTGGCTTGAACCACACGCACACGGTCATATCGCCATCGTCAGCCGGATTGAAAGCGTCGTTGTTTGGCACCGACACAATATCATCTACGCCGTCAAATATAAGACTCCCCCCATTGGCGGTGTCGAAGTTGTCGGTACAGGAAATCGTTCCCATCAAGCCACCGATTACATCCTGCCAAGTAGTCGCTGTCTCGGGAGGGCCTGGGTATGTCGCACCCGCGCCCGTATCCCAGCAAGCAACCAGACCGGAATTAACTCCGGCGGAGCAAAGCCCCCCTTCAACGCCCAATCCGGCACCTGTAGTAGTAATCGTTGTCATGTTACGTTGTTATTTCTTCAAATTCCTGATAGGCCATGTGTCCATCCACGTCCTCGGTACAAATTATTCGTAGCTCCTTGTTGACCGTTGGCGTTTCAAATTGACCGATATATGTAGCGTTTGGCGACAGGCCCCCCTTCGCTGCCAATTGCATGTTTCCCGTTATCGCAGTGCCATCCTCGTCAACAAACTGGATTCCTGTTGCAGCATTAGCAACGACGGTGTACCCAAGTACCCTAAATCTCCTGCCAGCTACAGCGGTTATTATTGCCGTTGTGCCACTTGCCACGTTGATATCGTCATAAATAATAGGATTGTCTTCGCCTTTAGCCATGTTAATCTCCAAAGTATTCGACTGAATTGTACGTGGCTGGTTTGTAGTAACGGTTGGCTTGCCCACGCGAGTCAGACTTGTCGCCGTTGTAGCCAAATTTTGTCGGTGTAAACTGTACCCGGTCGCGATGCACGCTTGCGCGTAATCGTTCCATGAACGTCTGCCAGTGAATCCCCTTCTTGTCTTCGACCTTCAACTCGGCAGCAGCGAGGCAGGAAGCGAGGATTGTCTCTCCATGCGCCATGCCGCCCATCGGGTAGTCATTCATCGACGCAGTATCCTGAAGCTCGTTGTGCGTAGCGTGCATTGTGAAGGTGCCGTTTGGGCCGGGCCAAATATGCAACTCATACCGCAATCCTCGTACTGCATTGCCCGACGTTCTAAACGCCCTGGTGTCGCTCGCGCGGATAGGAACTTCTGCCGCATACAACGGGCGTGCGGATGGGCTGATCTGACCCAGGTTCTGCTGTCGCAGGGATAGAATCCGGTTGATACTTGTACGCTCAATCGAATAGTACGAGTTGTCAGATTCAGAGAAACTGATGTCGCTAGTGAATCCGGCATGCTCATCCGGCAATCGGAAGATGGCGTTGGTTGTAATTGAATACACACCAGCCTTTCCTGACGCATTTCCAGCCACCAGGATTGCAGCGGGAGAGCTGATATACCCCACGATCTCGAATTCAACGTCGTCGTTGGCTACGAAGGTTTGCCCTACCATCTCCGGTCGGAACACTTGCGATCCCGCATTGATGGTGACCGTGGTGTAATCCAGGGTGCTGTTATGCGCCGAACACGTTACTGTTTCACCTGTCGTCTCGGAGTAGTCGCCAAAAATAGAAAATGTGAATTCCGGCTCAAGGAAACTCCAGTTATGGGCGACGTTACCCTCGCCGGGAATTGGCGGAGGGTAATAGAACTGGCGAAGACCTGAATCGATGCAGGCACCGATGTCATCTTCTTCCTCTTGGCTCCATGGCGTGAGCAACCACTCAGTGGCGTCGGTCAGCGTCGTAGACGTATCGGATACCAACAGCACGGTATCGCTGGTACGCGATGTGACATTGGCGGTAGTCCACGACTCGGTACTGCTGGTGTACCAGTGCAGCCTTCCTGCCGTTGCCCACTCGGGCCACGACCTGGAAGTAGTAGCCGAGTCAAGGGTGACGTGGTTGCCACTCTTGTCGATCTGACCATGCCTGCGAAAGCTGCGACGGTATCCCAGGGCGTATGCAATCTCGGATCGCAACTCTGAGAAGTCTAAACTGAGGGTGGACTCTGCCATTTCACTTCCCCGCTAGTTCTGGCTGCTCAATTATTTCCACGTTATCTATTTTTATCAGACGCTCTTCGGCAGACTTATCGTTCTCGATCAACACCTGAACAAACTTCTTATCTGCGGAGAGTGACTTGAATGCTGCGAACACCTTTTTGCCGCGCCACTTCACCTTCACCCTGTCGTCGTACTTGGGAGGGTGAGTTAGCGCAGTAATCTTTGGGTCGTACTCCTCCTTCGTGGGTTCACCCGGCGTATACTTCATCGCCATGTAGACCAGCGCCGACCTGTCGATGACCTGCATGGAATAGCAGCGATCCGAAAGTCGCTTGAACTTCCAATACGCTTCTTCCACTTCCCAGGGAACATCTTCATGTTCCTGCAATCCGCAAAGCCTAAGAAGCTGTTGTTTGGAATCTTCGTCGATGTAATGAGGCATAAGTTTCTTTCGTCGCCCCTGGTAAAAATGGCTGGCCCGGCGATGGGCACCGGGCCAGCCCGTGTAATAACGACAGTGTTACCGCAACTGCGCGGCTCGCCACCAATCCAGGCTGACGGTATGGTCAGCAGCGTTCGCTGCTTTGGCAGAGATCACCAGACTCATCTCTTCGCCGCCGGGAAAGTTTGTCGAATCGGCGAGATACACAGTGGCATCGCCGCTTGCTTTTCCGACATACGTGGCTAACTCGGCACCGTTCGAGTAGAACTTAATCTTCTTGGCGTTATCGCCACTCGGGTCGTACACGAATCCGACCTTAATGTAGGTGTCAGCAACCAAGGTCACCGCATCAGCCAGGATGGTATCAAAGGCAGCGCTGGTCTTTTGCGTAACGATATCGAATGCGTCAGCATCCCCTTCGTCATTCCAAAATCCCAGCAAATCGAAATCCCCGAAATCATTTCCGGCGTCGGCGATGAAATTGACCGTTCCCGCAGCCTCTCCAGCGAGTCCCACGAAAAATCCCGCCCTGGCATTCGTGATATTCTCTCTCTTAACACGACACTCAAACCACAGTTTGCCGCCAGTGCTATCCGCTGGGATCACAAACGGCGCACCCATAGTGCCCCCCACCTGAAGAGAACACCCCTCGTTGTCAGCCGTAGTAAACACAGCCAACTCACCGGCACTGCTACCGGCAGTGCCGTCAAGTGTGGAAGACCCCTCGAAGATGGGATAGCCCGATGCATTGACGACGGTGGTAGCCGTACTCACGTAATTTTCAAAACTGTCGTAATAATGAAAGCCCGTCGAGGGGTCGTGGGCCATTTCATTGACGGGGCAGTCAGCCCAGATAACGGGGCTGGGATACGCTGTTGTGTCACTAGGATCTCGATACTGAATTTTATTCGTCATAACACTAAATTCCTTTGCATGCCCGAAGTAGCGCAGCTACCATTCCGCGCCGCCTTTTCGTAACGCAACAAGCACTACAGGAGGGGTTGATTCGGCTACCAAACCGCCTCGTATTTTTACAGCAGGGCTGATGGAAAAGGTCGAGCGCCCCACCGAAGCAGGGCGCTCGACACTCATATAGGAAACGTCACTACGTTCCAGTGTCGGTTGCAATCACCCAGTTACGTCGTCGATCAACGCACAAATAGTTGTACGTTAAATCTACGAAGACCTGGAACACATTATGCTGGGAGGGAGCCGGTTTGGCTTCGCTCTCACGCAAGTAATCGCCCGTCAAACAAACCGGGTAGAAAGTCGAGTGGTCAATTCCGTACACAGGATCTTTCGTATCGCTGTCTAACTTAGGCACCCACACGACTGGATGATTTCGGAACGTAATTGTTCCATCCATGCTCGCTAAGTCACGACCTAAGTTTTCGTTTTGCGCTTCACCTAGCTCTTCCAGACCGGAAATGGTCGTCTCGTTTACGTACAAGCGATACCGCTGACCTTGTGTGCCACGGTAATCCTGAATCGTAATAGGAGACTTAAAACCAGTCTTTCGATGCGCGGTGCGCAACTTTTTAATGAGATCCGCTTTCGACACATTCGTGTACTGCGCGGTGTAATTTTTGAATGTCGGGCTGTCTGCCATCTCGACACCCGCCACGCTTGTACCGAAGGCTGTACTACCGTTAAATCCGGTAGTGTTGTTTTTCACAATCCAGTACGGAAGCCCGTAAGGAATCGTTTTCTGCGTAGACGCCGTAGGTGACGACCACGCCCTGTCTTCTAACTCTTCCACGAGGCTGATCAGACAATCTGCGCGACGCGGTTGAATCACGTTGAAGATCATCGACTCGCCTTTATTCATCAGCGTTTCCTGATAAATAAACGCCCACGAGTTCTGGGCATGAACCCAATTGACCTGCAACTGATCAATCACATCGGTGATGTTAACCGTATCGGTTTCCATCAGGCCAACGTGCTTGGCAGTGTTAGACAACTTGTTCATCAACGTGCGTTGGATTCCAATTCCTGAGTCAAACGCTACTTTATCCCGTTTGAACCAATGGCTGAATACTTCGTAATCAACCAAATTTTGAGCAATCTGTTGAAAGCGTAATCTACCGAGTTCTCGTAACGTACCGGATACAAGATCGGCAATGTCTGTAGCAACTAAGTCAGCCATGACTTAATCCTTTCTATTTATGTGCATCCGCAATGACTACAGGTCACCGTATGTACGACTCGACATGGATGTTGGCTCCATGCCGTGTTCGCGATACCAGCCATTTGCAAAGTTAGCTGCGTTATCTTCGGGTGTGCCACCTCGGCTATTTGCAGGGGCGTTAGGTCGGCGCATTGCCTGCTGCCGCCTCTGCTGTGCTTGCTGGCGTACCTGATGCCTTGCGTTTGCATCCATTTCGTTAGTGTGTCTACTACGTAAAACTCTCTGCTGTATCTGTTGCAGGTCGGGTTGCTGCCCCGAACTCCTCGAATACTGCAGAAACATACCTACTTCGTTTGCAAACTCCATTCGCTTGGCAAACTCTGGGCTTTGGGGATCCATCTCCGAAGCTCTACCAGACCCATACGATTCCTTTAGTGGGCCCTCAATCGTGTCGAAGAAACCATCCATTGCCGCATCGTATTGCTGCTGCTGCTGGTGGTTGCTAGAGCTGGTCATTTGACCCATCTCGTTGATCATCTGCCCGACAACACCCTCTAATTGGCTGATGCTGTCGGCAGCTTGCGCAAACTGCGAATCGTAATGATTAGAGACCTTCCCGAACGCATCGACGATTTCCGGCTCGAACTCATTGCCTTCACCGAAAGGTTGTTCCAGCGTTTCTGGGTGAAACCCCTGATACATGTCATTATTCGCGTGTGGATCAAGAGGATCCTGCGCTGGCGCTTGTTGCTGCGCCTGCTGCTGCTGTTGGGCGGCTTGCCATTGTTGCTGCTGGGCAGCACTGTACTGATTGGTAAACCGTCTATCCATTGCGCCGAGCATAGAACCTAGCCGCTCGTCATCAATGTTGCTCAACTCGTCAGGAGAGAATCCGTAAACCTGTTGAGCCTCTTTGTGCAGATCCGACAAACCGGAATAGTCATCAGTTTGTTCGCCCTGCTGCTGCTGCGCCGCCCCAACGGAAAAGTCATCGTTAGAGCCAGTATACGGCGCAGTATTTCCATTAGGAGAACCGTCGCCCCCATCGGGCATAATCTCGGTTCCCATTGATTGTTCGGTTGCTGTCTGTACGACCCCCGTTGCTAAATCTGTATCACCATCTGCAAAACTGTCGATAGGATCCGGCATCTAATGCTGCCATTTCTGCATACCCTATTTACTGCCCCAGTTGTTTGGTGTCACCCCTTGCTAGTTGACCGTCAATGGGTCGATGTTGCTGTCGGTAGCTGATCCCAAGTTGATGTAGATATGGGTGTTGGTAGAGTCGTCAGAGGCACCCGAGTTGAAGATCAGGCATCCCTTGGCGTATCCGACAGTTGTGTCGGCTGGCACGCCAGAACTGGTAATATCCTCGATCACGATCAACTTGTTACCCGACCCATCTGTGGCGATAACGCCCGTAGCATCATGAAGTGCGTGTCTCTGTGACATGATATCTCCTTAGTTAGTTAGCTAAATAATCCTTGTGACTCGCCGCCCTCAATGGAATGATTCCTCTGAGGATCGCCGTAGCCGCCATTTCTATCGTATAAGCCCACTGCTTCGCAATGTTCTTTTCTGTGACTGGCGCTCGTAAACACAACGCGACCATCGGTTGCGACTTCCGTTTTCAATCCAAGGTCGGC
>TARA_R110002110_G_scaffold68731_7_pt1 | contig 10016 bp, 7 predicted proteins | sample TARA_R110002110 | Tara Oceans TARA_R110002110 (sample SAMEA4397330) | marine metagenome | biome: Polar Biome; feature: [SRF] surface water layer (ENVO:00010504); material: water (ENVO:00002006), including particulate matter (ENVO:01000060) such as... | depth 5 m
GCCGTTCGGGTCGGCTCTGGTCCACCAGTCTTCACGGTCTTCATAATCCCATATCGGGCGTGTCTGCCCAGACATGAAGGCAACCGCCTTGCCGGCATCCATAGCGCTGCCACCGCCGAAAACGACAACGCCGTCATGTTTTCCCCTGGCATATGCCTTCAGTCCCGCTTCGACATCCGAGCCGACGGGATTGGGATGCACATCGGCGAAGAGGGAGGCGGCGAGGCCGTTTTTTTCCAGCCGGGCGAGCGCCTCGGCAATCATCGGCATTGGCTTCAGGCCAGGGTCCGTGACGAGTAGCGGACGGTCGATGCCGGCAGTGGCGCATGCTTCGGCCAGTTCCCGAATACGTCCTGCGCCGAAACGCATTTTCGTAGGGAAGTTCCAGTTACCGGTCAGGCTCGGATAGGTATCGATCATTTTGTTCTGGTTCTCAGGTGATAACTTTTTGGCCGCGTCAGATGTTCATAGCCGATGCGCGACAATGTGGCGCCGCGCCCCGAGTTCTTGACCCCCGACCAAGTAAGCGCCGGATCGAGATAGTCGCAGCGGTTGAGAAAGAATGTGCCGGTTTCGATCCGGCGGCCGATTTTCTCGCCCGCCCGGTCGTCCTCCGTCCACACAGACGCTGTCAAACCATAGGGACTGTCGTTCATGAGCGAAATGGCTTCCTCGTCCGAGGATACCTTCATGATGCCAACGACAGGACCGAATGTCTCTTCGCGCATGACATCCATCCGGTGATCGACGCCGACCAGAACTTCGGGGCCAAGATAGGGTGTCCCGGCCTTTGAGGCGGGGAAATGTGCCTCACCGACCAGTGCCTTCGCACCGGCGCTCTTTGCCTGCTCGATCTGGTTACGCACGAAAGTCGCTGCCGACGTTCTGACCATCGGGCCGAGATTTGTCTCGGGATCGAGCGGATTTCCGAGTTTGAATTTCTTCACCAGGCCTACGAAACCTTCGACGAAATCGTCATAGACCTCTGCATGAACATAGAGGCGTTCGATGCCGCAGCATGATTGGCCGGAGTTGAAACAGGCGCCGTCCACCAGATTTTCCACCGCGAAGGGGAGGTTTGCGTCGGGCCGAACATAAGCCGGATCCTTGCCGCCGAGTTCGAGACCTGTGCCGATGAAGCGGTTTGCCGCCGCTTTTGTGACAGCGTGACCGCCTTCGAGCGAGCCTGTGAAGAGAACATGATCAATTCGCGGATCGGCAATCGTTCGTCCCGCCATTTCATGGCTCATATGAAGGGCCTGGAAGATACCGTCCGGCGCCCCTGCTTTTTCAAAAGCCATCGCAAATCGCTCGGCACAAAGCGGGGTTTGCCCTGAATGTTTCAAGATGACGGCGTTGCCGGCCATGAGCGCCGGGACGACCGAGTTGACCGCAATGAGGTAGGGGTAATTCCAGGCCGCGATAGCGAGAACCACGCCGAGCGGCTCGCGCCCGATCCAGCGGCGAAACCCGTCTTTGGGGCCTGCATCGATATCGGCGAGGGCATCGCCGGCGATGGCGATCATGTAGCGGGCACGTTCCTCAAACCCGCGGAGTTCTCCTTCCCCATAGGCGACGGGGCGCCCCATCTGCCAGGCGAGTTCGGGAATAATTTCATCCGTCATGGCGAGGAGTGCGTCCGTGAAGCGCTGGCAGAGCGATGCGCGTTCGCTTACGGGGACAAGTTTCCATGCGGCTTGTGCGGTTCTGGCGGCGGACAACGCGCCCTCGATCTGCGGCCATGTCGCGAGTGGCCGCTCTGCATAGGTGCTGCCATCGATGGGTGAGATCACCTTCAGCGTCTCTGTCATCCGCGTTCGAACCCTCGCACCAATTCCCAATCCGTGACGCGGCGTTCATATTCCGTCTGCTCCCAGCGTCCGGTGTGCAGATAGTGTTCCACGACCTCGTCTCCGAGGGCTGTGCGGAGAACATCCGACTGCTCAAGTTCGCTCAGCGAATCGCGGAGGTTCTTTGGAAGCGAGGGAATGCCGACGCTTTCGTAGGCGTCACCGGTAAACTCCGGCTCAAGAACAAGTTCGTGTTCGGCGCCCTCGAGACCGGCGGCGAGCAGGGCCGCATAGGCGAGGTAGGGGTTGAGGTCGGCGCCGCCGATGCGGCATTCAATTCTCAGGCTATTGGCGTGACCGCACATGCGGAAGCCCGCCGTACGGTTGTCGTTCGACCAAACGATGTTGGTTGGAGCAAATGAGCCGCTGACGAAGCGCTTGTAGGAATTGACGGTCGGTGCCAGAAAATAGCCGATCTCGCGCGCATGGCGAAGCTGACCGGCCAGAAAGCTCTGGCACAACCCCGACATGCCGTGGGGCCTGGCGTCCTCGTCGTGGAAATGTGCGGTCTTTGCTTTTTCGTCCCACAGCGACATGTGTATGTGGCAGGAGGAACCGGCAAGCTCGTCGTTCCACTTGGCCATGAAAGTAACGGCTTTGCCATGCAGCCAGGCGATTTCCTTGATACCGTTTTTCAGGATCGTGTGGCGGTCCGCCATCTCGAGCGCTTCGGCATAGCGGATGTTGATTTCTTCCTGGCCGGGCCCCCATTCGCCCTTGGAACTCTCGACCGGGATGCCCGCGCCCTCCAGTCCCGTCCGGATTGCGCGCATGATCCCTTCCTCTTTGGTCGTGGCGAAGACGTGATAATCCTCGATATACCAGTTGGGTGACTTCAGGCTGCGGTAGCGCTTTTCATGGGCGCTCTCATAGCTGTCGTCAAAGAGGTAGAATTCGAGTTCCGAAGCCATCAGGGCTTTCATCTTCATGGCGGCGACGCGCTTCAACTGTTTTTTCAGTATCGAACGCGGTGCGTGCGGCACGTCTTCGCCGTGCTGGTCGAGTGTGTCGCAAATAACGACAGCGGTACCGGGTAACCAGGGGATAAGGCGGAGCGTTGCGAGATCGGGCTTCAGCGTGAAGTCGCCGTAACCCTGGAGCCAACTGGCGGCCTTGTATCCCGGGACGGGCTCCATATCCGTATCGGCGGTCAGCAGGTAGTTGCAGGCGTGGGTTTCGTGGACCGCCGTGTCGAGGAAGTAGGGTGCTGCCATCCTTTTCCCGACCAGCCGACCCTGCATATCCGGCATTGCCATGACGACTGTGTCGATGTCGCCTGCTGCGACGAGGTCGGAAAGCTGATCGAGGCTGAGCATGCCGTTCATTCGCGAAAACTCCGCTGATTAATGCCAAAGGGGGAGTCGGAGCGGCGCTACCATGCGCGCCGGTGACCTGGCTTGAGGAGTGTAGCCGGACAGGCGGGGTGAACTGCAAGCGCTCTCCGGTTGCCACCTCCGAAGTTGGCCCCGGGGGCCGCTCCGCCTATGCAGGCGCGCCATATAGAAGAGAAAAGAGACTGCCGGCCGGCACAGTTGACGCTCCGGACCGCAACACACAAACTCCGCCCGCGATTCGTTGTTTATGGCGCGTCGGCGGAGATAGCGGGGGCTAATGACATTCGTTTCGGAAGAGCATCAACCTGCTCACGTTATTGTCCTGGGCAACGAAAAGGGCGGATCCGGCAAAACCACGACCGCCATGCACATTATCGCCTATCTCCTGCATGAAGGCTTGCGGGTCGGCTCGATCGATCTTGACGGCCGGCAGCGGTCACTGACGCGCTATGTCGAAAATCGCAAAGCCTGGGCCGATGCCGCGGGGGTCAATCTGGTGATGCCGGACCATACGGTCCTCATGCGCTCGATGTTGCCGGTGGTGAGCGAAGCAAATGCGGCCGAGGAGGCCGAACTCGACGCCCTGCTTGGCGACCTCGCGGCGAGAACGGACTTTATCGTCATCGATTGTCCCGGGAGCGACAGTCATCTATCGAGACTTGGTCACGCGCGCGCGCAAACGCTCGTCACCCCGATGAACGACAGTTTCGTCGATTTTGATCTTCTCGGCCGGGTCGACCCACAGACCTACAAGATCAAGGGGCCGAGCGTTTACAGCGAGATGGTGTGGGAAAGCCGGAAGCGGCGCGCGCTCCGCGACGGAGGCGAGATAGACTGGATCGTGATCCGGAACCGCCTCTCACATGTGGATGCGAAGAACAAGCGTCGCGTCGAGGCTGTTCTGGCGGCCCTTGCCGATCGAATTGGTTTTCGTGGCGGACCGGGATTCGGCGAACGTGTGATTTTCCGCGAGATGTTTCCATCCGGCCTTACGCTTCTGGATCTTCGCGAAGAGGGGGTGGACGCGCAAATGTCGATGTCGCATGTGGCTGCGCGTGCGGAAGTGCGGGCGCTGATCGACACGCTGGACCTTCCGGTTATTGAGAAAAGAAAGATGATCGGCGGCTAGCCGCGCCGATTTTCCTTGCTGTCCGCGGACTGAGGAAGGGTCCAGTTTGCGGGTGGGATCGGAATGCACTGGATGGCTTCGCGCGCCAGGCGCCCGCAGGCGCTTCTGGCCGCTTCTTCGCCCTGGAAGCCACCGAAACGCGATCTGTAGAGCGTGCGGCTGTCGGCCGTCTTCACAGGGATCGTAACAGGCACGGCTTCGCCAAGTTCCGATGGCGCGGCGCGCATGGCGCGGCGGATGCTGTCAACCGCATCGGATTGTTCGGCGTAGGCGCCGATCTGAATGATCCATGTGCCTTCCGGGATGAGCGGGTCGCCTTCACGCCATGTTCTGGCGGCCGCGGGCTCCCTGCGGGTGGGATCGTTGGCTGCCGTGCGGAGAAGCGGATTGGCGGCGGCGTCGGGACTGACGGCGGCATTGGCGGGTGCCACAAGGAAATTACCGATATCGCGACTGGCCTGCCGGACAGGTCCCTCGGCGGACCGCAGAGCAGCCACGGCGTAGGCGGTGACGCTGTCGATCGGAGCCGTCGCCTTGCTGGTTGCCAGGGCAGGCTGAGCGGCTGGCTTCGGCAGAGGCGAGAGCGCGGCCATGTCCACCGGCTCGGGCGTATCGAGTGAAAAACCACCCTGCGCATAGGTCTCCTCGTCGGGATCGCGCTCATTGTCCAGCGACGAGGCCAGTTGCAGGAGATCGTTGCGATCTTCGGCCGTCACAAGACCGGCCGGCCGAAGGATCGGTGTCGGCGCGGGGCCTGCGGCCGCCATCAATGTGTTTCCGTTTTTCATGGCAATGGCACGCGGGAATGCGCGGTCGAGAATGTCGATCATATGCGCATCACGTGTCTTGGCCTTGCGGCCGCCCATGACCACGCCGACCAGAAATTTGTCGTCGCGTTCCACCGTCGCTGTGAGGTTGAACCCCGATGCGTTGGTGTAGCCGGTCTTCAGACCGGTTGTGCCCTTGTAACGGCCCAGCAGGCGATTGTGGTTGCGGATACGCGCTTTCCCCCAGGCAAAATACTCGGTGCTGAAATAGTGATAATAGTTAGGGAAATCCTGCCGAATGCGTATTGCAAGCGTGGCCTGGTCGCGCGCCGTTGTTTTCTGTGCCCGGTTGGGAAGTCCGGAGGCATTTTTGTAGGTGGTATGCGACATGCCCAGTGCGTGGGCTTTCTTTGTCATGAGGACGGCGAAATCATCCTCAGTGCCGGCGATAAAGGCACCCGTTGCCGACGCGACGTCGTTTGCCGAGCGCGTGACCAGGGCGAGAATTGCATCCTCAACGCTGATCGTTTGACCGGCGCGCAATCCGAGCTTCGACGGCGGCATGCTGGCGCCGCGAGGCGTCATGGCAATGCGGGATTTCAGAGTGGCGTCGCCCGCTTTCAACTTCTCGAAGAGAAGATAGAGCGTCATCACTTTGGTGAGGGAGGCCGGGTAGCGATATTCGTCGGCCTGGCGCGAGTAGAGAACCTTGCCCGAATAGGCATCCATGACGAGCGCAGATGCCTGGGGTTTGGCCGCATATGCGGGCGTGATCATCGCCCCGACAATAAGGGTCAGGAACCCGGCCATCGCGAGGAACCCCGCTATGCCGGTGTTGCCTAAGGAAATGCGCGCAGAACTCGTGGGCGCAAACCCCTGCATGGTATGAAAACCCCTGTTTTATGCGTGCCTGCCCTGCACGCGCCCCTTCAAAACTTATCCCCATATAACTGTAGCTTCAGAACCACAGTTTGCGAAGACTATTCCGAAGGAATTTTCAGAAAAACCCGGATATCCTACGTATTTGGCAGCTTGAGGCACCATATTCGCTGGATGTTACCAATTTATTAATAGGGTTAACGATCGGTTAAGGGGTGTGAAAAACCGGTCCGGATGGGCCTTGCGGTGCGTGGTATGTGTTTTCGGCGGGGCTGCACGGGTGGCCTTGCGGTCAGTTCATCCGCCGGTAGGTCGGACGGGGGCCGAACGGGTGGATGACGGCGCCGGATGTCCGGGGGAGGATTTTTTTTGATCTATGCCGGAAAGATGCAAGACGGCCGACATTGCCTCTATCTCCGGTTTTATCCGACCCTTCATCCGCTCTGTGTGGCGTTCGGCCCGTGCATTTGCATGTATCAGCAAGCGTCAGGATTGGGATGGTCTTTGAAATCAGCTATGCTCGACTATCTAATAGGGCAGTGGGCGTGCGGTGAAGACGGCCGGCCAGCAGAGCGAGAATCTTGGCGGTCAAAGTGATTTTACAGGAACGGAGAATGTCGGACGAAAGGCGGCGCGGCGATGAGGACGAGGGCGTGGGGACCGGCGTCATCACCAAGACGAAGCCCAAAACCAAGAAGCCCTCACTCTACAAGGTGTTGATTCTCAACGACGACTACACGCCCATGGAGTTTGTGGTGCATGTTATTGAGCGGTTCTTTAACAAGGGGCGGGAGGAAGCAACGGTCATCATGCTTCATGTTCACCAGCATGGGGTGGGTATCTGCGGGCTCTACACCTACGAAGTGGCCGAGACAAAAGTAACGCAGGTGATGGATTTTGCACGGCAGAATCAACATCCGCTGCAATGTACGATGGAAAGAGAGTAGCGGAGCGTTCAAGCTGTACCCGTGGTCAGCAGAAGAAGGGAAGGTTCGGAGTGCCGACGTTTTCACGTAGCCTGGAAGAAGGCCTTCACCGCGCGCTGGCGCTCGCCAATGAGCGCAATCATGAATATGCAACGCTTGAGCACTTGCTGCTTTCGTTGATGGACGATCAGGACGCAGCCGCCGTGATGCGCGCCTGCAATGTGGACATGAGCCTGCTGCGCCAGCAGCTCGCAAATTATGTCGACAATGAACTTTCGAGCCTTGTTGTCGAGAACGGCGAAGAATCGAAGCCAACGGCCGGTTTTCAGCGCGTGATCCAGCGCGCCGTCATCCATGTTCAATCGTCGGGCCGCGAAGAGGTCACGGGCGCGAATGTGCTCGTTGCCATGTTCGCCGAGCGCGAAAGCCACGCCGCCTATTTCCTGCAAGAGCAGGATATGACGCGCTACGACGCTGTGAATTACATCAGTCACGGCATAGCCAAACGTAGTGACATGAACGAAACGCGGTCTGTGCGCGGTACCCAAGAAGAGGCGGAGACCGGCGAGCGGAACCGCAAAGAGCGGACGACCGAGGCGCTCGACAGCTATTGCGTGAACCTCAACGAAAAGGCGAAGCAGGGTAAAATCGATCCGCTGATCGGACGGGAACGTGAGGTCGAGCGTACGATTCAGATACTTTGCCGCCGGTCAAAGAATAATCCGCTGTTTGTGGGAGACCCTGGCGTCGGCAAGACCGCAATCGCGGAAGGGCTGGCGCGTCGTATCGTGAAGGGTGAGGTGCCGGAGGTTCTTCGCAATGCCACGATATTCTCTCTCGACATGGGAACCTTGCTGGCGGGGACGCGCTATCGCGGCGATTTTGAAGAACGCATCAAGGCGGTCATCAAGGAGATCGAGGCTTATCCCGGCGCGGTCATGTTTATCGACGAGATTCATACGGTCATCGGCGCAGGTGCGACGAGCGGCGGCGCAATGGATGCGTCGAACTTGTTGAAGCCTGCTCTGGCGAGCGGCACGGTACGGTGCATCGGATCGACGACGTATAAGGAGTATCGTCAGCACTTCGAGAAGGACCGCGCACTTGTCCGGCGTTTTCAGAAGATCGACGTGGCCGAACCGTCGGTGCCCGACACGATCAAGATCCTGAAAGGGCTGAAACCCTATTTCGAGGAATTCCACAAAGTTCGCTATACCAACGACGCGGTGAAAGCTGCGGTGGACCTGTCGGCGAAATACATGCACGACCGGAAGCTGCCGGACAAGGCCATCGATGTTATCGACGAGGCGGGCGCTTCCCAGATGCTGCTGGCGGAATCGCGTCGCAAGAAGACCATCGGCGTGGCCGAAATCGAAGCGGTTGTGGCGACGATGGCGCGTATTCCGCCCAAGTCCGTGTCGAAGAGCGATACGGAGAAGCTCAAAGATCTCGACACCGAACTGAAAAGAGTGGTTTTCGGACAGGACACGGCTATCGGCGCTCTGGCGGCGGCCATCAAGCTGGCCCGCGCGGGGTTGCGGGAGGCGGAAAAACCGATCGGCAGCTATCTTTTTTCTGGCCCGACAGGTGTTGGAAAAACGGAGGTCGCGCGCCAGCTTGCATCCGTGCTCGGCGTCGAGATGTTGCGTTTCGATATGTCCGAATATATGGAGCGGCATACCGTGTCGCGCCTGATCGGTGCGCCGCCGGGATATGTCGGCTTCGACCAGGGCGGGTTGCTCACGGATGGCGTAGATCAGCATCCGCATTGCGTTCTGCTGCTCGATGAAATCGAAAAGGCCCATCCAGACCTCTTCAACATTCTGTTGCAGGTCATGGACCACGGAAAATTGACGGATCACAACGGCAAGAAGATCGACTTCCGCAATGTCGTCCTCATCATGACGACGAATGCGGGTGCCGCCGACATGGCGAAGCCGACGATCGGGTTCTCGCAGAAGAAGCGCATCGGTGACGATGAGGATGCGATCAAGCGCCTCTTTACGCCGGAGTTCCGCAACCGCCTCGACGCAACTATCCCCTTCGCCCATTTGCCGGAAGATGTGATTGCGCAGGTTGTCGAGAAGTTTGTGCTGCAACTCGAAGCTCAGCTTGCAGACCGCAACGTGACAATCGAACTTACGCCTGAGGCGAACAAGTGGCTCGCGACGCGGGGATATGACGAGCAGATGGGCGCGCGTCCGCTCGCGCGCGTTATTCAGGAGAATATCAAAAAGCCGCTTGCGGATGAGGTGTTGTTCGGGAATCTGGTCAAGGGCGGTCACGTTGTCGTAACGGTGAGAGAAGACACGCTCGCTTTCGATATCGAACCGGCCGCACCTCGCAGCCCGAGCGGCGGTGGGCCAAAAAAATCCGGCGCGCGCAAACCGAAGGGCGGGTCGGGCGGCGGTGCGGTGCCTGAGGTTCCGCTTCTGGTCGATTGACCTTGCCGGTCAGCGGATGAGAAACATGGCGGTCACGGATGCTTTCCGTGGCCGCTTTCATTGTGTACAGATCGAAAAAGCCAAATCACAAGGAGGACGAGGCCATGATTGGTTATCTGATGTTGGGAACGAACGATCTCGATCGAGCCGCGGGGTTCTACGATGCCTTGCTGGCGGAGCTTGGTGCGAAGAGGGCGATGTCCGATCCGGGCCGTTTCATCGGCTGGAGCAACGGGACGGGGCCGATGCTTGCCATTACCCGGCCGCATGACGGCAACGAGGCGATAGTGGGGAATGGTGTGATGGTCGCGCTTGCCGCCGGTTCAAAGGAAGCCGTGGATAAAATTCATGCTGCGGCGCTGAGCCTCGGTGGTAGCGATGAGGGGGCACCCGGTCCGCGCACCGGAACATTTTACGGTGGATATTTCCGCGATCTCGACGGCAACAAGCTCGTCGCCTTCCACATGTAAGCCCGCTATGGGCCAGGCTGAGGAAAGGCGCCATCCAGGGATGGCGCCTTTTTTCAATTCTTTTTGAGACGGTAGATGGCGACGTCAATATCGGACGAATAATAGATATCGCCATTTGGCGCGACGGCGACGCCTGTCGGAATGTAGATGGGCGGCGCGGTGTCGGGCCTTTCAAAACCGATCGGCAAACCGTCTTTTATGACGGTCTTCTCGCCAC
>TARA_R110002110_G_C13466223_1_pt1 | contig 10003 bp, 11 predicted proteins | sample TARA_R110002110 | Tara Oceans TARA_R110002110 (sample SAMEA4397330) | marine metagenome | biome: Polar Biome; feature: [SRF] surface water layer (ENVO:00010504); material: water (ENVO:00002006), including particulate matter (ENVO:01000060) such as... | depth 5 m
AAGTTTTACCCTAAGAATAATCCAACAAAGTTTTCATTTACATTTCAAGCATCAATAAAGGGGTTGAACGCATGACCTACACAGTTGTATATGGTGAGTTCCCACAGACCCGAAACTATTTTTGGTCTTTGAAAATCCATGCAAAGGGATGTGGAAATATTCAAAAAGATGTCCGAAGGTATGGGCATAGAGGGGCAACACAACACACATGGGATTATGACACTATCCGAGAAATAGCCGTTGATTATTGGGCAGACCATATCCGAGAATCTTTGGACTATTATGATACCGAAGAAGAGGCTATCCAAAGTTATATCAAAGAAACTATGGGGGCTACTTGCCCCTGTGCAAGAAAACTACTCAAGGATAAATCGCTTGAACTGAAGGAGGCTTCTTCGTGAATGGGTGTATAAGACAATGTAAAGTTGATAGAAAGACTTTAATATGCGAATCTTGTGGCTTAGATTACAACCGACCAAAAGGAGATGAAACGAATGAGTGAACTAAAGATTAGAATTGAAACTGAAGAATGGATTTATTGGGAATATGTGGAGGCTTAAATATGACAACTACTGCACCCTTCGGAAAAACTTGTGCGCCATATTATATCTATCCTGATAACAGGAGGAGAAAAAGATTGGCTGAGTGGGATAAAATACAATCATACCATTGGCTTAGAGCCTCCATTTCACCATATTACTTACTCGGAATGGCCTTATTTGGGGCAGACAAAAATGATTTGGGCGAGGCCGATTATGACTCATACTTCGCTGAACAAGGTTGGGAAATTAATGACATTATTAGTTGGAAACCACACACTGAGGCATAATTATGACTGAAGAATATGCAGGTTGTAGTGTAGGCATTTATAGTGCCGATAAGCCTTCGGAGGTTGTAGTTTGTAATATTTCATTGACTGAAAATGCGGCTAAGGTTTTAACAAATATGGCAACAGAACAATTCCAAGACAAATGGTATTTGAACATCAATGTTGTTGGCGGCGGTTGTTCAGGATATTTGTATGATGTGCAACTCTTAGAAACTCGCCCTCCTGAAAATACCCAAATAATCAATTCACAAGGCATTGTAATAGTTATCAATGCGGTGGATTCAACACTCTTAAACAATATAGTAATTGATTGGAATGATTCGTTGATGGGAGGAGGATTAAAGTTCCTCAATCCTAATGCAACAAAATCTTGTGCTTGTGGCATCTCCTTCAAATAATAATCATAAAAGTATTAAGTAGGTGAACGGCAACCTTAAATTATGGATGCTGATGAACACATACGAAGGATGGAGAAAAATATCAGGCACTTTACAGGAGTTTCCGAGATAGAGTATCATTTCACCAACATCTATCAGCCCAATAGGAGGGATTCTCAAGAGTTCCATCAATCAGGAGGAGAGAGTGTGTGTGGAGGTGGCTCAAAGAAAAATGTTAATCAGGATTTCTTGAAATACCTCCAAAAGATTATGAATGAATACAACATTAAAAGCATAGTTGATGTAGGGTGTGGAGATTTGAATTACATCTCAGCATTCCTTGAGGATAATCCTAAAATTAAATATACAGGCGTTGATATTTCCAAACCATTACTTGAACAAAATAAGTCTGAGTTTCCTCATTTGGATTTTCAACATCATAATATCTGTGAAACATTTCCAACTCAAAAGTTTGATTTGTGCATCATCAAAGAAGTATTTATCCACCTCTCTAAAGACATGGTTTCACAAACTTTGAAAAGAATAAAAAAACAAAATAATGTCAAATATTTACTTATCTCAGGACATACTAATGAGTGTCAAATAGACGGAGGATTGAGTGGATATAAAGATAGTGATTATGGGCATTTTGCTTATCATTTTTATGGCCTTGATGAAAACCACCTTAGCGAATTAGTTGATTGCGAAGTGAGATTAAGTAGGTTGTATGAAATTGATTCAATCCTTGATTAAATACCATACACAATCAAAGTATTCAAAGGGTAAATATCCCCTCGCATATATACAGTATTTATTAGAACCCTATTTTTATTATCCTTCAATAGTGAGAACACAAATGGATACCGATTGGCTCTTGAAGAAAACTTTATTTTTTGGTCGGCTATGGCTTCTTGGTAAGACATATTCATTACCCTCGCCTTCTTATGCTTAATGGCAACACCAACGAGTCCTTTTTTCAAACTCAACTTTTGGTTATCACTTAGCCGATTCATTTTATTCATCAAATGTTTTCTTTGTTTGGTAGCGGCATCGGCAACATTTAGAATTAATTGCATTGTTCCCTGCCCATAAGATTTATGACGATTTTTCTCTTCTGCCAAACCAATAAATGAACGAAGCCGATTGATTTCATCCTGTGTGAAATATTTCGCTGATAGCGGCTTATTGGTATGGATATTCTTAACCCTTCTATATGCAGATTCAAAAAAATGAGCAGGGATAACTATTTCAAAACCCTGTGTGTTTTTCATAATGAATGCCCCCTCATCCTGATGTTCAAGGAGTCTTTTGAATACCTTCTTCTGACGAAATCCGTTTGAACCTCTAAGGTAAGTTTTGAGAGGTCTATTCGGGTTCATACTACACTACACCTACTACACCCATATAAAGATTATGCCCGAAAGGTTTAACACTGAAGACCATTAACCCCTAATTATGAATATGACCTTTGAAGAAGTAAGACAACACGCAATTTCCACAACTACTCTTACCTCAGTAGTAATGTCGCAAGTTGAGGGTATGACTATTTATGCCCCAATTGCGGCCTCTATTGCATTCCTCTTTGCGGCAACAGGATACACCTCTTTTATGAAGGCGGCAGAAGGAGTAGTTGATGCTCTTGAAAATGCTGAAGTTATTGATGAAGAACTTGCTGATGATATTGAAGCAGTCATAGATACTGTGGAAAATGTAATGGAAGACGATAGCGAATAAGCGAAACCATTAAATCTCCGAGAGATATTATCCTAAATATGGATGGTGAAGGCGAAGACTTTGAGAATGTGGAGGATAGAGCCAAAAAACTCTCCGAACTAACAGGGAGAGATTATGAGGATGTCCTTACAGATTTACTTGATGATGGTAAATTAAATCAATCTAATGTTGATGAATCTCCTGACCTTGTGGAACAACTTAAGGATGCGGCAGAACTAATTGCTACGGTTCAAAATATTAGCAAAGATATACAAGATAATTCAGTTCTAAATGGAGGAGAGAATGAAACTGTTGTTGAAGTTAAAACAACACTTGAGGGCGATATTGTTGATAGAGCCATTGAATCAGTCCAAAGAAAAGCAGAAAATCTCAAAAAGATAGGGCTTACTTTGATTCCCATATTTTTACTCCTCACAGGAGGAACTATGGAAACTTTCGGAATGATTGATATTTTTGGAGATGATGAATCAAATGGTTATGATGATGGTTGCTCTCCTGAGTGGTTTTATGATGATTATTCATGGGGAGATGATGATACATTCTATGTGTCATTTTCATTCTTTGATGAAACCGAATGTGGATTGGAATTAGAAGGTCATTTTATTGTGTATATTTTCCGAGAGGGTGAACAAAGTAATTTTGATGCGATTCACCATAATGTAGGTTATTTTGTTAATGGGGTGGAGGTTAATTTAGAGATAGATAGTCTGGAAAATGGCGATTATTGGATTCAATATGAGTTCCATGATATTGAATGTGAGGATGGCTCTTGCGAGCATGGTGATGAGTGGTTTTCACCCCACACTCCGGCATTTTCTATTCAAATTGAAGATGAAATTGGGTGTGATGCTTACCTGATTAACGAACAAGCATATCTTTTAGAGGAGGATGATGAAAATGATGCAGTTAAAATTAGTGCAGATGTAGCACTTATTCAAGGAGAGCGTAATTGCGATTCGGAACAATTTGAGATTATTTGGCGATTGTATGAGTATAATAATCCAAGCACCATTAAATATGAACACACTACATGGGAGAGTGGCGTAGTTTCTGACCCTGATGGGGCAGATTATGTTCACTACACATGGGATGGAGTGAACGAAGGCTCTTACGAACCAAAGGTGGTGCTAAGGTTGAATGGTGATGTTTTAGATGAAAAACAACTTGCACATACCATTACTATTGAAGCCCCTCCTATTTATGGTTGCACCGACTCGGAGGCTACAAATTATGATTCTATGGCTACTGATGATGATGGCTCTTGTGAATACCCTCCTGATGAGCCTTGTGAAGTTGAAATCCAAAATCATTATAGAGGCCATGTCGCTGAAGATGAAGAACAAGATGCAATTCTTGTTGCATTCAAAGTAGCCCCAACAAATTGCGAAGGTGAAAATATATTTGTTGAAATAGATTTATTCCAAAATGGCTATGCAGAAAACTATACCTATAATGCAACAGTAATGGGAGATTCAACAACAGATATTTCTCATGTATTTGATGGCGTAGCAATAGGCAATTCATGGATTCCAAGAATAACGGCTACTGTTGAGGGAGAACAAAAGGAACAAGTTATGTTTTGGGGAATTGATGTAATTGAACAAGAGCCTGATTACTGTGAAATAAATCTGTATTGGATTGATATTGGAACTAATGCAACTCACGCCTCCGTTGGATATGACCTTGATTGCGGATATGACGATAATGAACTTGATGGCTACAATGTTTCAGTTCAATTTTTAGTTTATGAAATCGGTTCAGCCAATAATTCGTCGGCACAACCTATTTTGTATGAAACAAGAGTTCATTACATTCAAGGTTGGGTGGAAGATAATAACTTTATTACAATCACCAACTTTACTGATTCAAACAACACACATTATGATTTCTATTGGTATGCTACTTGGATTGATGGAGATGGTGAATCACAAATGTTTGAAGAAAAATGGTTAAACCGAGAATTGAACCCTTGATTTGCACAAAACGATGTTGTGTATGTGTGGGTAATCTTGCGTAATATCTTGAATTAGTCGTAAATCTGGATTTCTGTCTGATTGTCAAGATTAGGAGTAAGGAAAAAAAACGCTATACTGCGAGCCTGTGAAAAAACAGAAAAAAGGGAGTGATGTAATTGGTTAGAAGAATAGGAACACAGGCTCTCACCCCTTATAACTCTTTTGGTTTGTTTCGTATTAAATCTCGTTTAATCTTCAAATTGTAAGCGGTCAAGATTTCTGTTTGAAACGATACCTTTAACAATCGGAGATTGTAAATAGGGATTATGGTGTTTGGTAATAACCTCATTGATTTCAATGCGTTGGGAGGGGATGATGTTGTTGCAGGGTCAGTATCTATCAATCCCGATTACTTACCTGAATGGGGAAATCAATCCCTACCTCCGTCTAATACACCCCCTAAGAAAATACTACCATTAGAGATTACCAAAACATATACGGGATTGACATTTACTGTAAAATTGAATGGGAATAATTATAACGGTTGTGGACCGCAACACATTGTTGAAGATTTGGTGGAGGATTATGACTTTGGAGGGGCTTGTGTTTCCTATCCATCTTCGTTGTCAAAGGGTGAGATAGAGCGTAAATTATTAAAGTTTCTGAAAAACTTACGAAAGCAAGAAGGGGAACAGAAAAAATACAAAGAAGCACAGGCTAAATGGGAACAAGATAAGGCAGGGTGTGAATCCGAACAAAAAGAAGGCTCAACATTTAGTTTTGTCAATGAGGAAAGAAACTACGCACCTGTCGGACCACCTACTGAAAGTTGGGTTTGTATGGAAAGCATAGCCGCTACTGAAACTGAGGAGGAAGAGGAAACCCCTGATGATGGAGAAGAAACAGATTCAGATGGAGTTGTGGTGGCACAGACCTCTCGCCAACAGGGTGAGGCAGTAAAAAACTTGAGTATAGGATTTAGTCAAGGACTCGGCAACACAATCAAGAGAGGTGTTTTAGTCGGAGGAATATTATTGGTTGGGTATGGGGCATACAAGATTGAGGATAGAACAAAAATAGTTTCTAATCTATTCAAAGGTAAGAAAAAAACTGATTCAAAGAAACCTAAAATTAGACCCAAGACAACTGTTTAATGGATACTAAAAATTATTTAGGCCGAAGAACAAGTTTATCTATCAGAACATTGAATCTGAAAATATGTCGTTTGGAAATAACCTAATTGATTTTAATTCTCTTGGCATCAAACGACCATTAACCACGATATTCCAAGCCCAATCTCTTATGAGAGTAGTTGATGATAATGTGGATTGGGAAACAGGTGCAATATTAGATGATGATGGAGTAGTGTTCACAGAAGGGGATACCACCCCTCAAGGTGCTACATTGTTGAGGGAACAAGAGTATAGAGTTGGAAATCAAGTAAGGTATGAAGATGCTACTGAGGCTGAGAGAGCAACCGCACTTGAGCAAGGAAATGTGTATAATCTGCGAGATACAACTTCTCAAGCACATCAGGATTTATTTGATGAGATGGGGAGATTTACAGGGAGTGGCGAAGTTCCTCAAATGTATGGTGATGGAGTAGGAGGAGAAGGAACAAATACATTCATCTATCAAGAAGAATCAATTTTTAGGAGAGCATGGTGTTTAATTGGTGATTGTTCAGAAGTCAATACGAACACCCAAAGAGAGTTGGATTGGATGGATGATGAGTATGAAGAAGAATACGATGAGGAGGAATCAGAAGAAACAAATACTAATGCTCAGGGATTAGGATTGGGATTGTCGGGAATGACACAGGCCGATGAAGAACAACTCGCAGATAAGGCTGACGAAACGCATATCTCAGGTGGTAATGAATCTAAAAATCAAACATCTGCATCTTCGGAGAATCAGTATGCACTCATTGGAGTTTTATTGTTAGGGGCAGGTTATGGGGCATACAAATATGAATCCAATACCTCATTCTTTAGTAAGACTTGGAATAAGTTGAGAAAGTCAATCAAGCGATAATTGCAGAAGATTGAAATACATTGAAAACATAGACTTCATTATGAGTCTTATTCCTCTCCTGACTATCTCATGCTCATTAGGGGGAGTATTTCTTCTCCTCTTATTTATGTATTCCTTATACTTCTATGAGGAAGTTGAAATGAAGTGGTAAAATGAAATTAGACATAGATGATTGGTATTTTACAAATGACATTGATAATTTTATTTTTCGTTTTTTATTGATGTTTTTGGTAGGATTTCTAATAACTAATCTTTTACTTATTTAGCGATACCTTTAACAATCGGAATCTGTAAAAAATAACTCATGGCGGTTGATTGGAAAAACATCCTATTGGGTGGGCTTGGAGTTGTAGCCCTATTCAAAGGGGCAGATATTCTCACACACCCCACTAAAAACAAAGGATTCAAGGCCGAAGATTGGAGTGGAGATAGTAATGACATCCCTATGGCTGTGGATTATTTTTGTGCAATTAAGATACTTGAGGGCAACGGATATAGAGGTAAAAGAACACAGCCTGAAATAAAGGCACAGATGATGAAAAAGGCATTTCCATTCCTTAAGTTTGATAGAAACTACGGAGGACAACTCCATAACCTCATCGGTGATAGACTAAATTATTATGAAACTCAATATGCCCTACTTGGGCGCACCGCTATCCAAAATGATATATATGACCTAAAAAATAAACTCATGGTAGTTTCTTCTGAGGAATTAGGACAGTATTTTACTAATCAGGCATTTAAGGCCACATTAAGGGGGCTACCTGATTTGCCTAAAGGAACAACTGAAAATGGAGTCAGGGTGAGATTTGCGCCAAATCCAAATGGCCCTCTTAGTATGGGGCATTCATTTGGAATCATTATTAATGATACCTATGCTAAGGCTTACAATGGAGAATATATTTTAAGATTGGATGATACTGACCCCGACCAAAAAAGACCTGTTCGCAAACTTTACTCACAAATAGTTGAAGAGTTTGAGTTCCTTACAGATAGAGGAGAAGGAGAATATGAATTACATATAGCCTCCGAAAGAAAAAATAGATATATTGACCTAACTCGGAGATTGATAACGGAGGGTAAAGCCTATGTTTCTTGCATCCCCCATAAAACATTTGCAGATAAATACCAACACCATCTTACTGCCACTGAAATTGAGAAAGGCAAAAGCCCAATGCAATCCGCACAAGGAATCCCCTCTCCCGATAGGAATAAGAGTATTGAAACAAACTTGAAACAATTTGATGAGATGGTGAAATTAGGCTACTATCATAAAGAGGATGGTAGTTCTTGTATCCCTGAAAAGCACCACATAACTGAAGATGCCAAGTATAAAGAGGTGGGAACAATAGTTCCTACTGTATGGCTCAAAACTCCGATGAAATCTTATAGAAAATATAGAGATATGAAAATTATGAGAGCAACCCATAGAAAGCACCCACATGACGAAGAAGGAAAGGTTTGGCCTTATCTGAATTTTCAAGGTGCAGTTGATGATTATGAATTAAAAATCACCCATATGATTAGAGGTAGCGACTTGTGGGAAACCGAAATTGCATATCCTATGATTTGGGATGCGCTTGGATGGGATACATCTCAACTACCTACATTCTTGTATTGGCCGAGATTATTCTTTGAAGATTTTGCTATCCCATACACTGATGTTGAAACCGGACTACCTGCAAAACTCAGGGCTATTGGAACATCAAAAATGGCAAGATTAATTGCTAATCAGCCTGAGTTCAATGGAAATTGGTGTCATTTAGCATTCCCGACAGTTTGCTCATACATGGCGAGAGGATACCCTGCCTCATATTTGAATGATTTTTGGCTTGGAGATGTGTGGGGTCAAAAATTCCCTTTTTTCAATGGAGAACAACTAAAAATCGGAGGTAATATCTATAAACCGCTTACATACGAAATGGGAGTGGGGGAAATAGAGATGAGAGGATTTAATAAAAAAGTAGGCACATATCAACATGAACAAGCAAGAGTTCCTTATCCACTTACTTCAGATGGCCTAATGAGGCATACTCCCGCCGCAGATATAATTACTCCTACTCTATTACCCATTACTGCATGAAAAAGGTTAATAAGGAATACCTCATAAAAAGTTTATGAGCCTCCAATCTTTTGAACACTTTGAAGTTATCAGAAAACCATGCCCTAAGCCTTCTTGTCTTTGGGGCAGACACTACCATCACTTCGTTGATGATTATTATTTCTGTAATTGTGGATGGAAAAAAGCAGGTGAGTTTTTTATACCTGAGAGTTATGAGGGAGATGATTGGGATGATGAAAAGCAAGAGTTTGTTCAAGGAAATGATGATATTATTGATGAAGTTTGATACCCCAAACATTAAGTAGGAGAAGAAACCAAAGTAATATTAGAGGGAAAATAGGTTTCCCTATAAAATACATAAAGTGAAAAAAATGGTAAATAATAATAATGGAAAATTCAAGACAGCGATAATAACGATTTTAACGGCAATCATGCTTGCCATGAGTGCAGGTTCAGCAATAGGTGATGGCTCAGACCCATTAGACCCCTCCGATGGTGGGGCTGATTGGGATGGAGATGGATTAACTAATGCTGAAGAAGCAGATGCCGGAACAAATATGAACAATGCAGATTCCGATGGTGATGGGCTTCCCGATGGTTGGGAAGTTGCTAATGGCCTCAACCCTACTAATAGTGGAGATGGAAATGCCGACCCTGATGGTGATGGCTTAACCAATTCTCAAGAATATGCTAAGGGAACAAATCCAAATAATCCCGATACAGATGGCGACGGTAAATCCGATGCCACCGACCAATTCCCTAATGACCCTAATGATGGTGAATACTCAGATTCCGATGGAGATGGAATCCCTGATGCTTATGACCCTGATTATCAAGAATCTCAAGCAGGTTCAGGAGATGGAGGAACTGAAGGTGGAGGCGAATCCGAAGATAACGGACAAGGTGAAGGCGAAGGTCAAGGACAGGGTCAAGGACAAGGTCAAGGTCAAGGACAAGGTCAAGGACAAGGACAGGGTCAAGGACAGGGTCAAGGACAGGGTCAAGGACAAGG
>TARA_R110002110_G_scaffold21165_40_pt1 | contig 10002 bp, 9 predicted proteins | sample TARA_R110002110 | Tara Oceans TARA_R110002110 (sample SAMEA4397330) | marine metagenome | biome: Polar Biome; feature: [SRF] surface water layer (ENVO:00010504); material: water (ENVO:00002006), including particulate matter (ENVO:01000060) such as... | depth 5 m
TTGAGGACGCTTCATCATGTCTCATGCCGCACGCAAGGCCCACTTGGGGCTGACCATCCTTGGATGTTTCGGCGGCGGCAGCCTTTATGGGTGGTCCGGTTACCTGCCTGCGGTGCGGGCGCATTTCTCCGTCAGCAATGCTGCAGCTTCGATGGTGTTTTCGTTGGCTCTGGTCAGTTTCACACTCGGAGTTTTATTGGGGCCGCTTCTGCTGGCAAAGGTATCGAAACGATTGCGGTTGCCTTTGATTGCCGGACTGGCGGCGCTGAGCCTTGGCCTTGCGGGTGCCAGCACGGGGTTTGCGGGTTTTGTGATTGCCTATGGTGTCTGTTTCGGTTTTGCCGCTGGCGCGTTCTACAATCATGCCATCTCAGAGGCCTCGGCCTCGGCTTCTGCAACCCTTCTTGTTCCGGTCAGCGTGGGAGCATTCGGGCTTGGAGGTGCGGCGTTCGGCCCGGTTCAGGTCTGGCTGACGGCATCGGGCTGGGGATTGTGGTCGAGCGCGCCCGCCCTGGCAACTCTTGCCGTTACGACTGTAGTTGCGCTTGTTGTTCGCCCTTTGCCCAAAGCCAACAGGGCCGAGCCCTTGCGCCCGCCGCCGCTGACCAAGCCGGACAGAACCATTGCGATCCTGGCGATTATCTTTGCCGCCGGATCCTATTCAGGGCTGATCGTTCTGGGGCTTGCCTCGCAGATGTTGCCGCGCGCGGAAACAGGCGTTGGATTTGCCAGCCTCGCGATTTTTCTGGCAGCGATGGGAAACACGCTTGGGCGGCTGTCCTCGGCCCTGATCGCAGGCCGGTTTGGTCCGGTGCACGGCATTGCAGGGGCGATGGCTTTGTCGATGATTACGCTTGGCGGCCTGATCTTCACCTCCGCGCCGGGCGTGGTTGTCGGGCTGTTGTTCCTGGTGGCCTTTGCCTATGGCCAGCTTGCCGCGACGATGCCGCTTTTGGTGAGGTCACAGGTCAGCGGGGAGGCGTTCTCGGGCTCGTTCGGCTGGGTGTTTACCGGTTGGGGGGCGGCAGGGTTGATTGGCCCCTGGACCGCAGGGTGGCTTTTGGATGCAACAGGGACTGTGCGGGTCTCTCTGCTTTCCTGCATCGCGCTTGCCGGGCTCAGCCTCTGGCTTGTTTTGAAATTCACAAAGCCCGGCAGGGCGAAAGAGGATTGTTGACATATCCAATTTGTCACTACTAATGTGATATATCGCGATCCAAGGGGAGGTGCTGCGGTGAAATTCGGAATTCACGCGGGGCTTTGGATGAAGGCCTGGACGGATGATCCTGCGCCCATTTTCACGACGGCGGCGGAGATCGGATACGATGGGGTGGAGCTTTCCCTGTTGGGTATCGGTCTGAACCGCGCGGATGCGATCCGCGCGCGGGCCAGTGACTGCGGTCTGGAACTGACCTGCTCTACCGGGCTGGGGCCAGAGGCGGACCCGACCTCCGCTGATCCGGCTGTGCGCGACACTGCGGTTGCGGTGCTGACAGAGGCAATCCAGGTCACGGCGCGACTGGGCTCAAGGGGGCTCGCTGGGGTGGTTGCGGCGCCGTGGGGGGTGTTCGATCCGGCCAACAAGGGGCCGCGCACAGCGCGGTCCGCCGAGACGCTGGCACGACTGGACGAGGTTCTGAGAGCCGAAGATGTGACCTTGGGCATCGAGGCGCTGAACCGGTTTGAAAGCGACCTGACCTCTACTGCCGCTGAAACATGCGCGATTGCGCGGGCCTGCGGTTCTGAACATATCGGGGTCCTGCTGGACAGTTTTCACATGAATATCGAAGAAAAGGATCCCCCTGCGGCCTTGCGCGCGGCAGGAGATACGCTGGTCCATTACCATGTGTCTGATAATGATCGGGGGCGGCCCGGTTCCGGGCGCTACGATTTCCCAGCCGATGCAAAGGCATTGGCGGACATTGGCTATGACAAATGGGTTGTGGCCGAGATGTTCGTCATGGCCGGCCATGCATCCAGCCGTGATTTGAACATCTGGCGCGATATAGAACCTGACCCAACGGTCGCGGCGATTGAAACGCTCGCCTATCTCAAGGAGGTGTTTGGCAATGTCGGCTGAGCCGTTCTTCACCGCTCTTCGGGAGCGGTTCTCCGAGGAAGCAGATCGGCTAAACGTACTGGATGCGGCAATTGGTGATGGCGATCATGGTGCAACCATGTTGCGCGGACTGACCAGGGCGACGGCGGCGGAAAGCGGCGCACGTGCCAAGGCTTTCATGCGGGCCTCCGGTGGTGCATCGGGCACGCTTTTTGGACTGATCCTGTTGGAAATCGAGGCGCATTTGGAAACCGGCGTACCCCTGCAAGAGGGCCTGATACGGGCCTGCGAGCGGATTTGTGATTTGGGCGAGGTGGCACCGGGCGACAAGAGCATGGTCGACGCGTTGAGCCCGGCGATTTCAGCGCTTGGCACGGGTGATCTGCCCGGTGCGATTGCGGCGGCAAAGGCCGGGCGCGATAGCACCAGGGGGCTGAGCGCCCGTCGGGGCCGCGCGCAATATGTCGAAAATGGCGGATCCGGGCATCTGGACCCCGGCGCTGTCTCGGTGGTGCATTTCCTTGAGACCCTGAAGGAGGTCACGGGATGAAAAAGCTCTTCAACAGCGCCGAGACGATGGTCGATGACATGCTTGACGGTTTTGTCAGCGCCTTCCCTCAGGTGCAGCGCGGCAGCAGCGATCCGCGGATAATCAAGCGCGCCAGCCATGCCAGGGATCCGGATGAAAAGGTCACTCTGCTGATCGGCAATGGCTCTGGTCACGAACCGATTGCCATGGGCTTTGTCGGTCAGGGGCTGTTGGACGCCAATGTTGTCGGCGATGTCTTTGCCGCGCCGTCGGCGGACCTGATCCTCGACGGGCTGACAGAAATGACCGGCAAGGCGGGCTCCATTTTGCTAATTTCCCAGCATTCCGGCGATATGATAAACGGCCGCGCCGCTACGATGATGGCTCAGGACCAAGGGCTTTGGACCGTGCCGCTGCCGATGTATGACGACATCTCGGCCGCACCGCCCGAGCGCAAGCAAGACCGCCGTGGTGCGCCGGGAACCATGTTCATCTACAAGATCCTTGGGGCAGCCGCCGAAGAAGGCAGATCACTGGACGATCTCGTGACATTGGGCGAGGCTGTGCGCGACCGACTGGTCACACTGGCCGCGGCCGTGACACCCCCGGTTTCCCCGCTGACCGGACAAAAGATGTTCAACCTGCCGAAAGACGAGATTTTTCTTGGCATGGGCGTGCACGGCGAACCCGGCGTGGGCCGCGCCAAGGTGGGTCCGGTGAAACAGCTTGTCAGCCAGATGGTCGAAAAATTGTTGGCGGATCGTCCGATGGCAGAAGGATCGCGTGCCTGCGTGATCGTCAACGGTATGGGCGGGACCACTTTGATGGAATTACTGACGATCTGGGAAGAAACCCGTAAGGCGCTGGCTGCACAAAGCGTTACGGCGATTGCGCCGTTGGTCGGCAGCTACGTGACGACGCAGGAGATGGGCGGCTTTTCGATCTCCCTTCTAGAGCCTACCGAGGACATGCTGTCACTCTGGTGCGCGCCGTCAAACACGCCATTCTTTCCGGCGATAAGGATGGAGGTCACATGACTTTGTTGGATGGTCCGGTTTTCGGGGTTGCCGTGGATCAGGGCAGTGGGCTTGACGCCGCTTTGCGTGAAGCGCGCGGGGCGCAAGCGCGCGACGACGATCTTTTGACGTTCAAGCGCATCGTGGTGGAAACGCTCAGCCCGGAGGCCTCAACCGTGCTGGTGGACGCAGCGTTGGGGCGGGATCTTTTGCCATCCTACGACCCCTCCTGCATCAGGATGCTTGCCTATGAGGCGGACGTCTATCACATTGCGGATGAGGAACGCATCACCAGGCTGCCCGAGAACCTGCGCGTTTCTGATTACCCCGGCCTTGGCGTCCAGGTGTTGAAGTTCTTTCTCTACTATGGCCCCAATGACCCTGACGAGCTGAACCGGCGCAAGGCGGATCTGGTTGCCAAAATCGGGGCGCAATGCCGCGCGCAGGGTGTGACGTTCCTGTTTGAACCCATCGTCTATGATCGGGCGATCCCCGATGGAACCACAGCGGAGTATGCGCGGGCCAAGCCCGAGTTGGTCCGCGCAGCAACAGAGCGATTTGCGGCTCCCATATTCAATATCGACATTCTCAAGGTCGAGATTCCGGTCAGCCTCTCACACATTGGCAGCGCAATAACCGAGACACAGGCGCAAGCCGCGTTTCAGGATGCCGCCGCAGCAGCAGGGGATATTCCCCTGCTTTACCTCAGCGCTGGCGTCACCTTTGAACAGTTCCGCGACGCGCTCAAAATGTCGCGCGATGCCGGTGTGAACGCCAAGGGCTTCATGTGCGGTCGCGCGATCTGGAGCGACGCCATCGGCATTTTCGGCGCTCAAGGGCCGGCCGCCATGTCGCGCTGGATGAAAACCACCGGACGTGACCGGCTGGCTCAGCTCAAGGATGCAATCACATGAGTCTCGGCCCAAAATATCAGGTTGTGCACGACAAGATCCTACAGCGCTTGCACAGCGGGCAATATGCGATCGGGATGCGCCTGCCAACGGAAGGGGAATTGTCGCAGGCCTTTGACGTCAGCCGTGTTACGGTGCGCAAAGCCCTGGAAATGCTGGTGCGCGCGGGGTTCCTTACCTCTCGTCAGGGCAGCGGGTACAGTGTTGCGACACTGTCTCCGCCAGCGTCGACCTGTCTTGTGAGTTTTACCGACAAAGTTCTGATCGAAGGCCGCGTACCAGGTGCAAGGCTGCTCAAGATCGAGACTCCGGCAAGGGACGTGCCGGCCACGGTAGCCGAGTTTCTGGACGAGCCGCTGGTGCTGGTGGAACGCCTGCGCACGGTGGATGGCGCACCTCGGATGTTGACCCAGACCTGGATCCCCCGCCGCCTGGTCCCGCAGGTAAGCGCGGAGCACTTTCCCGAAACGGGCCAAAACCAATCTATCCTACGCATTCTGCGGCATGAGTTTGGACTGGAATGGACCAGCGCCTGTGAAACGCTCGACAGCTTGATTGCGACCGCCAACGTATCGGACATGTTGGCAATTCCCGTGAACACGCCGATCCTTTCGCAGGCCTGCACCGCATTCGACAGGGACGGCAAGGCCGTTTTCTTTGACCTGGTCTATCGTCAGGGGCCAATCAGCTTTGATCTTGGCGGGCCAGCCCCGCGTCAGACCGCGTAACATGAAACAGGAGTCGCCCATGCCGCTGACCATTGGCCTCATCAACGCCTCACTGCCGAGTTACTTTCCGCAGAAACACGGGGTATTCGACGCCTGCCAGAACTGGCTTGTAGACCTGGCAAAGGCGCGGGGCGCGCGCGTCGTCGTGGCCGAAACCACGCCAATGAACGGAACCGAGGCGCGCCAGGCGGTCGCAGATGTCCAGGCCAAAGGCGCGGATTTTCTGCTGCTGCTTCACGGTGGTTTTACGATGGGCGACGTGGCGCGCGAGATTGCCCGCGCGCCCCTGCCCATGGGCGTCTGGGCGACCCCGGAACCCACGTTGATCGACGACATTCAGCTCAACAACTTCGTTTCACTCAACATGTCGATGTCCATCGCACGCGGCGTGCGCGATCTCTCTTGCCATCCTGTTCAGTGGTATCTGGGGGCACCGGGAGAAGAGGCTTTGACCCGGCGTCTGGGCCAGACCATCCGCGCGCTGGCGGCCAAAAAAGCGTTGGACGGCGCAAAGATCGGGGTCATCGGCGGGTTGGCCATGACCTTTTACAATATGGAAGTTTCCGCCGACACGCTGGTGCGGCAGCTTGGCGTCTGGTGCGACCATATCGACATTCACCACATGACCGATCTGATGGCGGCACAGACCGACGCGGATGTGGCCGAAGAGCTGGCCGCGATGCGCAAGGCAGCTCAGGTGCGCGGCGTGTCGGACGCGCAGATGGCGTTGACCGCGCGGGCATCGCTTGCCCTGCGCGCGATTGCCACGGACGGCGGTTATGATGCGCTTACGGTGTCGGACTGGCCCGCCCTTCAAGCCAATCCCGGCATGCATCCCGGCGCCGCATTCAGCTGGCTGGAGGAGAACGACGGCCTTCCTGTGGTCTCTGAGGGCGATGTCCTGGGCGCTGTGACACAATTGGTCGCCAAATCGCTGACCGGCAAAGTGGGCTGCCTTCTGGACATGACATCGCCCGACTTTGCCCGCGATCAGATTCTGATGTGGCATGGAGGCGGCGGGCCGCTTTACATGGCCAAGGATGATGTGGCCTGGATCAATCATCCGATGATCGGGCGCGGCACCGAAGCCGGGCCGATCTACGGCGCCATCGCCGACTATGAATTTGCCCATGGGGATTGCTCTGTCCTGCGTGTCTCGCGTCACGGCACCGCGCATTTCGCCGTTGAAGGGACGGTGGCCGCAGGGCCCGCGCCGGGCTTTACCGGGTGCCGTGGCTGGATCGGCGAATTTACCAGCACCAACGGGCCCTGTTCCGCTCAGGACGTGGTGACATCGGTGATGGAACACGGGCTGGAGCACCATTTCATCCTTGTGCCGGGGCATCACCGCGCCGTCTTTGAGGAATTCGCAGGGTGGTGCGGAATGCACGCCCTTGCCGTGATCCCGGCCCATGACGGCTTGCCGGAAGGGGGCGCACCTTGACTGCTGTCCAACTCAAAGGTGTCCGCAAGGACTTTGGCAATTTCACCGCCATTTCGCATATTGATCTGGACATCAAATCCGGCGAATTGGTTGCGCTGCTTGGCCCGTCTGGCTGTGGCAAGACAACGACGTTGCGGATGATTGCAGGGTTGGAAGTACCCTCCGCCGGGCAGATATTCTTTGACGGCGATGACGTGTCCGAAGTCGCGGTACAAAAGCGCAATGTGGGCATGGTGTTCCAGCGCTATGCGCTTTTCCCGCATATGACCGTCGAAAAGAACGTGATGTTCGGCCTGAAGGTACGCGGCACGGACAAGGCAGAGGTCGACGCCCGTCTGACCGAAATCCTTGACGTTGTGCAACTGCAACAATTCCGACACCGGTTTCCGGCGCAACTGTCTGGTGGGCAAATGCAGCGGGTGGCAATTGCACGGACGCTTATCACCAATCCTTCTGTCCTGATGATGGATGAACCGCTTGCGAACCTTGACACCAAACTGCGCGGCGAGATGCGCCGTTTTATCCGAGAATTGCAGCAACGTCTTGGAATTACAACGATCTTTGTGACCCACGATCAGATCGAGGCGATGGAATTGGCCGACCGGGTGGCGGTGATCTTTGGCGGCAACCTCGCGCAATACGACGCGCCAGACGCCTTGTACAAGCGGCCCAACAGCATCGAAATTGCGGATTTCATGGGCGCGACCAATGTCTTTGAGGCCAGGATCACAGGGACGGCTGCGACCGCCGCCTTTGGGACGCTGACACTGGACAGCGCGGCAAAGGATGGCCTCGGCCATGTCATGTTGCGCGGCGAGGCGATTGATCTGCACCTGCAGGAGGTCACCGACACAGAGAATACCATCCGGGGCAAAGTGACCGCACGCGAGTTTTTCGGAGCCAATATCACCTATTCCGTCGATTGCGGCGGCGAGACGATACAGGTCATCGAACAATCCCGGCGCATGGTCGACATCGGTCAGCACGTTTGGCTGACCATCCCACCGCATCGCATTTGGACCATTCAGGACAACTCATAATCAACGAAGACAAAATCAGAGGAGGAGGAAACTATGAAAAAGACATTATTGAGCCTGTCGGTGATCGGCAGCCTGATGGCGGGGGCGGCCTTTGCACAGGATGCCGAGGCATTCCGCGACGGATTTATTGCTGGCAACATCACTTGGGAAGATGTGCAGTCCCGAGCGAAGGAAGAGGGACAGGTCAACCTCTATTACTGGGGTGGTAGCGACAAGATCAACGTCTGGATGGACAGCATCGCAGTACCCGCGCTCGCCGCCGAGGGGGTCACGCTGAACCCTGTGCGGATCACCGGTACCAAGGATGCGGTGGATCTGGTGCTGGCTGAAAAGGGCTCTGGCAAGGGGCTGGGCGAAGGCAGCGTTGACGCGATCTGGGTCAATGGCGAGAACTTTGCCACGCTCAAGCGGCAGGATGCCCTCATGGGCGCTTTCGCCGACAAACTGCCCAACAGTGGCAATATCGAATGGAATCCGGACGATCCCCGTGCGCTGTTGAATCTGCGCGACTTTGGGGTCGAGACCAATGCCTCGGAGATGCCGTGGTCAGGTCAGCAATACGTCTGCGCGGTCAACACCGGGCGTGTAGCAGCGGACGTGGCGCCAAGCACATTTGACGGGCTGATGACCTATCTGGCAGCCAACCCCGGAAAGTTCACCTATGTGAAGCCACCGCATTACATCGGCAACACTTTCGTGCAGGCGGCGCTCTATGCGCACAACCCCGATGGCAATGGCGCAGTGCCGTTCCAAGGCTCGATTGATGAGCTGGGCGCGGCAGAGCTGGCGCGGTTGATCACACCGGGGATGGAATATCTCAAGGCGCTGGAGCCGCATCTGTTGGGCGCCGCAGGCGGCAATGCCCGCTATCCCGAAGATCCCAAGGCGCTTGATGGTTTGTTCCTGAATGGCGAGATCGACTTTTCCTGCCAGTTCGGCCTTTACGGCGTCGCCACCGGCCTGCGGGACGGCACCTATCCCGAAGGCGCGGAGCAGTTTGTCTTTCCTGAAGGCAACATGATCAAGAACAAGAACTATCTTGTGATCCCCGGCAATGCGCCCAACCCGGCCGCCGCGATGGTCATGGCCAACTATATGGCGTCGGTTGACTCGCAAGCGACCAAGCTCGAAATCGCAGGCATGCCTCCGGGTATCGACCCCTGGAAGTTGAGCGATGCGGATGCGGCAAAGCTGGACGCGGCCTCACCTGGCCTGATTGGTGTCACGCAAGCCGATCTGGATGCAAACACCGCGCCCGATACCAACGCCACGCTGGTGGATGTGATCGAGGCGACGTGGCTTGAGTACATCGAGCGCAACAGCTCCGACAGTATCGAAGCCATCGTCAAAAACGCTGTGGCCAATCTAAAGTAAAAAACCGCAGCGGGCTCCGACCTTTGGTCGGGGCCCCATCAAAGGATGACACGTGCCCGAGACCAAGGAACTTGCCCGCCACAGGCGCGAACGCGTCTGGATGTGGATCCAGCTATTGCCGGTGATGACGGTGTTGATCGTCTTGTTTGGTGGTGCCTTGGTGCTGGGCGTGGCGCAATCCCTTGGTTTTGCGCCGTGGTTCGGAGTAAACACTTTCCCCGACTTTTCCTATTTTGCGGCCCTTTGGGGTGATGTTTTCTTTTGGAAATCACTCGGGCTGACGCTGTATTATGCAATTTTTGCGACGCTGCTTTCGCTCGTCCTTGGCATCTTGCTGGCGCTGGCGATGGTGCGGACTTTTCCATCTAAGTCGCTCTATAAATATCTCTACAAACTGCCGCTGATGATCCCCTACACCGTGGGCATCGCGCTTGCCGTCATCATGCTGGGCAACGGTGGCATGCTGTCGCGGCTCATGGCTTTTGCGGGGTTTATTGATGACCCAAGCCAGTTTCCGCAAATCCTGAAAACCCACATGGGGTGGGGCGTGATCGCTGTTTATGTCTGGAAGCAAACGCCCTTTGTAGCATTGACCATCTACGCGGTTCTGCTGGGGATGGGGCGCGAAACAGAAGAGGCCGCCGCAATTTTGGGGGCCAATAAGCGGCAGATCTTCTTTCAGGTGACGCTGCCGCAGATTCTGCCCGGCATCATCTCCTCCACGCTTATCATCTTTGCATTCAACATCGGCGCCTTCGAGGCCCCCTTTATCCTCGGCGGCGGTTTCCCGGACACGCTTCCTGTGGTGGCTTGGCGCTATTTCAACGACGCGGATTACACGCTGCAATTGCAGGGTATGGCGACGGTGGTCTCCATCGCGTTGGTTGCTGGTGTGATCCTG
>TARA_R110002110_G_scaffold2264_11_pt1 | contig 10000 bp, 3 predicted proteins | sample TARA_R110002110 | Tara Oceans TARA_R110002110 (sample SAMEA4397330) | marine metagenome | biome: Polar Biome; feature: [SRF] surface water layer (ENVO:00010504); material: water (ENVO:00002006), including particulate matter (ENVO:01000060) such as... | depth 5 m
TGGGTACCGAGTTTTGTGGTAAAGGCAGTCTTCTTGAAGCGTGGCACTGGGAACCGAGTAACTTTAACCAGTTGATAACAGGAATAGGAAAGTAACAGGGAGAAATTATGAGCCTAACTGGAAATAAAATACCGATCGGATGTACGCAGAAAATGCTGCAAGACAATGTGACGAATGCCGGGGATCCGTGGGGAACTGGTAAGGTCGATGGCTCCTCCAAAGCTCTCGTCGATGACATGGACGACACGAATGCAACACCACCTGACAGTGGCTTGTTTCATACGTTTCCGGACCTCCCCAACTTATCGTTTAAGAGCGCACCGAACGAGACTGTTATACAATCTTCGGATTCATATATTGTTTTAGGTACTGATCGTCCCGGTTCCATGGCATCTGGTTATGGTGCTGTGGGATCTTGTGGGGCTAATTCTATTGATTTGGTTGTGGGCCGCGGCGCTTCACTTAATAAAGGAAAGGGGCCGAAAGATGGTACTATATTAGATAACCTGTTTGTTTCGGATGCGGCCAGAATTAATATAAGTCAGTTAACTAATATAGATTTAAACTTTGGACTTGCGCCCGGCGCCGAACAAAAAGCTCATGGAAATAGCATGCCGCGGTCCGGCATCGGCATTAAAGCCGACGACATCAGAATCATCGGCCGACACAGCATTAAAATTATCACTGGGAAATCCTCTGGGTTCACAGGATTGCCATCAAAGGGCGAGCCGAATTCATTGGGCGGAAAAGAACACCAACCAGCCCCCACTATCGAGCTTATTGCTGGAAATCATGTTGAATCAAGATATGTATTTGGCGGAATGGAAAACCCAGTGAAAGAAATGAATACTCTCCAACGCGCCGCCATGGGTGATAGTTTACGCGAGGGACTAGAAGAACTTACAGAAATTATTGGAGAAATATGGAGCGCCACGTTTAACTTTATTTTGACTGAGACTGTGTTTGACGCAGTTGTAGGAGTTGACCCCCTCCGTTCCTGGGTAGTTTCGGCATCAGTACCAGATCAAGTAATTAAAGCAGATTTTGTATTGAACAGTTTGTGGCAGACTAAACTTAATATGGAAATGTGGATTCAAAACCACCTTAAACCTCACGGTTATCGTTATATTTGTAGCTCTAACGTAAAACTTACTTGATTAAACAAAAAGAAGGATAAAATGGCTAAAGATAGATCAGAATTTTTAAAATGGCAAGACATTGATATGGATGGTTACATCGATATCTGTGATGATATTGAGATAAAAGAGCCCAAAAAATGTCCAATATGTAAGCCTAATCCGTTACACATCGCACCTGACTGGAAAAAGGGAGATTTAGCTGCACCGGTACTGAACGAAAAATTATGTCATTTTCAAGTTACCGCGATTACCAAGTATAAGACAATAGTGCCAGAAGAATATCTTGATGTAGAAGAGCCAGATTCGGATGCCGCGGCCGCAGCCTTAAAGTTACGATTTCAAGAATATGAAATGGCAGCAGTCACTTCTATCCTTGATGGATTTAAGAAAGATGATTCCCCCGATAGTATTAGTAAAGTTATTGAAAGTTTACTTTTCTATAAATATGATTTAGCACCAAGAGCAAACTCTAGATTAAAATTGCTGTATTCAGTACCACATGATGTCATCTATAATTTACCCGATCGAACATTCGGTGACGAAGAAGAATCGGAAGAAGAAGAGACCCCGGGAGCTATGGTCGTTGAATACGACGCCGCCCAAATGACATACAAAAATATCAGAGTCCGCAAGGCACTTTGGTTATACAGTATGTATTTGAAGGTATATCGACAGTTAGGGGAAGGAAACATATTTTTTGTTGGAGAAAACCCTGCATCGGGCGATGTCAACACAATAGACCAAGCCCAAGCCGCTGGTACAGAGTCTTTGGAAGGAACGTTCTATTCAAACCAGGGTGGATCCCAAGGCGCCCTGGGCCGCATTTTCAACTTAGAAGACTATGGCGATCCAGCTGTTTTCACGTCTAGCACAATGTCAGATCTCATGGACACCCTTGAGAGTTTTATGAACGCGAGAGGGCTTAACATCCCCGGTGTTGGAGGTATTTTTAGTTTTTGGTTGGATGACATCACTAAGATGAAATTCTTTTTCGATGATTATAAACTAGTAAAATTACACGTTTGGACTGCCGAGTGTGGTGTCAACCGCCCAATTAGATTTAGTAAGAAGCGTTTAGCTTCTCTTAACGCAAAGGGAGCGTGGAAAGACAAAACAGCAGTAGCATATTTTACAAAGCTGTGGCCAATGGAAGCTTCAATCTCAGCTAGAGTACCTCTGCCTTGGGTAGAATTTGTTGAAAAGTTTACGTATCCCGAGGTTAAGGCAAATTTCAAAGACGAAGATGTTGAGAAGCGTGAAACTCCATTAAGCTGTGTAGCAGATGCTCTAGCTGACGAACTTAAAGAATTAGGTAGCGACTTATTGGATGATTTCTTTGGTATCGGTGACGCGATAGCTATGAAGTTTAACCAGAATATATGTCGTTATAATCTAGATGAAGTCCGTGATGACAACACACAAATGGGATTAATTCTTGATCCCAATGCGAACGAGAAAGGCAATATATTTGCGATGGCTCAAACAGCCGCCTTCAAAAAAATAAATCAAGACGATCAAATCTTTGTTCGTATGTGCGCTCAAATGCTGTCTAACGCAACCGGATTTCAAGACGCGCAAAAAGCCATGGATAAAATGTATGCAGAAGGCTTTGAACGCATTAAACAATGCGGAATGTTTGATATGCTTATGCAAGCAATCGAATGTTTGCTCGGAGGACTTTCCCTAGAAGATGCGATCAACAGTATCTTGAAAGCTGCACTGGACAATATGTCTATTGAAAACTTTGGAGAGCTTTTTGTTGGATTACCGCCGCACAAGCAAGACGAATTAGACGCTATAGTTAAGAAGAAAATGGAAGCCGGCGAATTCATCAGCTTGGGCGCCCCGAACAAACCTTGGGAGAAGCCAGATGTCATTAACGACGAACGCGTAAACACCCAAGAGGGGCCAGGTGATGGTATGTCGCCTGGAGGCTCGGGTACTGCCTCTTATAGTCAAGCAGCCGGCGCCTCCCAAAGCCAAACCCAAAGAACATTAGGAAAAGAGTGGGATATTCAATCGGCACAAGCTGATGCTGCACCAGATACTATGTTCTCTTTATATGTTGCTGCCTTAATGGAGGTTTATAGCGAGAATTTCTTAGAATTAATGGACGAAATTAATAAGTTCCCCGGCGCCCAACTCGTCGCACATATGATTATTGCGATGGACTGTCCACGCCCCCCGCTTTTCAATCCTAGCTTCATGGATTTTATCAAAAGCATTCAGCTTCCATTCTGCAGAAATATTACAGACATGCGCGCCCCTCGCCTCGAAAATCCTTTCAAGTGGATCCCGAAACTACGAGATATCATGTCCGCCCTTTGGGAAGCAATCAAATGGGCAATTAGCCAAGCAATTATGGCGATGCTAATGAAAATCTTCATCAAAGTTTGTGAAATGTTAGGAGACGCGATCTGTGCGGCCATCGGCACCGTCGGTGATATAGCTAAATCCCTCCCAGCAATTGTACAAGGTACTACAACTTTTGCTGATGTAATTAAAGAATCTTTATGTGGACCAACCTCTTCGCCGGAGCAAGTCGAAGACACGATCGTTGATATGATGTCTTCTTTGGGCGTTGGCGGAGCAGCCTTTGCAAGCCGAGACCAGCTAATGAAATTTACAGAAGACCTTTCTGCCTCAGCCACTAGAAAAGAAATGGCTGAATGGTTTTTAGGCCGTCCACCAAAAGAATTCTTACAGGTAGTTGATCAACTTCTTGAATTCGAATATCCTGAGTTCCGCACCGCGCTCCCGAATGAACGTGCCTTAGCCCGCTTAGGAAAAAATATGGGTAATTTAATGCCGCTGGACTTTAGAGACTCGTTAGAAGACTTGGTCAGTGCGTTACCTGCAGGCGACGCCCTGCCGGCCAATCCAACTCTTTGTGCGTCACCTGAACAATTAGAAAACTTTGCGAACTTACGCTGTCAGCTTCTTGAAGGTAGAGCCACCAAAGAACAATGTGATGTGATGTACGATGAAATGAGAAATGGCTTTGTTCAAGATCTCGGAGATATATCTAACCTTATGCAAGGCGGACTTGAATCATATATGTCCCCCGGCGGCCCTGGCGGAATGCCAGTACTTGTTTCGGAGCCTGGTTGTGATGATGGACTTTTCCCATATGAATCCCCAGCCCAGATTGCAGTTGCGGGGCATTCATCCAATATGGCTATGGAGTCATTGCGAATATCTTATGCAAAAGATATGATGGGTAATGGTGGCTTTTTAACTGGCGATGGTTCGTGGGGGCTAATGAATATGGCGATGAGCGATACCATGGGTAACCCGCTTACTGCACATCATCGTAAAGCTAAAAATAATAAGAGCTATGTAAACTTTGCTACGAATGTTGCCAATGGCGGCGAAGCTAGCTCCGGGTTCTTCTCCCTCTTCCAAAGCAATGCTGGATTTTCAGCCCAAGAAGGGCAATTTCCTACCTATGTAGGTGAATGGCTAATGAGACAGTTTCAGAACGCCGGCGATCAACCCAACCGACGAAATGCCTATCAACACCAGAGCACAGCACCCGGCGATGGCGGAACTGATCTTAAAAGACACTTCGTGTTTAACTCACACAACGGCTATCGTAATGATAAGAAGATTAAAGTAAAGTGGGCAGATTTAGATTTTAATATGTTCTGGGGACAAGGTGTGGACTTATTGACACTACCTGATTTTGGATATAACTCCCCGATGACAGTTGATTTTGTTAATGAAAAGGTGGTAATAAACAAGCGCGCACGCAAAGGACGACAGGGAGAGGATGGAAAGGGGTCCACCGCTGCTCATATCGATAATGGGCTCAACTATGTCTCTCTCGATGGCGATATGTCATTGGTGTATCACGATAATGCTGCTGGGATGAGAGATGGCTGCGGGCTTGGCTCAAATATTGGTTTAAAGAACGGAAACTATCCTGGTGGTGAAGGTATGTTTGGAATGGCAGGAAGCCAATGGAGTTATGGATTTAACGTAGAGCTTTACATGTCTGACATAGCAGAGATCCAGGAGCCTAAATTTAGGAAGAAGAAACCCGGCGAGGATGTAGAAGGAAAGTTAGTAGACAAAGACGGGATGATCTTCACTGGGTATAAAGACACAGGAATAATTGCAAATCGGTTTGAAGATACCTGCAGGGTTAAAGTCACAGAGTTGATTAATGTGGCGTCTGTAATCGAATCTCCATTGGCTGAAAATTCCATGGAAGACTTTGAAAAGGGAGAGTTAATTGATCTGCCCAACTGGTTAGAAAACGTCCCCCTGTTGGGAGATATGTTGCAAGCTGCCATCAATTTAATAACTCTGCCATTTTCCCTATTATTCAGACCAGCCTCAGTAAATGGAAGGTCGGGTGAAGTCGGTGTTTCGGTTGTAAAGAACCGCAGATTTGAATTCGTAGGAATAGATGATGGATTATCCGGCTTTGGTTCGGCCGAAACGGGACCAGCAGCAAACAAAAAAGCTCAGAAAGTTCTCAAATGGGAAGACTTTCCAAAAACTGAAAAGTATTTTAACAGCCACCCAAGTTCAACTATTATTCCACAGGTCCAAATGTTGAAAGAACTAATTCACGGCGCCGGCACCACCGCGAGCACTGGTGACAAAAGTAACTACGACAGCAAGATGCAGCAGCTTCTTGAATTGTTTGCAGGTCTTATCGCACGCAACGAACAAGCATGGCAATATGGCGCCAAATATGACACTCTGCAGAAGAGTGACTTAGATTACGTCATTCCGAAAGATTCTGGATATACAAACGGCGACGGCGGCGGATCCGCCGACGGTCATGCATATGAAGCTGCATCAATTGTGCGAGAGAAGCTATATGATTTTTACGGAAACCCCGACGGCGTCGAATGGCGCACTCCAGAAAATGATGATATGATTCTTGGTGTGAGTCGCGATCAATATATAAATGGTGAAAACGCTCGTGTTATTTATCTGAACCCTGCACAGTTTGGAGGTTCTTATACAAATCCACCACTCCATATTAAGCCAGTCAAATATGAAGGCTGGATGGGTCTTGTTAACGTATGGTTCCCCGAGATGAGCGCGTGCAAACCTGCTATGACTGAATTAATAGACTTCGGTGAGATTAGTGATAAGGTTAATACGCGATATCCGAAGATACCAGAAGACAAGCGCCTTAAACAAGATGAAGATTGTGCGTTTGAATTGCCTTACAATAGAATTTTATCTAGGACTGCAAAAGCCGGCTTGCAACGAACAATCGAAGCAGCAGTAAGAATATATGCTAGCACTCACTTTCTCAAAGCAATACCAACCTTCTCATTGGTCACCCCTAAGTTTCCAGAGAATTATAGCTCCATTTATTCAGCTTATATTGTGGAGCAAATGGAGGAAGGGTTCAAAGACGCCCAGACAGCGTTCTGGGAATATTTTAGCACGTTTAAGGATGAGGAGTTCTGGTATTCGTTTTTAGAAATGAGTGTACAATACTATGGCTATCTTCTTGATTCAGAGGAGATTATGGATCCGCCTGATAGCGTCGTGCGTGCAATCCAAAGACTCAACAACGGTCAAGAAACTTATGATTTCCCATGGTATTCTGATCTTCGACGGGCCAAGGCTACAGGTGATGCAGGAACATTAGAATCTCTTTCAAGTTTTCGTGGCAACAAGAACCTTGAATTTGTAAGGGCCACGGAAGAAGACGCTAAGCTTGTTTTGAAAGAATTGGTTAGCATGCAATTAGAAGTTATGGGTGATAAACTCAATGAAAACTTAGGGGTTGCAGGATTCAAGACTAAAATCTGGGATCTCGACTGGTGGATGTTGATGGATCAGTACGATGATGACGGACGAGAGATCGGCTCTGGGCTGACTGCCGGCGGAGAAGGTCTGCACGTTTACTCTCCTGAGATTGTTGAGTATTCTGGTGACCTACCAATGCCCCCGGACCGTTTAGGCGCCATTGACGGCACCGAATATAGCGACGAACTCGGTAATTCGTGGCCAGGCCCGTTTTATACACGCGGCGGAACATATGTAATTGGCAAGAAAAATGATTCTGAGAGCGAGGCTGAATTAGGCGACGATTACGTCGGATATTATCATGGACACATTGATGAATCTAATGACGTCACCTATATGGCTGGTGAATACCATAGCGATACACCCCACGATCAATTAATTCCAATGGGTGACATCTTAAAGATGGGAACTCGCCTGCCTTTATCAGCTACAAAAACTCCCGGAACGTTTGATAAAGATGGTAGCTCCAAAACTAGAGCAGATGATCCTAATGATTTCCATACTGTTATAGACGGTGGTGAAATCATCGGCTTTGGAGATGTTGCTAATTATGGCGGTGCGGTACCGCTGCCCGGCATACATATGTACGCAATAGAGAAATATGTAAGTGTTAATGGTCAAAAAATGACGTATGATGCCGCCAAAACTCTTGTACAAACAAATGATAATTCAGCTGTACTATCGGAATTTTATCCTGGCACAATGGAAACAGTTAAAAATGCTGGAGGCAAAATTATGGGGATTAAAGGGCAGTTAGGAGTCAGGCTGGGAATTGAATTTTCATATGTCTCCGAAGGCGGAGCTAAAACCCCAGTCACCAGTGTCGAAGTCGATGCACTAGATCTGCCAATTGGACAGTTCCAGCCATTCGGCGCCGATAGTAAAATATTGTGGTGTTTGATTTATATGCTTAAAGAAGATCCGATTTACAAATTATTGATGAGATACATTTTCCCAATTCCCAAGATTTTAAGCACACTAGCAATTTATAATGACATGGGGTTCCTATCAGCAATCGGTGAAGTAACCGTAGGAAGCGGCGATTACAACCAATTTACTCCAGTTACTTCGGGAGAAGCCAAGGGCGTGATGGGGTTCTTCTTGAATGCAATTTTAAGAAATGGCGCCAACTGGAAAGAATGGATTCCGTTTGTGCACGGATCCGCTGACGATGCAACCTACCCCGATGGAATCGACGACGACGGAAGAGCAATAGATGGTAAACGCCCGGGCAAAGAAACGTCGACATGGGACACGGTCTCATACTCAGAAGGCGATGGGCGCTCATGGGGCGCCAGGTCCAAGCCCGGAAGAAACGCCTTTATTGACTTTGGAGAAAGGGAAGAACAATATTGGCCAAATAACTCCGGTGGCTCTAAATTCATGGACTTCTTATTTGGTAGCGATGACCCGATTGAAATGACCGTCAGGTGGGTTAAAGATTATGATATGAGCGGAAACGAAGGTTGGTTGGCTTATGATGACAGGCAGCCTGGGTTCTTTAATTTTGATGCGATGTTTGTTACTGAGTGGGATAGTTGGGATAGAAAGCTGCTAAGAAATTCAAACAGCACTATCAAGAAACAATTTAAGAGCTATTATTATTCGCGAAACTTCCAGCCCGGCTCTTATGATAACGAAACCACCCCCGGCGCCGCTTTTATTAAAAATCTTAGAGGTGCTTTGTTACCTGTACCGGGCGGCGGCATGCTCCCATGGTGGCAACGCGGGCGCTTGAGATCCAATCCATATAATGCAGATGGTAAGTTATGTTCCAAAAAATGAATAAGAACATAATTATTACGAGGAACACATAATGGCTTCTTTTAGTGTAGCACTACCCCTCCGTAGAGATTCAACCGATGGGTTTGTGATGATTAAAAAGTTCAAAACATTAGTCAAACAAAATCTTAAAATGTTAATATTAACTGTGCCGGGCGAAAGAATAATGGATCCTGAGTTTGGAGTAGGGCTTAAAACATATCTGTTCCAAAACTTCCATGAGGGAACATTAGCAGAGATAGATGCGAAAGTTCGCGAACAGGTCGCCAAATATTTACCAGTCGTATCCATAATAGGTCTATCATTTGATCAATCTCGTATCGACACAAACCAACTTGGTATCGCTATTAAATTTACAATACCAAATATAGGTGCTACTGATTTGTTACAAATTACTATTTAAAATGAGGGTTTTTTATGCCAGATAATCAAAAAAAGATAGTTCCTATAAACTATACCAGCCGAGAATTCGAATCAATTCGTTCGGATTTATTACAAATTGCCGAGCGGTTTTACCCCGATTCCTTCCAAGACTTTAGTGAAGCATCTTTTGGCTCTTTAATGATAGATGCTGTAGCGTACGTCGGCGATCAATTATCTTTTTACTTAGATTACAATGTTAACGAGTCGTTTTTAGATACAGCATATCAATTTAATAACGTAGTGCGCCATGGTCGCATCTTAGGATACAAATACACCGGCCGCCCGTCTACTTATGGTACAGTTGCTTTATATGTTATGGTACCAGCTTCGGCTATTGCTATAGGCCCAGACCGAGCCTATCTTCCTACTCTTAAGAGGGGATCCCGCTTTACCTCAGACACCGGACTTAGTTATGTATTAACTGAAAATGTAAATTTTGCAAATAGTAAAAATCCCATAGTAATTGCCAGAACAGACGAAACTACCGGCGCCCCAACCCACTTCGCAATCAAATCATACGGAACGGTAGTCTCCGGATATTTTGGAAGCGAGACAGTGACTATTGGAGCATATCAGAAATTCAAACGGGTAAGATTAACAAAATTAAACGTATCCGAAATTATTTCTGTTTTCGATTCCGATGGCAACGAATATTATGAGGTAGACTATCTTGCACAAGACATGGTTTACAAAGAAATAGTAAATTCTAATTTTAAAAATGACAATGTTCCATCAATCTTAAAACCGTATCTTGTCTCACGAAAGTTTATTGTTCAACATGAGCGCAATAATGTCTATATCCAATTTGGAAGTGGGCAATCTGGGCAATCAGATGTCGCAGCAGATCCCCAATCAGTGGCAATGGATGTATT
>TARA_R110002110_G_scaffold3196_2_pt1 | contig 9999 bp, 11 predicted proteins | sample TARA_R110002110 | Tara Oceans TARA_R110002110 (sample SAMEA4397330) | marine metagenome | biome: Polar Biome; feature: [SRF] surface water layer (ENVO:00010504); material: water (ENVO:00002006), including particulate matter (ENVO:01000060) such as... | depth 5 m
TTTTACTTCTGAGAAAAGGGCTTTCACATTTGACCCCAAAAATATGCTTTCTGGAAATGGAAGCGGAGTACCAGTCAATAACGATACAGCACTTACTTTTTCAGCGGTATGGGCAGCAATCAGAATATTATCTGAATCTGTTGCTCAATTGCCTGTATCACTAATTGAAAGGGAAGAAAATGGTGATAAAATAAACAGAACAAATCATCCACTTTACAATTTAATACATAACAAGCCAAACGAATATATTTCATATTTTTCTTTTATGCAAAAAATCATGTTTGATTTATGTTTAAATGGTAATTCTTATGTAAAAATTGAAAGAAATGGAGCTGGTAGACCAATTGCACTGTATCCAATTGAATTTTCAAAAGTAGAAATTAGAGAATTAGATGATAAATATTTCTATTATAATTCTGAATCTGGTGAAGCTATTGAATATGAAGAAATGCTTCACTTTAAGATAATGACGCAAGATGGAATGCTTGGAATGTCTCCAATTGAAACTTGTGCAAATTCAATTTCTTGGGGTCTAGGCTTAGAAACTTATGGAAATTCTTATTTTTCCAATGGAGCAAAAGTATCTGGAGTTTTGGAAACTGACAGAGCTTTAAGCACTGAGGCAATTGACAGATTAAGAAATTCATTTGATAATAATTATTCAAAAATCGGTGATGCAAACAAAACTTTGATTCTTGAAGAGGGGTTGAAGTTTAATACAATTTCAATGTCAAATGAGGCAAGCCAGTTTCTTAGTTCCAGACAATTCAGCATTGAAGAAATATGTAGAATTTTTAATGTTCCTCCACATATGCTAGCTGATTTGAGTAAGTCTAGTTTTAGTAATATACAAGAACAATCACGAGAATTTGTTCAATATAGTTTGATGCCTTACTTGGCAATGATTGAACAAGAAATGACAAATAAATTATTTAAGAAAAATGAGTACGGAAAATTATTTGTAGAATTTAATACAAATGCTTTATTAAGAGGTAATCCAAAGGACAGAGCTGAGTATTACAGAACAATGTTAAATATAGGAGCAATCTCAATTAATGAGATTAGACAAAAAGAAAATATGAATAGAGTTGACGTTGGTGATAATTTATTTATGCAATTAAATATGGCAACTGTAAATGATATAGTAAAGGGTGTAAATGAAAGTGATGAATTAATTATTGAAGAATAAAAAAGTATTATGAAAAAATTTGAAAAAAGAGAAATAAAAGAAGTATTAGAAGATGATGAAACAATCACTATTATACTTAACAAAGAGGGATATGAAGAACTTGATACCGAAACAATTGCTGATGCCGTTAATGAAACTATTTTATCATTACTTGAATCAGAAGATGAAATTGAATCAGAAGATGAAGAAGATATTGAAGAAACTGAAGATGAGGATGCTTTAGAAGATGATATTGAAGAAGATGAAGATGATGTTGAATCTATTGAGGAAGATGAAATTGATGATGAGGAAGATTTAGAAGATGATGAAGATTCTGCAATTGAAGAAAAAATTGAGGAAGATGAGGAGGTAATTGATGAGGTTGAAGAGGGTTATCATGTTATGCCAGATGGTTCTGTTATGGCTGATGATGAGCATGATGAGGATGAGGAAGATGAAAGAAGTGTTTGGAATAAAAAAGATAAGACAGAAAAAAGATTCTTTTCAGTAGAAACAAGAGTTACAAAGAAAGGAAAAAGAAATATTATTGAGGGACACGCTGCTGTATTTAATGAATTAAGTGAAGATTTAGGAGGATTTAGAGAAAAAATTAATACTGGGGCTTTTGATGGGGTTCTTGATGATGATGTTAGAGCTTTTTTTAATCATGACCCAAATTTTTTATTAGCAAGAACTTCAAGCGGAACTTTAAAATTAGGAGTAGATAAAAAAGGTTTAAAATATTCTTTTGAAGTACCTGATACAACTGCTGGAAGAGACTTATTAGTGTCCATGAAAAGAGGTGATATTACACAAAGTAGTTTTGCTTTTCAAGTTCAATCGGACACTTGGAATACAACTTCCAAAGGAGAGATTAGAACAATTGAAAAAGTATCACGCTTATTTGATGTAAGCCCAGTTTCAATACCAGCTTATCCAACAGCAAATGATTTATCAATTGCACAAAGAAGCATGATGACACACAAAGATAAAAACAAAATGAAGCAAGAAAGAGAGTATGAAATAAGTAAGGATTTATTAGAATTAAAAATTAATATATTAAAAAGAAAATAAAATGAAAAAGAGTTTAGAATTAAAAGAAACTCGTTCTGATTTAGTTTCAAAATTAGAGGGATTGCATTCACTAGCAACTTCTGAAAAAAGAGAATTAAATAAGACTGAGGGTAAAAATGTAGATGCTTACATTAATAAAATTGACGCACTTGATGTATCAATTAAAAGAAGTGAAAAAATTGAGGCTGAATTACGAGCAAATGTTTCTGTTGCTGGTTCTCCAATTGCAACAATAAAAGCTGATAAGCGTTATTCAATACAAGATGCAATTAACGGAATGGTTAGTGGTAAATTATCTGGTCTTGAATTAGAGTATGACCAAGAGGCAAAAAGAAATAACACAATTACTGGTTTAGGTGTTCCAACTTTTGCTTTTGGTGAGCAAAGAAATAACCCACAAACGACAGCAAATGCAAGTGGAATGATACCAACAGAAGTTGGTGATTGGGCTGAAACTTTACAACAAAAAACTGTTTTGGGTGATTTAGCAACATGGATGTATGGACTTTCTGGAGATATGAAACTTCCTACTTTATCAGGTACTACTGCTGGATGGACTGCTGAATCAACTGCTGCCGCTGTTACTACTGCAACTGATGCAAATACTGCTGTTGGTTCTGGAACTTTACAGCCTAAACAATTAGATGCTTATATGGATATTTCTAAGATGTTATTAGCACAAACTAATGGCTCAGTTGAAAATATCATTCGTACTGATATGAATAATGCAATTGCTTCAACTTTAGAAGCTGCTGTATTAGGTGCAAATGCTGGTGCTGGTGCAACTCCACAAGGAGTTTTTAATGCTGGAACTGTTTCTGCTGCTACTGGTGCAATGACTTACCAAACTCTTTTAGATATGGAAGCTGACCTTGCTGATTCTGGAGCTGACTTTGGAAGATTGGCATACTTAACTACTCCAAATGGTAGAGCTTTATTGAAAAATATTGTTGGACAGCCTGGAACTGGTTCTTATGGACAGCCTACATGGTATGAAAATTCTATTGATGGATATGATGCAAGAGCAACTGGAAATGTATCTGCTATTGCTGGAGGAAATCCAAATGGAATTGTATTAGGAAGATGGGATGATTGTGTAATCGGACAATTTGGAACTGCACTTGATGTTGTTGTAGACCCTTACACTTTAGCTCTAAATGGACAAGTAAGAATTGTGATAATGTCTTACTGGGATACAGTATTCAGAAGAGCAGATTCTTTTCAATATACTTATTACTAGAACTTATTTTGGTCGGATTTGGGGGGCAATTTGCTCCCCAATTTCCACCAATTTAAATATTTTATTAAAAAACATTAAAAGTGTTTTAAGTGCATTTTTAATAGTTTTAAAAGACTTTAGTGTGTTTAAGGTGTAAGTATATAAAAATAAAAAGATAATAGATTACTAGAGTAAAATTGTAAAAAAAAATCAATCACGAAAGATTTCAAAAAACACAAAAAAACTATGGCAAGAAGTCTTACATTAACAGATTCAACAATTCAAGTTTTAACAACTGCGGAGGCAAAACAACATTTAAGAGTTGCCAATTCTGCTGATGATTCTTACATTGATAATCTAATTTTTGCAGCTACAAAAATGGCAGAAAGTTATTGTAACATACAAATAATGAAAACTAGTTGCGTGCAAATTGCAGATTGTTGGGAGGATACTTTTGAACTTTATCAATCACCAGTTCAAAATTCTGGAGAGATTTCAGTTGAAAGTATTAAATATTATGATGGTGATAATGTGCTTCAAACTTGGGCTGTGACAAATTATATTGTAGATAATTCATATACTCCAGCAAGAATTGGGATAGCTCCTGACAAAACTTATCCAACTATTACAAGAAGATTAAATTCTATAGAAATTAAATATGGCTCTGGATATGAAAATTCAAATGAAGTTCCTAAATTATTAAAACAAGCAATATTAATATTAGTTGGTCAATGGTACGAAAATAGACAAGAGGCAATTGTTGGGCGTTCGGTTGGAACTATTCCAATGACTGCAATGTTTATTTTAGACAGATATAGAATTAGAAACTTTGGACTTTCGCTATGCTAACAATTGGAGATTTAGACAGTCAAATACAAATACAATCAGGAGTTTCAAGCCAAGATGAAATGGGAGGTTCTAAAATTGTATGGGGAGGTGCAAATATAAGAAATGAATACGCAAAAGTTGAATGGAAAGATGGAAGTTCAGAAGAAAATGAAAATCGTGTAAGTGGTATTACATATATTGAATTTACAATTAGAGATAATGGAAATGCTGATATTTCAGCAAATAAATTTAGAGTTGCGTTTCCAATTTTAAATGGTGTGTTAAATGTTCCTACTACACAATATTATACTGTCGAGGGAGTAAGGTTATGGGGGGGCAGAAATAAATGGAGAACTTTGATTTGCTCTGTTAACAGTAATGATATGAATACATACATAGGATAATGATAACAATGAAACTCGATGGCTCAAACTTGGCAACAAGTGCATTCCTTAATATCACAAAAGATGTTAAGGATAAAAAGACAATGGTTAAGGAGGTTATTTTACCAGCTGCAAAAATTGTAAAAAAAGTAATGATTGGAATGGCTCCAATTTTATCTTCTCCAGTTTTTAATGTTTACAGAACACCAAAGGCTAAAGCTGGAATGAGAGCACCCAACGGAATGGGTAAAATTTATGTTGCTATTAAGCAAGGACAATTAAAAAAATCAATTAGTTATTTTCACACAAAAGCAACAAGAAATGCTGGGGCAATTAATATAGGCCCAAGATACAAAAAAGGAATTTGGAAAAAACCAGAAAAAGGGGGTTGGTATATGCACATGGTGCAATTTGGAACTGATTCAGTTAAAGCACAACCATTCGTATTACCAGCTTTATTAGCAACTAAAAAAGGCGTTGCAAATATGATGGAAATTGGAATGAATAAAAGATTAAAAAGAATAGTTGCAAAAGATGGCAATGGAGTTATTACAATAAGTTAATGATAGAAAAGGCAATATATAATATTCTAAAGAATGATACTAATTTAATGAATCTAAGAATTTATTTTGGTACGCTTCCACAAGTTTCCACTAATGATAATGGAAATGATGAACCATATATTGTTTTTTTCAGAAATGGAACTATTCCGAATGATAGTAAAACTGGCAATGCAATTGGAGTTATTAATAATAAAAGTGGGCGTTCCACTTTAGATGAAGCAACAATTCAATGCAATATATTTGCAAGAGATGCTGAGCAAGTTTCAACATTTTCTCAGCAAGTTAGAGATGCACTTGACAGAGTTTCTGGAACTTTTAATGGTGTTGTAGTGCAGAGCATACAATTTACTAATGAAATTACAATGTTTGAATTTAATGATACTTATAATACAAAAGGATTATATCAAATTAGTCAATACTATTCATGCAGAGTAGAACCAGTTTATTTATAAATTTAAAAAAAAAAAAATGGCACATAAAAAACACATACTAGTAAAAGATTTCAATTCTCAGAAAAAGGGAAGTACAATTATTATTTCAGAAAATCAAATTGAATATTTTTTTGAAAAAGGATTAATTGAAGTGAAAGGAAAAAAAACAAAAACAAAGAAGAAGATTGAAGTACAAGAAGTCCCAGTTCAAAAAGAAAATAAATTAAAATACTAAAAGAATAAAAATATGGCAACAAATAATGTAATAAATGGTACGCTTTGCGTATTAAAAACTGGAGCTGACCATGCATCTGCAACTGCTTTTGCTTTTTCAACTACTGCTTCAATTTCTTTATCAATGGATACAAGAGATATTTCAAACAAAGGCTCTGCTGGATGGAGAGAATTATTAGAGGCTCAAATGTCTTGGAGTGCATCTGTTGAGGGAATGTATGCAATGTTGGATGCTGCTGGGAGTGCAGTTAAAAATTATGAGAACCTTTATGACCTACTAATTTCAAGAACTCCAGTATATTTGGAACTTTCAACTGGAGTTACTGGTGATGAATACTACTACGGACAGGTATATTGTACGTCTTTAGAGCAAAGCTCACCATTAGAAGATAACATGACTTTCTCAGCTTCATTTGAGGGAACTTCTGTATTAGGAAAAGGAGTAGAAGCATAATTAATAATTTGGTAAAGGATTTGGGGAAAATTACCTTTCGTGGTTTTCCCCTTATCTGATACCTTTAAAACCACGAAAAGATATGTATGAATATGTAGAAATAAATGGAGTTAAGCGTCCAGTTAAGTTTGGATTCAATGCTTTAAGAAAATTTAGCAAATTAACTGGAACATCCATTCAAGATATGGAAAGTTTAGGCAATAATATGACCTTTGATACGGCAATTCACTTAATATTTTGTGGATTAATGGATGGTGCAAGAGCCTCAAAAGAGATATTTGAATACACAATTGATGAATTAGGGGATGATTTAGATGGTGATATGAGTGCAATTGAAAGATGTATGACTTTATTTGCTGAACAAATGGGAGGAAAAGAAACAAATCAAAAAAAAAATCCAGTCAAAAACATAGCGAAAAAGGTGAAAAGAAGCAAGAAGTAATTGAATGGACTTGGGATTTAATTGAAGAACTGGGTTTAGGTAGGTTAAGAATGACCTATACAGAACTTTATGATATAATTCCAAGAGCTTTTTGGAACGCTGTTGATGGTTATTGGCTAACAAAAGAGAATGAAGATAGGAGGGAGTGGGAACGTGTAAGGTGGCAAACTTGCATAATGCTAAATATGAAAATGCCAAAAGGAAAGCAGATATCACTTCAAAAATTGATTAGATTTGATTGGGAAAAGGAAGAGATTAATGAAAATAGTTACGAAAGAACGAATGAAGTTTATCAAAAGCACTTAAAAAAACAAAAAAGTAGATAAATATGAGTGATGCGGCAATGAATGTCCGATTAGGGGCTAAGACAAAAGAATTTAATGCTAAGATGATGGCAGCATCAAAGCGGTTGAAAAAATTCGGAAAATCAGTTTCTAATATTGGCCGAAGTATGACTACTATGTTTACAATGCCTATTTTGTTGGCTGGTGCTGCCTCAGTAAAACTTTCAATGGAGTTTCAGAAGTCAATGACTAAGATTCAAACTCTAGTTGGAAAAACTGGTTCTGAAATTGAAACTATGAAAGCTGGTATAATGGAAATGTCCACTAAAACAGCAAAAGCTCCAGTAGAATTAGCTGAGGGACTTTATTTCCTTGAATCAGCTGGTTTAAGGGGTGCGAATGCAATGGAAACGCTTGAACAAGTTGCTAAGGGTAGCGCCTCAGGACTGGGTGATATGGAAGCTCTTTCTGTTGTTGCAGCAGCAGCTCAAAACGCTTACGGAGAAGAAACTTTAAGCGCATCTGATGCACTTGATAAGTTCGGGGTGATGGTGAGGACTGGTATGTTTGATGCACAAGAGCTTTCAACTGTATTAGGTAAGCAATTAGGACTAGCATCAAATCTTGGAATAAGTTTTGATGAAGTTGGAGCATTAATTTCAACATATACATCAACAACTGGTGATGCTACAGCAGCAACAAATGGTTTATCTGCTATAATGATGACCTTTGCAAAATTAGATACAGAACCTACAAAAAAACAAGCCGCTGCACTTTCTCAGATTGGTATGACAGCAGATGAAGTAAAAGAGATGATGGGGGAAAAGGGTTTGATGGGTACTATGACACATTTGCAAGGGGAATTTGATAAGAATGGTATTGCAATGGGTAATTTCTTCACATCTTCACAAGCTCTGAAAGGTGCTTTGGGTGTATTAGGTACTCAATCTGAAACTTATGCATCAAACTTAGATGCAATGGGTAATTCAGCAGAATTTGTTGGTGATGCTTTTGCTGTTACTGCTGACAAAGATGCTTTCAAGATGGAGCAAGCAATGAATAATTTAAAAGTTGCTGGTACTCAATTAGGGGAATCATTAACTCCAATAGTAAATAAGATTTCAAGCGTTGTAATGAATTTGACTTCTTGGTGGACTGGCTTGGATAAGGCAACTCAAGACAATTATGCAAATTGGGCTATTTGGATTGCAACAGTAGGCCCAGCATTAATGCTTATTGGAGGAATTATTGGAAAGATTGGTATATTTGTTGGAATAATGAAGAAATTTGCTGTTTTACAAAAGGCAGCTGCAGCTGCTCAATGGTTATTCAATGCTGCCTTAACTGCAAATCCAATTGGAGTAGTAGTAATGGCAATTGCTGGATTAGTTGCTGCTATTGTTTATTTTGCAACCGCATCAAGTGATACTGCAATTGCTGTAAGAAATGGTTTTTATGTTATGGCAAATGGAGTAATTCAAGCAATAAATTTCATTATTGATGGAGTTAATGATTTTGGTGATGTTGTTGGTATTACAATTCCAAGAATTAAATTATTTTCTTTAGAAACTAAAAAAGCAATGGAGGATTCTGGGGATAATATAAAAGATACATCAAAAGAAATTCAACAATTATCAAAAAATATTAATAATCTTCCAGACCCAAAAACTTTAGATGTTCCAATAATTGTTACAGATGATAATGATGATGATGATGATTTAGATGATGATGATGATGGTTTAGATTTGATAGCAAAAGAAGAGGCATTAAAAAAATCACTTTTAAGAATGGCAAATTTAAAACAACAATTCAACGTTTTAAATGCAAAAGATGAACAATCTGCTGCAAGAATTTCTTTAGCAAATCAAATGGCTAATGATATTGCAAGCGTTGAAATTAGTTCTAATTCAGCAGCAGAAATACAATCAATTAAAGATGTTTACGCAAAAAAAGAAGAAAAATTACTTGCAAAACAAAAAGAAGATAATAAAAAAGCAGCTGATGAAACCTTAACAAAATGGGAGGAAACTTATGCTGGAATGGAAGCTGGTTGGAATAAAGTTTCTAATGTTGCAAATCAAGTAATGGGAGCGGTGAGTGCTGCTATGGATGCTCAAGAAGAAAAAGAATCTGTAATACTTGATAATAAACACAAAGTTGAAGATGAAGAGTTTGCAAAATTTCAAGCTGACCAAGATAAGAAAGCTGATGACATTGCTATTCGTGAAGAAAATGGTTTAATTACTAAAGAAGAGGCAGCAAAACAACTAAAATTTTTAGATAAAACAACTTCTGATACTCAAATTGCACTAGAAACAAAGCAAGATGATGAAACCAAAAAACTTCAAAGAAAAGCTGCAAAAAGAGAAAAGAAAATGGCAATTATGTCAGCTGTAATGGGAGGTGCAACAGCTGTTGTGAAAGCATTAGGTTCAGCACCTCCACCGCTTAATTTTGTTTTAGCTGGAATAGTTGCTGGACTTGCAGCAATTCAAATTGGTGCTGTTGCATCAACTCCAATTCCAATGGCAGATGGTGGTATTGCTTTTGGGCCTACAAACGCACTAGTTGGTGAATATGCTGGAGCAAAAAATAATCCAGAAGTTGTTGCTCCACTTGATAAATTAAAGGGAATGTTAGCAGATAACAATGGAGGTTCTCAAAAAATAGAAATATTCGGAAGATTAGATGGAAATGATATTTTTCTTTCAAATGATAATGCTGCAACAAACAGACTGAGATTTACATAAAATAATTTATATTTGAAAAAAAATAATTATGGGGGGGATTGCTTGGAAATGTGAATATATTTCATTGAATGGGTGGAAATACAAATTAACAATTTGGAATAAAAACCAATTAACAAGCCCACAATCAGATTTTAATATTACTTCAAAAGGAGCAATTATTAAATATGAT
>TARA_R110002110_G_scaffold36071_3_pt1 | contig 9996 bp, 8 predicted proteins | sample TARA_R110002110 | Tara Oceans TARA_R110002110 (sample SAMEA4397330) | marine metagenome | biome: Polar Biome; feature: [SRF] surface water layer (ENVO:00010504); material: water (ENVO:00002006), including particulate matter (ENVO:01000060) such as... | depth 5 m
TTCGCCTGGCTGGCTGAACAGATGGAGGTTTTAACGCTGGGCGATCACGTCGACGCCATTCTGGTTGATGTGCATGGCGAGGCGTCCAGCGAGAAGCAGTCCATGGGTAACTTCATGGACGGGCATGTCAGTATTCTTGTCGGCACGCATAGCCATGTTCCAACGGCTGATACGCGCATTCTGCCGAAGGGAACAGGCTATCTGACTGATCTGGGCATGTGTGGTGACTATGATTCTGTGATCGGCATGCGCAAGCAGCCGGCAATTGACCGTTTCGTCCGGAAAGTTCCGGGTGACCGGCTGTCTCCCGCAGAAGGCCCGGCAACGGTTTGCGGCATCATTGCAGATATCGACGACAAAACGGGGCTGACCCTGTCAATCGAGCCGATCCGCATCGGGGCCCACCTGCATGAGACTGAGCCTGCCTACTGACCATCATGATTGTTCGGTCATGACCGAAGCAACTGCCATCCCCTGTCAGTAAACTGTTCTAGGTTATCGTTTTCACCGGGGACATCCGAATGGAACAGTTTGCATTTTATCTGCCGGGCATTCTGCTCGCCTATGCTGCCTTCTTCCTTGGTATTTTCAGCCCCGGTCCGAATATTCTGGCGGTGATCGGAACCTCCATGTCACTCGGGCGTCGCAAGGGGTGCCTGCTGGCGCTGGGTGTGGCAAGCGGATCATTCTGCTGGGCCATGCTGACAGTCGTCGGTCTTTCCGGTCTGCTGACGGCCTATGCCGGGGCGTTGACAATCATCAAGATTGTTGGCGGTGCTTACCTGATCTGGCTCGGGATCAAGGCCCTTCGGTCTGCGGCGGCGAAGAACGAGATGCCGCTGGCACCGGTGGGTACGGAAACGGACAGTCTGGCGCGGTATTACCTGCGCGGCCTGTTTGTACAGATGACCAACCCGAAGGCTGCTCTGTCCTGGGTTGCGATCATATCACTCGGCCTGCAGGCCAATGCACCCTGGTGGGTGGCTGCGATCATCGTCAGCGGAACGACAGTAATGTCTGTGGTCATGCATCTGGGTTATGCGCTGACCTTTTCGACGGAACCGATGGTACGTTTCTATCGCCGGGCACGGCGCTGGATTCAGGCAACGCTGGGCCTGTTCTTCTGCTTTGCGGGAATCAGGCTACTGCTGAGTCGCAGTTAACGGATGTGCTGACGGGCGTGGCTGACTGCTGGTGATAAAAACAAATTTTCAGGGACAGCAATGTAAGGTTTTCCGGTATTGAATAGCAGAAGTGGTCGCAGAAAATCGTTGCGTTCTGCCGTCGATCTTGCGACTCAAACGCTATGCCTAGACTATCTGGATATGCTGTCTCATCGCATGACGGGAAGGTAGGCTCTGTAATCATAATCAGCTTCTAGTTACCGGAGACGTCATGGCTGGCCATTCACAATTCAAGAACATCATGTTCCGCAAGGGTGCGCAGGACAAAAAGCGTGCCCGCCTGTTTGCCAAGCTGGCGCGGGAAATCACAGTGGCGGCGAAACTTGGCGGTGAAGACCCCGGCTCCAACCCCCGGCTGCGCTCTGCAATGGCAACCGCACGGTCCAACAATATGCCGAAAGACAATATTGAACGTGCGGTGAAGAAGGGGCTCGGTGGTGATGATGACACGAACTTTGATGAAGTTCGCTATGAAGGTTACGGGCCGGGTGGTATTGCCGTCATCGTTGATGCGCTGACCGACAACCGGAACCGTACGGCTTCTGAAGTCCGGGCGGCATTCAACAAGTTTGGTGGCAGTCTGGGTGAGACGAATTCCGTCAGTTTCATGTTCGACCGGATTGGTGAGGTTCGCTATCCGGCTGATGCAGGTACTTCCGAGGCAATCTTCGAAGGCGCGCTTGAAGCTGGTGCCAGCGATGTCGAATCAAATGAAGATGGTCATGCGATCATCTGTGAGGTGAATGATCTGAACGTCGTTCGGGATGGTTTGGAACAGCAGTTTGGTGAAGCCGAAAGCGCCCGTCTGGCCTGGAAACCACAGACACTGATCGCGGTTGATGCCGAGAAGGCGGAGACTCTGATGAAGCTGCTGGATGCGCTGGATGATAATGACGATGTTCAGTTTGTCGCTGCGAATTACGATATCGATGATGATGTTCTGGCGCAGCTGAGCGCCTGATATCATGCAACCCCGCCGACGACTTCTGGGGCTGGACCCGGGCCTGCAGAACACCGGCTGGGGGGTGATTGATGTTACGGGCAACCGGCTGACCCATATCGCGAATGGCGTGATCAGGACGAACGGCAAATTTGCGATGGCAGATCGTTTGCGACAGCTGCATGAAGGTTTGCAGGATGTCCTCAATCTTTATCAGCCGGACGAGGCTGCAGTAGAGGAAACCTTTGTGAACAAAAACCCGTCTTCAACCCTGAAGCTGGGGCAGGCAAGAGGCGTAGTCCTGCTGGCGCCGGCACTAGCCGGATTGCCGATTGCGGAATATGCGGCAAATCTGGTGAAGAAATCGGTGGTTGGTGTCGGGCATGCAGACAAGACTCAGATTCAGATGATGGTCTCGACTTTGTTGCCCGGCGTTACTTTTGAGAATGCTGATGCGGCTGACGCGCTTGCTGTTGCAATCTGTCATTCCCATCATCGCGACCGGATCAGACTGGTGGAGGCAGCACGGTGATTGCGCAGTTACGGGGTACTCTTGCAATGATCGCTGAAGATCATGCGGTCATTGATGTGGGTGGTGTCGGCTATCAGGTGTTCTGTTCGACAAAAACCTTGAGCAAGATGCCGCCGGTTGGTGATGCAGTGACGGTTGCCGTGGAAACAGTGGTCAGGGAAGACCGGATTCACCTGTTCGGATTTCTGTCCCCGCTGGAACGGGACTGGTTCCGGCGTCTCTGCAGCATTCAGGGTGTCGGGCAGAAGGTGGCTCTGGCCATCCAGTCTTCGATGACTGCAGATGCGCTGGTTCATGCGATTGCGGCAGGGGATGCAGCAGCCTTCAAACCGGTGTCAGGTGTCGGGCCGAAGCTGGCGGGTCGGATCATCGGCGAACTGAAGGACAAGATTGGCGGTCTGGATTTTGCGCTGGCTCCGCAAAGCAGTGGCGCAGATGCACCGGCATCGGTTGCCGGTTCTGCGGCACAGGATGCCATGTCGGCGCTGGTCAATCTGGGCTACCGGCGCGCAGATGCGCTGCGGGCGGTATCGACGGTTGTTACGCAACTCGGCGATGCTGAAGCTGCCGGCGTTCAGGCGATTATCCGTGGCGCGCTGAAGGAACTCAGTGCATGAGCGAGGAACGTCTGGTCGCAGGTGATCCGCAGACCGAAGATATCGATACATCGCTTCGCCCGCTTCAGCTCACGGAATTCATTGGCCAGCAACAACTGCGCGAGAATCTGAAGATATTCATCGATGCGGCGCGGGGGCGTGGCGAGGCGATGGACCATGTGCTGTTTCATGGCCCGCCGGGACTGGGAAAAACGACACTGGCACAGATTGTTGCCCGTGAACTGGGAGTGAATTTCCGCGCCACATCAGGTCCGGTGATCGCCAAGACCGGTGATATGGCGGCATTGCTGACCAATCTTGAGGCCCGTGATGTTCTGTTTGTTGACGAGATACACCGGCTGAACCCGGCGATTGAGGAAGTCCTGTATTCTGCAATGGAAGACTTCCAGCTGGATCTGATCATTGGTGAGGGACCGGCTGCACGATCTGTCCGCATCGATCTGCAACCCTTCACGCTGGTCGGGGCGACGACCCGCTCAGGGTTGCTGACCACCCCGCTGCGGGAGCGGTTTGGCATTCCCCTGCGGCTGGATTTCTACAAGCCGGAGGAATTGCAGAAAATCGTTGCCCGCGGTGCGCGGGTTCTGGGATTTGATCTGCTGGAAGACGGTGCGATGGAAATTGCCCGGCGGTCCCGCGGTACCCCCCGTGTTGCCGGGCGGTTGCTGCGCCGGGTCAGGGATTTTGCGGCGGTTGGCAAAGCGGGCAGCGTCGATGCAGAGCGCGCAGATGCAGCGCTGAACCGGCTGGAAGTTGATGCGCGTGGCCTGGACAATATGGACCGCCGTTACCTCGGCTGTATCATTGAGAATTATGGTGGCGGCCCGGTTGGTGTCGACACAATGGCTGCCGCCCTGTCAGAGCAGCGCGACACAATCGAAGACGTGATTGAACCGTTTCTGATCCAGCAGGGCTTTCTGATGCGGACCCCTCGTGGGCGTATGGTTGCAGATGCCGGGTACCGGCATCTCGGTATGCTGGCGCCTGCCCGCGAGACACCCCAGTTCGATCTGCTGGGAGATTCCGGAGAATCCTGAAGGCCGGGCTTTACATCTCAGTTGGGAGCCGTTTTTGTTTCGGGATATAGCGTGATTAAATGCCGGGGTTGTTTTTCACACTGGTATTACTCTGGACACGACAGGTCTTATAACCTTAGAAATGCTACGGGTAAAAAGGGCGGCACAATGAGAAAAGCAGCTGAAATAGCTGTTACACTGATGTTGACGATTTCGGCAGCGTTGGTCAGCATCTGTATTGCACCATCAGCGAAAGCTGACGATGTGATCAAGGTCGGGATTCTTCATTCCCTTACCGGCCCTTTATCGATCAGTGAGAGTTCTCTCCGTGATGTCATGATGATGCTGATTGATCAGCAGAACCAGAATGGCGGATTGCTCGGTAAACAGATAGAGCCGGTGGTGCTGGACCCGGCTTCTGACCCGAAACTGTTTGCCGGAAAGTTGCAGCAGATGCTGGAAAAGCGCGATGTCGCTGCTGTTTTCGGTGGATGGACTTCAGCGTCCCGTAAGGCAATGTTGCCTGTTTTGCAGAAGAATAACGGATTGCTTTTCTATCCTGTTCAGTACGAAGGGCAGGAGAGTGAGCGAAATGTCTTTTACACGGGTGCGACACCGAATCAGCAGGCCATTCCTGCCGTTGAGTACCTGATGAACGTGGACAAGGTGACGCGATGGTATCTGGTGGGGCACGATTATGTGTATCCGCGGGTAACTAACAAAATTCTGAAGGCTTATCTCGACCTTAACGAGGTGCCTGAGGAAGATATCAGCGTTCGCTATATTCCCTGGAATTTCAGGGACTGGAAAGAACTGGTTAGCGAGATAAAGCTCTTTGGGCGACAGGGGGCACGTGCTGCTGTCATCTCGACGATTAACGGTGATGCTAATCTGGCCTTTTATCGTGAGCTTGCGCAACAGGGCATCGACGGAGCTGATATCCCTGTTGTTTCTTTCAGTGTCAGCGAGGAAGAACTGGCAGGTGTCGATGCAACGGGGGTTGAGGGGCATCTGGTCGCTTGGGGGTATTTCCAGTCGATTGACCACCTTGCCAATCAGGTGTTTCTGAAACAGTGGCATGACTATCTGGGAGATGAGTTCCGTACCACGAATGATCCGATGGAAGCTCATTATATTGGCTTCAATATGTGGGCTGAAGCTGTGCGTCAGGTCGGGTCAACAGATGTCGATCAGGTCATTGACAAGATGATTGGTATCAAGGTGCCTAATCTGAGTGGCGGTATGGCTGAAATGCTGCCCAATCACCACATCACCCGACCGGCTATGGTGGGAGAGATCAGCAGTAAGGGACAGTTCCGGATTGTATGGCAGAGCCCTGATCTGTTGCCCGGCGATGCCTGGTCGGACTATCTTGATGTGTCGAGAGAATTCATCGCCGACTGGCGAGCGCCGGTGTCTTGTGGGGCCTTCAATCAGGTTTCGCAGACCTGTGTTCGTATTCCGCCCGCAACGAACTAAGTTGTCAGACATTAACACACCCTGACAGCGGTCAGGTTTCTTGAGGGAGACGATAGTTGGGGGGCGGACGGCTTATCAGGCGAAGCAAACGCATTGCGGTGCATCTTTCTGTTATTTTTGTTTCGCTGGTCGTTGCGGTCGGCGTCACGCTCGGCGTTGTGCAGTATTTCGAGAACCGTACGCAACAGGCAAATCTGGCTGAGAAGGCTTTTGCCGCCGCGAATAAGGCCATCACGGTCAAGGTAAGTGATATTTTTCGCCCGGCAGAGCTGGCCGTGGAACTTGTCAGCCGTAATCCGGTGATGACAGCAACGACCCTGCAGGACCGTCTGGGATACCGACGTCGACTTGCAAGATATCTCGATCTGAACCCGTCCCTGGCATCTGTTTATATCGGATATCCCGACGGCGATTTCATGCTGGTCCGCCGGGTGGCCACAGATGCTGGCCGTGAACGTTTCAAGGCCCCGGCGGATACCCTGTATGTGATACAGGCGATTGAGCGTGAAGAGGGTGGATTCGAAGAAGGGATATTTATCTTTTATGACGCCCGGTACCGGGAAATCAGCCGGCGTGTTGTCGAAAACTATACAACCTACGACCCGCGTAAACGCCCGTGGTTTCAGCAGGCTTACCGCAATGGCAGGCAGATCAAGACAGCCCCTTATGTCTTCTTTACGACGAAAGAAGTCGGAACCACTCTGGCGCTTGGTAATCGTGGCGAAGCCGTTACAGGAGTTGATATTACCCTGGAGTCACTCAGTGCGTGGCTGGAGAGTTTGCTGCCAGTTCCAGGTACCGATATTGCCCTGATTGATGACCGGAACCGGCTTATCGCTCATGCGGATACGTCCCGGCTGGCAATGGTCGACAAAAATGACCCGTCGAAACTCATACTCGCTGACATTAATTCGCCTGAGAACAGGGTCCTGAAGGAAGTCCTGAACTCGGAACGCAGGAAAGGCGATGATATATTTACCTTCGATGTCGATGGTAAGGGGTATCGCGGTCTCATGGTCCCGGTTACCGTTGAGGGGGCGGGTGATTACCAGCTTTTGATGGCTGTGTCCGACACCGACTTGTATGCGGAGGTAAACGAGGCGGCTTTCAGGGCTGCGGGGCTGATTGCGCTGATCTTGCTGTTCAGCATTGTGATAACCGTGATGGTCGCAGGATATATTGCCAAGCCTCTGGTCGCACTGGCTCAGGATGTACAATCGATCCGGCGATTTGATTTCTCATCCTCAGAACCGGAAGAGACTTACATTATTGAGATCGATGAACTTTCTGTCGCGATCGATAGCATGAAGGAGACGATCAGAAAATTCCTCGATATTACGACGGCGATCGCCGCAGAGGAGGATTTCGACAAGCTGCTGGAAAGGTTGCTGGATGAAATCGTTGCGACAACCAAGACCGAAGCCGGAATTCTTTATCTGACCAGTGATGACGGCAAGTCTCTTGTCCCGCATGCAATAAGACTGGACGAGAGACGGCCGCTTGATGCGATGGTGCCGGAGGTTTCGCTGGTTGGCTCCGATAATCTGCTGATCCGGGCGATTGTGGATGAGTTTGCTCTGGGTGGTCCGGCAACAGCCGAGGAAATTGAGGGCCTTGGTATCGCGGCTGCAATTCAGAAAATGGATGAGGCGCCCCGGAATTTGCTCGCCGCGCCGCTGTTTAACCGAACTCATGAACTTGTCGGTGTTATTCTTCTCATGGAAACCGATGAGGTTATGGACCTGGCGCTGGTCAGATTTACCGAGGCGCTGTCTGGTTCTGCTGCAATTTCGGTTGAGGCACGTCAGCTGATTGCTGCTCAGAAGCAGTTGTTTGAAAGTTTTCTGCAGCTTATTGCCGGTGCCATCGATGCGAAGTCCCCCTATACCGGCGGGCATTGCGAACGCGTTCCTGAACTGACGAAGATGCTGGCATCGGCCGCTGACCAGTCGACATCAGGGCCTTACGCGGATTTCCACCTGTCGGCTGATGACTGGGAGGCCATTCACGTGGCTTCCTGGCTGCATGATTGTGGCAAGGTTACCACGCCTGAATTCGTCGTCGACAAGGCGACCAAACTGGAAACCATATTTGACCGTATTCATGAAGTCCGGATGCGGATTGAGGTGATGAAGCGCGAGGCAGAGATAACCTACCTCCGCGATGTGCTGGAGAAGGGTGCCAGTGATGAACGTCGTGCAGCATTCGAGGCGGAACTGGCCCAGCTTGATGATGATTTTGCCTTCATTGCTGACTGCAATATCGGTGGCGAGTTCATGTCGGACGACAAGATTGCCCGTATTCATGAACTGGCCGGGAAAACATGGACGCGGACAATTGATGACCGGCTGGGTGTGGCGCAGGAAGAGTTGCTGCGCATGGAGCGTGAAGAGGCGAAGGTTCTGCCCGTTGCCGAGCCACTGCTTGCTGACAGGGTTCATCATCGTTTTGAGCGCCCTGAATCACAGAAGCTTGAGTTGGACAATCCCTGGGGATTCAAGCTCGAGGTACCTGAGCTGCTCTATAACCGTGGCGAGATACATAACCTTGTCATCCGGCGCGGAACGCTGACCGATGAGGATCGTTACAAGATTAACGAACATATCGTACAGACCATCAAGATGCTCGAGGAACTGCCTTTCCCCAGACATCTCCGGAATGTGTCGGAGATTGCCGGCGGGCATCATGAGAAGATGGATGGAACAGGTTATCCGAAACAGCTGACGGCAGAAGAAATGTCTCCGGTTGCCCGGATGATGGCGGTTGCCGACATTTTCGAGGCACTGACGGCGACTGACAGACCCTACAAGAAGGGCAAGACGTTGTCGGAAGCCATCAGGATCATGGGTTTCATGGTTGGCGATAAACATATCGATCCTGAACTGTTCAGGCTGTTTATCGAGTCGGGTGTTTATCTCGAATATGCCCGAAAATTCATGCAGCCGGAAATGATCGACAGCATCGATCTGGAGAAAGTTCTGAATTTCTGACCGGTTTCTTGCCTGATTCCATAAATATTTAAACCTCTGCCCTATAAAAGACACAGGTACATCTGAAAACGCGCCCTCGTTGTCGCCACTGTGAGGGCGGGTGCTGGTCAATTCAGGAGCATTGTGGATATTAATCGGACGACCCGGACTGAAGGAGCGGACATGACTGGCCATGGACAATTCGTTGGCCGATGCCATGTATTGCCGCTTCGTGTGTACTATGAAGACACGGATGCAGCGGGCATTGTCTATTACGCCAATTATCTGAAGTTTGCCGAGCGTGGAAGAACGGAGATGCTGCGGTCGGTCGGTACCGATCACCGGCAGCTGGAAACGACGGAAGGTATTCTTTTTGCCGTCCGGCGTTGCGAGGCGGATTATCTGAAACCGGCGCTGCTGGATGATGAACTGACGGTCTGGACAGAAGTGGCTTCTGTGAGCGGAGCGAGAATGAAGGCGGAACAGATAATCCGCCGGGACGTTGATGATCTCGTTCGTATCTCGGTCACGCTTGCCTGTATCGATCGTGCTGGACGACCAAAGCGTATTCCCGAGCGGCTCCGGACAGTCTGGGGCCAACTGACGACAAGCGGCTGAAGGAAGAGAATATGGATCAAACCACTGTTGAGACGACCACGCTGGACGGCTCGTTCGATGCGTCGGACCTGTCGATTCTGTCACTGATTCTGCGGGCGGATATCGTCGTGCAGGCGGTGATGCTGGTGTTGGCGTTTGCCTCTGTCTGGTGCTGGGCGATCATCTTCGACAAGATATTTCGCATTCGACGGGTTAACCGCCGCAGTGACAAGTTTGAAGACAGCTTCTGGTCGGGCGGTTCACTGGAAGACCTGTTTGACCGTATCGGCAACAACCCTGCCGATCCGATGTCAGCGATGTTTGCTTCGGCCATGCGGGAATGGCGGCGTGGTGCATCGCGCAACGGATCATCCGATATGATGCGGGGCGGGTTACAGCAGCGCATTGAGCGGGTCATGCAGGTTACCCTGGGTCGCGAGATGGAGCGGCTGGAAAAATACATGACCTTTCTGGCTTCGGTCGGGTCGGTGGCTCCGTTTGTCGGTCTGTTCGGGACTGTCTGGGGCATCATGAACAGTTTTCAGGCAATTGCCCTGTCGAAAAATACTTCGCTGGCTGTTGTTGCGCCGGGCATTGCTGAAGCCCTGTTTGCGACGGCTCTCGGGCTTGTCGCCGCTATTCCGGCCGTGCTCGCCTATAAC
>TARA_R110002110_G_scaffold85359_3_pt1 | contig 9993 bp, 10 predicted proteins | sample TARA_R110002110 | Tara Oceans TARA_R110002110 (sample SAMEA4397330) | marine metagenome | biome: Polar Biome; feature: [SRF] surface water layer (ENVO:00010504); material: water (ENVO:00002006), including particulate matter (ENVO:01000060) such as... | depth 5 m
CCGGGGCGGCAAAATCGAGCTTTGCCTTCCCTATGCGACGCTCGAGCCGATCCGTGAACTTCTGTTGCAGATGTTCATGGGTGAGAAATTCGGCCGGGATTCGATCTGGGAAACCCATCTGGCGAACGAACTGTGGCGCACCGATGTGGAAATCAATGCATTGCTTGGTGAAGTTTCCCTGTCGCTTGACGACGTTATCAATCTCGAGCCCGGCGCGCAGGTTCTGCTGAACGCGAGCCCCCAAAGCGACGTGGTCCTGCGGTGCGGCAATGCGCCGTTATTCGTCGGCAAGATGGGACAGAACGACGGCAATATTGCCATTCGCGTGGAAGACAAGGCGCCCAAGGTACAGATATGACAATTGCGGATTTTTCACTGGTCTTCGACCTTGTGCTGGCGGGATTGCTGGCGGTGATGATTTTCTATGCCGTTCGCCTGAACAAACGCATTGCGGTACTCCGTGACGGGGAGGGTGCGCTGCACCGGATGATCGGACAGTTCAGCGAATCGTCCCTCGTTGCGCAGGAATCCGCCCGACAACTCAAAGCAGCGGGCACCGAGGCCGAATTTGGCGTAAAGGCGGCGATTGCCAAGGGAATGGCGTTGCGGAACGATCTGGAGATCATGCTCGATCAGGCGGACCTGCTCGTGTCCCGTCTCGATGACGACCGCTACCGCGTCCCGCCCGCCGCGCCCGCGACCCGGACTTCACAGTTTTCGGACGAGCGGACGGGAGCGCCGTCATCGGGCGCGGAACCTCCGCCGGCACCTGCGACTGTTCCGCCGCAACCGGCAGCCGCAAGGCCAGAGAGGCCTGCGCCCCGGAGTAACGTTCAGCCGTTCAGCCCACCGGTGAGATCCGCCGACGAAGTCGTGCGCGCGACTGCCGAGAAAGCACCGTCCGGCGGCCTGCAACCCAGAAGCGAGGCGGAACGCCATCTGCTTGATGCAATTCGCGCCGCCAAAGAAGGAGTCGCGTAAATGAAGACGCGTATCAGAATACTGCCGCTTGTTATCTTTACCGCGACCCTCGCATTGACGTTGAAAGTCGGTGGGATCTGGCAGGGCGACCAAGTCGCGATATCGACAGCGACCGCCGCCGAGAAGGCGAAAGACCCCGATGCCGGGAACAAAGGGCAGAAGTCAGAAAAATCGCCTGGCAAGGACGCAAAGGGTCAAGCCGACAAAGACGCCGCGAAGTCGTCGAAAAAGAAGAGCGTCGGCGACGCCTTCGACCCGACAAGTGTTACCCAGGCAGAATTCCAGGTACTTCAACGCCTTGCCGACAGGCGTGCCGAAATCGACAAGCTGCGGGGGGACCTTGCGCTGCGGGAAAAACTTCTGGCCGCGACAGAGAAAAAGCTGAACACGAAGTTGGCGGAGCTCAATGGCCTGAAGTCTCAAATAGAGGGCCTCCTCAAAAAGCATGACGAGGAACAGGAGGCAAAGCTCAAAAGCCTCGTAAAGATCTATGAAACTATGAAACCGAAGAACGCCGCCCGGATTTTCGAGCGGCTGGAAATGGATATCCTGCTGGATGTCGTTGAAAGGATGCGCGAGGCGAAGACGTCGCTGATATTTGCGGCGATGGATCCGGCGAAGGCAAAAGCGGTTACGTCCAGGCTCGCCGAACGTCGCGAACTTCCCCATCCGTCCGTTGCGACCGACGATAGCTGATCGGGAATCGGAACCCGGATGTTCGGCCAAAACCGCTGAAAACTTGCCACTTATTAGGGGTGCGTTAACGCAATCGGGTTAGCGTGACCAAGTTCACATCCCGGCTGCCTAAACGTGGCTGTCGCACTTACGGAGTAAAATAGATGACCGTCGACAAAGAAATGAAAATCCTGGTCGTTGACGACTATAAAACGATGATACGGATTATCCGTAATTTGCTGAAGCAGCTGGGATTTCACAATGTAGAAGAAGCCACCGATGGCAGTAGCGCGCTTACAAAGCTGCGCGAAGGAAATTTCAAACTCTGTATCTCCGACTGGAATATGGAGCCGATGACCGGTTTTCAGCTTCTCAAGGAAGTACGTGCGGACGCCAAGCTGGCCGATCTGCCCTTCATCATGGTCACCGCCGAGAGCAAGACCGAAAATGTCGTCGCTGCGAAGCAGGCCGGCGTCAATAATTATATCGTGAAACCGTTCAATGCCGCGACGCTCAAAGCGAAGCTCGTCGGCGTCATTGGCGATTTCTAGGACTTCGGAGATGGTTCGGCAGGCAATCGACCCCGATCTTGCGGCGCGTTTGGACGAAGTGGGACATCAGATGAAAGCAGGCGTAGATACGCAACAGATTCGCTCGGTTCTCGAAGAGATGCTCTCGACGATGAACGGAAATATCGGCAGTGCCGACCCGCGCGTCCTTGAAGAACTTGAAGAGCTGTCTGCCTTTATCGAACAGACCAAGTCAGAGATTGCGGCGATCAACCCGGAGGAAATTCCGGATGAGCATATTCCCGAGGCCACCGACGAACTTGATGCGGTGATCGAGGCGACGGAAGTTGCAACCAACTCGATCATGGAGGCGGCGGAGATGATTGAATCCGTGGCCGAAGACGTTTCCGATGAACAGGCCGACGTCCTGTCGCAGGCCGTTACCCAGATATATGAGGCCTGCAGCTTCCAGGACATCACCGGCCAGCGCATTCACAAAGTCGTGGGCGCTCTCAAGGAAATCGAGAAAAAGGTCGAGACCGTGGTTGAGAAATTCGGTCCGGACCGCGAGACCCGCGACGAAATGAAACGCAAGCGACAGGCTGAAAAGGATAGCGCCGAGACCGGCGCTGAAGATGTCAACGAGGAAGATTTACTTCAGGGCCCGCAGCTCGCCGAAAACGCGAATTCGCAGGACGATATCGACGCGCTGCTCGCCGATATGGGGTAACCCGATTTTCACGGAGGGGGGAATGCGGCGCCTTCCTGAGAAGGATCCGACACTAATACAGGTGCTCAGCCTGTATCTGCTCCTGCTCGCCTTCTTCGTGCTTCTGTTCAATGCATCCCAGTATGACCGCGGCAAGGCCGCCGCGGTTAAAGAAAGCCTTTCATCCACTTTCCGCGTGCATGGAAATCCGGCCGACAAGGAAATTGTGCGGTCGTCGGACCAGGGGGAGACCCCGGGCGCCGAGCTTGTTCTCGACAGTTTCGCCGACCTGATCCGCACGGAACTTAAAGTCGCGAAGATCGAAAACCTCGAGCGGGGAAAGCTTTTGCGGGTCACCCTGAACCCGGAGGACCTTTTCGAGAGATCGAGCCCGGGTATCCGTTCCGACAAGGACAGGTTCGTCGACAGACTTGCCGGTTTGCTTGGAAAATCGCCGCCGGGCATGCGCCATAAAGTCCAGATTTATATGGTCGGCGGCTGGATCCCGCCCGATCAGATGACAAAAAGCGTTCCGCTACCGGTGTCCCGCGCGTCGGGGCTTGCCGAGATGCTCCTCGCACGGGGAGCGCTCGCAGGCACGGTATCGGGTGGCACCCGGCACGGCGCGAAAAAACAGGTAAGCCTGATTTATCGCGTCGATCCCGAAACGCGTCCGGAAGACGTCAATGCACGAAAGCCGGTAACCCCGGTCAGGGCGCCATGATCGCGGGCCGACAGATCGATCGGCAGGATGCCCGGAGGCCCGCCTGGCTTGTGACATTCGCCGATCTCGTGGCGCTGTTGATCACATTCTTCGTGATGCTGTTCGCGACACAGAAGGTCGATATCGGGAAGTGGGAATCGCTCGTCGACACCCTGTCGATGCGCCTCAATCCCAATCAGACAATTCTGATTGCGCGACCGTCTGCCGACAAGAACGCCGAAAGACTGGCGCGTAAGCGAGCGATCGATCTCGACTACCTCGAGAATGTCATCCGGGACAAGGCGCGCACGGAACCGGAACTTGCTGGGCTAGACCTGCAGCGCCGTGAAGACAGGTTGATCGTTACGCTGCCTGCGGAGCTTCTGTTCCTCAGCGGCAAAGCCGATCCGATCGAGACGGCGCGGCCGATATTGTTTGTTTTGGCCGGTGTTCTCGGGACGATTGGCAACCGTATCGACGTTATCGGGCACGCCGATCCTAGACCGCTTCGGAATTCTCATTTCGCGACGAACTTTCAGCTATCGATTGCCCGGGCGATTGCGGTTGCCAACGAACTGCGGCGAGCGGGATATCATCGTGAAATGTCGCCGTCGGGTTTCGGTGAATCTGCGTTTCGCGAACTGCCCGCAACGGTGCCCGAGAGGCGTCGTAACGCCGTGGCACGCCGGGTCGATATCGTAATCTGGCCAACGCGGGGTATTCAATGACCCGGTGGATTCGTGCCTGTCTGACATTGGCGCTGTGCATCGCGTTTGCCGCGCCGTCTGGCGTATCGGCCCAGTCTCCAACCGACAGGGAAAGGATGATGCGGCCGCTGACCGACCCTAACGCCGCGCCGCCTGCTGCGCCTGAAGTGGTTGTGACGCGGGGCTGGGGAAACAAAAAATTTGGGCGAATTGTTTTCGATTGGCGTAAGCCGGTCAAATTTACGGCCAAGATTGTCGGCAGCCAGTTACGGGTGACTTTCGACCGGTCGCTCAAAACCGAATTCGCCAAGGCGGCAAAGAGCCTCGAACCCTATATGTCCGAGCTTGGGTTACAGGCTGGCGGCAGAACGGTATCGGCGAACCTCAAGGGATATTACAGCCTTCGCTCGTTTTCGAATGAGAACGCGGTGGTTATTGACCTGACGCCTGAGGAATCGGCCAAGCAGGCGGAGGCCGAAGACCCCGATGCCTGGCTGAAACGCACGCCCAAAATTGCCGTACGGGCCGGAAAGCATCCCAGTTTCGGGCGTCTTGTCTTCGACTGGAATGACGAGGTCGGATACGACATCCAGAGGGACGGTGACGTCGTGCGCATGCGTTTCGACCGTCCGGCCCGGGTAGATGTGTCGCGCCTGTCGTCGACTTTGCCCGGCCGGGTGTCCGCTGCGAGCGCCGAAACGACCAAGTCGGCGGTACGGGTCGGCCTGATCATTCCGCAAGCCGCGGAAATCCGGCATTTCCGGGACGGCACCAAGGTGGCGCTCGATATCATCGCTCCTGAACCGGCTGCGGAAAAAAGGCACGGGTCTGATCAAAGCCATGTTGCTGAAACCGCCGAACATAAAAAGGCGCGTACATCGAAGAAAGCCTATTCAGGACAAGCCGATAAAAAGGCGTCCGGGAACGATACCAGGAAGCCGTTATCGTTGACCAAAAAGGCGCGTCGGCTCAAACGTCTGGCGGAGCGCGAACGGCGGCGGAACGCTAAAAAATTCAAGGGCGCGCCCCTGGTGACGGTCGAAACGACGCGGCGCGGGGCGGCCCTCGACATAAAATTCAACTGGCGCAAGGACGTCGCCGCAGCGGTGTTCCGGCGCGGCGAGGAGTACTGGATTTTGTTCGACGGGCGCGCGCGCCTGGGTCTCGGCAGTCTGCACGTGAACGGTGAAGGGATGGTCGAGGAGATCGAACAGACGGATGCGGCCGAAAAATCGCTTCTTCGGCTCAAAGTCCCCGAACATCTGCTCGCGACGGCAACGAAAAAGGGTACGAGCTGGAATGTGCGTCTCGCGCCGGCACGAATGACCGGCCCGCTTGCGACACCGATCGAGGTGCGGTCCGATATAGATGCCAACAAACAGCCCGCAGTCCTGATCGCGGCAAAGGGACTGGGCAGGCCGCATGTTTTTGCCGATCGCAGTGTGGGCGATATCGTGCATGTGTACCCGGTGTTGAAGCCGGGGCTGGGAAACCGGGTGGCGAGAAATCTCGTAGACGTGGCGATCCCCGCCAGTGCTGCCGGTCTGGTGCTGGTGCCGCGACGCGATGATATCGCGCTGATCCGCAACGCGGAGGGCGTTTATATTGCCGCACCCGGCGGCCTGAGCGTCTCACGCTCGCTGGAAATTGCCTCCAACAGCGCGGCGAAAGACACCGGCCATGCGTTCGGGGCCCTCTCGGACTGGGGTGGAGGTCCGGAGAAAGAGTACAGGGACGAAAAATACGTCAAGCTGGGGCAGATTCTCGTTGCCCCTGAAGAGAAACGAAACGATGCCCGTCTCGCATACGCGCGGTTTCTCGTTTCCCACGGGATGGCGGCCGATGCATTGGGCGTTCTCGACGTTGCGCTGAGACAGGAACCGGCGATCGGTCGCGACGTTGGATTTATCGCTTTGCGGGCGGCAGCCCACTATCTGCTCGGGCACTACGCCGCCGCTGCGCCCGATTTCGAACATGTTCACCTGGTAAACGACCCGTCGGTTGCTCCCTGGCGGGCTGGCATTGCCGCGGCCAAAGGGGACTGGCTTGCGTCGTATAAACTGATCCGGGATACCCGCGGGATCGTGGCGTCATTTCCGAAGTGGCTGAAAACCCGCTTTCAGTTGATCGGTGCGGAATCCGCCCTGGCGGTGAACGACACCGACGGCGCAAAATTATGGCTCGATGCGCTGAGGGGATCGGCGCTTGATGCCAAGGACGCACAGTATCTGAAGTTTCTCAGCGGGCATTCCCTTCGGCTGCAGGGAAAACCGAGCGCTGCAAAAAGTCTCTGGCGGGAAGTTATTCAGTCCGGCGATCGCCGTATGCGGGCGAAGGCCGCCTTTGCGCTTGTGAATGCGGATCTCGCAACCAACCAGACCGATCGCAAGAAGGCGATAGAAGCGCTCGAGGGGCTGGCATTTGCGTGGCGCGGAGATGCCTTTGAATTCGATCTGAAACGTCGGCTCGGCGATATTCATGCCGAGCAGGGGGAATACCGGGCGTCCCTGCTAAGGCTTCGTCAGGCGGCAAGCCATTTCAAGGACGTGGAGGGGGCAAGCGCGATTGCCGAGGATATGCGCAAGCGTTTCCGCAAGCTGTTTCTCGATGGCAATGCCGACAAACTCTCGCCCGTCAAAGCGCTGGCGCTATACGAAGAATTCCGTGAACTGACCCCGGCCGGCAATGACGGTGACGAGATGATCCGCAAACTGGCGGACCGGCTGGCAAAGGTGGATCTTCTGTCGGAGGCGGGCAGACTGCTTGAGCATCAGGTTCGCTTCCGTCTGACGGGCCTTGAACGCAGCCGTGTCGGTAGTCGGCTGGCCCTGTTGCGGATGCTTAATCGCGAACCGGCCAAGGCGATAGAAGCACTGAAGCTCAGCGATAGCGAGGAACTGCCGAAGGGTCTGGAGTTCCAGCGGCGTTATCTGAAGGTGCGCGCGTATGTCGACAATAACGAGCCGGACAAGGCGCTCGAGCTGTTGGCAGGCGATGTCAGCCATGAGGCGGAGATGTTGCGTCTCGGCCTGTACTGGAAAAACGCCAACTGGGAAAATGTGGCCCGTACGGTCCGCCGCATCATTCCGCAGCAGACCGTCGATGCGCTGGATCCCAAATATGCCGATCTCGTGCTGCGCTGGGGAATCGCGCTGACGATGGAAAACGATACGGATGGCCTGACGTCGTTGCGCGACCGTTTCGGCCCCGCGATGGAAAAGACGAAATACAAAGAAGCGTTCAAGGCAATCGCGGGCGTGGAAATCGGTCTCGTCCCCGACTTCAAGGAACTGGTTCGGAAGACGGGAGACCTGGACGATTTCCAGTCATTCCTCGCGAGTTACCGCGACAAGGTACAAAGCAACGCGCTCAGCGCGATCAACTAGCGGCCGTGCCGCCAGCGGGGCCGGGGTCTCTCGCCAGCCGGGATGTCCGGATAATCGGCGCGCGTAGATAGTAGATATATGTCTCACGCCAGCGGGATGTGATTGTTTGTTACCGCCGGTGCTGCGGAAACCATCGTTATTGCGAGTGGGTAGGGACGGTGCCGAAGGGCGCCGGGTTTTCTATACCCGTGTTTCTCGATCAGGTGTTTCGGGTCACGTCCCGGATCAGCTCCCGATCGTCCCGTAACTCTGTACCAGACTGCCGGCAACCAGGTACCAGCCATCCACCAGCACGAAGAAAATCAGTTTGAACGGCAGGGAAATCATCACCGGCGGCAGCATCATCATGCCCATGGACATCAGGATCGATGCGACAACCATGTCGATCACGATAAAGGGCAGAAAGAGCAGGAAGCCGATTTCAAAGGCGCGGCGCAGTTCGCTGATCATGAAGGCGGGAATGAGCGACCGCAACGGCGTTTCCGCCGGCGTTGCCGCGACCGGGTTCTGCGCCAGATCCATGAACAGGCGTAAATCCTGTTCGCGGACATGTTTGAGCATGAACGTCCGGATCGGTTCCAGGGTGCGTTTGAAGGCCTCTTCTTCGCCAATCTGGTTCTCGATCAGCGGGAGAAGGCCGTTCTTGTATGATGTCTCCAGCGTCGGTCCCATCACGAACGCCGTCAGAAAGAGCGCAAGGCTGACCAGTACGGCATTCGGCGGTGTCTGCTGGACCCCCATGGCACTGCGAAGGAACGACAGAACAACGACGATCCGGGTAAACGAAGTAACCATCACAAGGATCGACGGCGCCAGGCTGAGGATCGTCAGAAGGGCGATGAGCTGAACCACACGTCCCGTGGTCGAGCCGCCGGAGCCAAGATCGAGCGAGAAATTCTGCGCGGCGGCGGGGGTCCATGCGGCCGCCGCCATCAGGAGCAGTCCGGCGGCGCCGAGGGCGAGAGGAAACCAGCGCTTCATCGTTTGAGATCTTTTGTTTGCGGGGCGCCGTCTGTCCCGGAAACCGGGGTCGCCGACGGCGGGTTTATGCCCGTCTCGATGACGACATCCGCTGCCGGGCCAAGCAGGACAAGGTGTTCGATATCGTCGCGCCGCAGGAGTACGGCGCGGTGTTTTGCATCGACCGTCAGGGCTTCGACGACCTGGAGCCGCCGCTCGCCGCGTTTGACAGCGTTTACCCGTCCGCCCATTCCGAACCGTTTGGCCAACCATGTCGCGAAGGCGATCAGGGCGAGCACGAAGAGCAGGGCAGCGACGAATCTTATGTAATTGCTGGCGTCCATGGGAGTCTTCCGCCGCGGTCTAGCGCGAGCCGCGGGGTTTGTACGCGGAGACGGCCCGTGTCCGTGCGCCGATGTTCTGAAGGGTGCCAGAAATCTCCTGATGTTGAGCGGAGAGCTGTTCCGACAGCATGTTCAGCCCGTCAATCAGGGAAACGAGTGTGGGTTTCAGGCGCTCCCGATCCGGGGCAGCGAGGGCGGGGATGCCGCCGCACGCCTGTTCGACATGTGCTTCGAGCCCATTAAGGTCGATGATGGTTCCCTGCTTCAGCAAGGTACGGGCGGTGTCGATCGCGGTCGCCGCTTCGCGCAGCGCCGCTTCGATATCTACATCGGCCGGTGAGCCGGAATTCGTCGAATCCACGTTCTGATCCCGCAATTTGTATCGCGGGGAGTCTTACGGAGTATGGTTAAGAAAGGCTGAAGAAGCGGGTGTCCGCCGGTGCGTCAATTGACGGACAATCCATAGAATTCCAGCGTATTGTCCCACAGCATGCGCCGGCAATCCGCTTCCCCCACCTGTGCGACGTCAAGAAATTCGTTAACGGCACCGCCACCGGAATCGAAATGCGGATAGTCGGTCGCGAAAAGAAGCTTGTCCGGACCGAGCCCCTGCACGGCAAGCGGTATGGTCGGATCGCCCGGATCGCAGGAAACGACGCATTGCCGCTGGAAATAGTCGCTGGGTTTCATCTCGAGGCCGGGCATGTAGGGTCCGAGTTTCGGGTGGGAAAAATGATCGTCGAGGCGTGAAATCCAGTAAGGCGCCCACGAACACCCGGCTTCGAAGAAGCCCACCTTCAGGGAAGGGTGACGTTCCAGTACACCGCCGCAGATCAATGCCATCATTGCCATCATCTGTTCGAACGGGTGCGAGATTACGTGATTGAATGCATAGCTTTCGGGCACCGACATGCCGCCATATCGATCGCCCCCCGGCGTTGCGGGATCGCCCGTCGATTCATGGACAACCAGCGGCACACCGAGCTCTTCGACTGCCGCGTAAAACGGCTCGCGGCTGG
>TARA_R110002110_G_scaffold19897_4_pt1 | contig 9992 bp, 7 predicted proteins | sample TARA_R110002110 | Tara Oceans TARA_R110002110 (sample SAMEA4397330) | marine metagenome | biome: Polar Biome; feature: [SRF] surface water layer (ENVO:00010504); material: water (ENVO:00002006), including particulate matter (ENVO:01000060) such as... | depth 5 m
GCGCATTGACATACTGCAAAGACTTACGGAACAATCCGGTCTTCAGTTTGATGAGCTTAATCGTTATGAGCAAATGAATATTGCTAAGGCAATGGGCACAGATGTTGATACGGCCCGTCGAATGATGGGCGCTTCAACAGCAGAGTTTGAAAAACAACAGCTGGCACAAGAGAGACTGGCTGCAATGGCGAGAGAATCTCAAACTCTAATCGATCAGCTGAAGTTTGCATTCCAATCAGCCTTGGTTGGCATGCGGCCAATAATCGAAGAGTTTATTGTTCCATTCATTCACGGTATAGGAGAGTTAAATGCGGACATGCCTAAGTTTATGAAGAAATTGGATACCCTGGCGAACTGGGCTTTGGGAGCAACTGGATTCATTGGCTTCCTGATGTTAGTCAGTGGCATCGCCCTCATACTGTCTGGCGCTGGCGTCGCCGCTGGCGTCCCGATGGCCTTTGCCGGCGCCAAACTTCTCGGCATAGGCATCGGCGGTGCGATGGCAAAGAGCGCGATTAAAGGAGCTGCCGGCGAGTCCACCTCCGACATGATCACGAAAGGCCGCGGCCGCCAACAGCAATTTGTAAGCGACGTTGAGGCAGTGAACGTGCCCGACTTCCCCAAATTTGCTACGGGCGGCACTGTTATGAGGGCGCGCCCCGGGCTTTCAGGGGCCTTTTTAAATCGCGTACTCGGCCGTGCTTTGACCAGAACGAGCCCGCCGATGTCAGCGCTTACGATCGTAGGCGAGAATGGTCCGGAACTACGAGAATCGCCAGTTGGTTCTCGCGTAACAAATGCACCTACAACAGCAAAATTGACTGCCGGTATGCAGGAGCTAGTTAACGTGCTGTTTAAGGTCGTCGGCAAAATGGATGCTGGCGAAGGCCAAACCATTGCAGTTTCTTTGAACGTTGGCGAGGACCAGTGGACTGAACAGGTGATCAAAGCCGGGAAGTCCTCTGCATTCCAGCGCGCAGTTGGGGGAGACATGCTTTCTTAGTTAATAGAACCATAGTCCTTTTTGACTGATAAACTATATAAGTTAGGAGAATGAAATGGCCCGCGATGCACAGGTAGATCCAAGAGGAACCGGCAATGCTGAACTAATAGCAGACCCCGCAAATCCTTTATATAAAGTTAATTTCAAGCACATCGCCACAGGCCAGAAGGTTTCATTCACTGCTTGGGTTACTGATTTTTCCGACAACTTCTCTTCTACTTGGAATGAAGAGTCAACATATGGCCGCATGGATCCTCTTGCAACTTTTCAAGGTACTCAGCGAAATATTTCTATGGGCTTGGATGTGGTGGCAGCCAATAAGTTTGAGGCCATAAATAATACCGCAAAAGTAGATAAGCTTCTTCGTTTCTTATATCCAGTATACGAGAGTGCCGGTCAAGCTTTTCGTAACACTTTAAAATCGCCCCCTTTGTTGGAAATGGAATGGGTTAACTTTGCGGCCGACTCGGGCGCCGACGGCGCCGATGGCCTGGTTGGATTTATTAAAAATCTTAATTATGCGCCAACATTTGAGTCCGGACTTTTTATTAACTCTCCGGACGCGGGTAAAACTATTTTATTTCCACAGCAGTTAAGGTTGCAGTTTGATTTTAAAGTGATTCATACTCATTTGGTAGGGTGGACCGATACCACTTTCGGTGGCCCGAACAAGCGTTTCCCACATGATGCTGGTGATGAGACGTTCAACACTGACGGGCGCCCGTGTCTCGACGGCCCATGGATACCTGACTCTGCCATTAATACTTCGCAAAATCAACGGAACAGGCGCCTAATGGCGGAAGAGCAGGCTCAAAACAGAACGATTCTTGGCGGCATTAACGCCGGCGGTGGCGCCCGAATCCGCATGCGCAACCAGCTAGAAGCCAATCAAGGATATAACTATAATGCGGGATGCACCGGACAGAATACCGTAGGGCACACCCCGCAGTCGCGACTTGATGAGCAGAAGGAAATCAATGAAGCAATGGCGGAACAGAGAGGTAGCCAGCGCTCTTTCCGCGCCGCCGTTCGCACGGGCCTCCGAGCCGATGGCCTGGGTCCGACAGAAATAGAATCGCATATGGCCGACCTACGCGATTCTCTTGGTGCACACCGCCGCGCCCGTCGCGAGGTCATTCAGGAGCAGAACCAGCGCCTGCGGAACGAGTACTCCCAACACCAAAGCGGCGCCGGCGGCCGCGGCAGGAGCCTCGGCTCTGAATCTCGTGAGCGCCTCGCCGCGCGGATGAAGAAGTTCAGCGGCGGCGGCTGGAGAGATTAAAAGGTACAGTTACTGATGACTTCACGATACGACGATAGGGCGATTTTTAAAAATGACGAAGAATACTATAAGGAATTCTTTGACAAACGCAAAGTCTCATTAATAAGACACTATGATACTCCTATTATTTCTTATCCTTCGGCGCGAGAAGTAAGTGACTTCAATGTCGTACAACATATATGGTCTGTTGGAGATCGCTATCATAAGTTAGCGGCCACATACTATAAAAACCCAAAACACTGGTGGCTGATCGCCTGGTATAATCACGCTCCCACAGAAGCCCACTTAAATCTCGGCGATCTGGTTTATATACCAATGCCCTTGGGACGCGTCCTGTCGTCTTTTGGGGTATAGGGGTTAGCATCGGTCATGGGATGGTTCAGTGACGGCACGCCAACGTTTACCGCGGTCACCGCCGAGGTCGAAGAGAAAAGAAAGGCGGCCGCAGAACACCAGCGCGAAGCCCTAGCGCGCGGCGCCGTCGACGACGAGCGGCAAGAAGCCAACCGGCGCGCCGCCGCCGCCGATGCGGGTTACACCGGCACATGGACAGATCCCGAGACAGGCTTTGCGGGCTCCCGGGAAGACCGCGCAAACTATTTCACGCCGGCACCCGAACCAGCACCACCACCAAAAAAGAAAAAAGAGAAAGCACATGTAGTTAAATCAGCTACCATATGGGACCAACAGTGTTTTTTAGTTGAGAATATGAAGAGGCTTACGAAAATAGGAGGCCTCCAGGAGTATGATAATTTTGGTACGTTAGAGGGCGCCCCTGGAAGCATTGTGTCAACGCTGCATAGGGGATCTCTCAACGATACAAGTGTCAATACTATGCTCAATCTGTCTCCAAGCCAGTACGCTTTTTTGGTACCGCATATGAAGCTTTATCGCGTTTTATATGAGAAGGACAATCCCCTGGTGGTGATCGGAGAACAAGAAATACCTATTGAGAGTTTTACGAGCCGCGAAAATATAGAAAACATATTGACAGACCAAGAGGCTCGTCAAGCAGGCGCGGGCTTAAAAAGCTTTACATGGAAATTAGACGGAGTTCAACCCGAAGAAGTAGATAATAATATTACTGCTACGCTGGAAATGCATTTTCAGAGTATTCATGAGCTCTTTAGACACGGTTTCGATCCGACCTCGGAGACAGCCCAGGCCGGCCGCATAAATCATCCAAGCTTTCTGGATTTGATTATAGCGCCCGAGTCCTCGTTCAAGACGGGCCAGGGTGGCAACCAGCGCCCAAGTGCCATAGACTCGGATAAGAAGTGCTCGCTAGATAATACACAAGCCTTAACATATGAGGGCGCCCTTTATCGAATTAAAATCGACGTCGGCTGGGCGGTACCGGCCGGGATGGAAAATCATCCAGGTATCGGCGATCATGTCGCATTTGAAGAGGCATTACAAGCACAACGTAAAACACTTTTCTTGCAACTGGCACGACACAATATAAGTTTTCAACAGGATGGAGTGGTTAAACTAACGGTAGAATATCAAGCTGCCCTAAACGGAATCCTTCGATCGCAGTGGTCAAATATCTTCGCGGGCCCCGAGCAGCTAAGGGACGTTTTCGAGGAAGATCAGACAGCCCGAATGCTTCGTGAGGACCATCGCGACCAGAGCATCGATTTGAGCGACGCAGAGAAAGATGAACTAGAAGAATATCTTGATCGGCAGATAGCCCTAGAACAAGAAGATCGATTAATAAAATATAGACGCGTTCTTAAGCACATATATGATACGGATAAGATCAGCAGCATTCGAATTCCAATGATCGAGTTGCTACAGCCGGGCTGGAGAGAGCTTACGCCGGAACAGCGCGCTCGCAGGGCCAAACGAAGACAAGGCAGCTCTAGTACGCGTGGATATACTATCAATGCCAGCGGCGTATCCGCGGGTTCGGAGCCTCATGAACTTTTAGAAAATATGGAAAACGGCGCCGTTTTAGATAAGGAAGAGATAGAAAGGATGGGCAAAGGCCTCAATAGCATCGTAGAAGCTACGCCATCTGATAAAGTAGATATTCATTATTTTTATTTAGGAGATTTAATCAACTCCGTTTTGGAACTACCACAGATCAAAAAACAGATAGATAAGGATAACTATCAAATAGTGTTAGGAAGTGTAGAATATATAGATCCCCTGATGGCATATCAAATAAAGAATCTCGATGCTATTGTAAACTGTGGCGGCCTACGTAAAGCCCAAGAGGCCATTGTTCTTGACACCCTTAACCCTCTTGCCAGGTCAGGTGGCAGCCAAATAATAGAACACATATCTATGGCCGCCATTCCTATCAGTGTGGACGCATTTAATCAGTGGTTTTTTGACAGGGTCATTAAAAAGAATCGCACTAAGTATTATTTAGATCAGTTTATAAGAGATCTTCTTGGCTCTTTAGTGGGGAGAGCTATGAGTTCTCGATGTTTTTCGGGCATCCCACAAGTGCCGCTAAGATTTGCCACAAATGATTTCTTTATAGCCGGTGCCCCGGTCAAAGGTGAAAGGTTGCAGATAAACTCTCTACGGGATCGCGTGCGAAAGCGCATGAAAGAGTTTCCAAAACGCTGGGGAGAAATATCTGATGAGGACAGGGCGGCCATGAACGACACGCAAAAGCAAGCACCCACCCCCACTCTGTTTATATATTCTACCGACTCTCTCCCGGCCGGTACCACCCGGCATAAGTGGTATGAAGATCATGATATCGGAATATATCATTTTTACTTAGGTGCGGCCGGCGGCCTTGTTAAGAAAATAGAATTTCAGAGAGAAGACATGCCATATTTTCGAGAGGCAAAGATCCACAAAGAAGGCGCCCTAGGAGCAACTCAGCTGCGAGAGCTTTATAAAGTTAAAATGACAATGATAGGCAATACTTTATTAAAGAATGGCCAATATATATACATTAATCCAACAGCCATAGGAGCAGGAAGCCAGGGCAGCAGCGGAGACAAACAGAATATAGCCAGAATGCTAGGCCTTGGGGGATATTTTCTTGTTACAAGCGTTTCCCATCGAGTTAGTTTAACGGGCTTTGAGGTAACTGTTGAAGCACTTCATCAAGCTGTTCCCGACTCTGTTGAAAAAACAGTACCTGCTATTGCCTACGACGTCGACCCCGAGCGCTCACCTAGGATTCCGCGGCGCCGGAAGAAGAAGAAGGAGAGGCTACCCGGCCATGGCCGCGAGCCCGAGTACGTCGGAGTGCAGCTTCAAACGCAAGATGTCACCCTCGGCGGCGCCGGCGGCGGCGGGACCGGCCGTATCGAGATCCGGAGGGGCGCCCCCGGGCAGACTTTTCCTTCTGAGATTAGTCAAGCCGCTATTGATGCTGCGGACACACCCGAAAAGATACGGAAGCTTATAGATAAGGTCACGGAAGCGTCCACCGGAGGCCTCGCAGATATGCCTGTCGAGGCGGCCACAAGTGTTTCTTCTCTGGGCATCCGGCGCAGGGAATGAGAAGGCGATAAACAATGCCAAGAACTTTTTACTATCCAGTATCTGACAGAATTGATCCCGCGGGCTCTAACGATTTAGGTGCTCTGGCAAATTTTTATCAGCGCTCTCTATACAGGGAAGTCATTTATCCTTTATCCTTTCCGTCGCCCCAAGACACCTGGCATGATAAAAATTTATATGGCAAAGTAGACAACGTACAAAATGTTATCCTCCTAAAGAATGAAAAAATAGCACCAGTTTTAACCACTCAGCACGATCGCATCTACGCAGCCGACTTTGTGGTAACAGCGTTTGAAGCTTTCAGCAAGCATATGGCACGTGCGGCATTGGACGGTGTATTAAACACTGAGACAGAAGGAAATTTAATTAATATTAGCGCGGCTACGGGATGGAGTTGCCCCCGCAAGACATATTCTAATCACGTAAAAAGCCTTTTTCAGGGGTTTATGCGATATTATGTGCAATCTCGACACGAAGAAATTGAAGATTTTAGAACCTTTATTGATGTTATAAAGGGCTTTTTTAAAACATCTGCGAGCATTCTACCCACGACCATGACCAACGCGTTGTTAACGAGTATGATTAGTTCCATGGTCTCTGGACTTTCAATTAAAATTAATAACTTTGATGCTGGCGATGATGCGATTAAATATGAGAAATTTATTTCAAATCCAAATTTTAATTTTTATCGAAAGCTGGCCAAAAAATATGGTTTTATAGTAAACAAAAACATGCCATGGATTCTAACAGCTGATTTGTTCTCCGATGCTATGTTGGCTTTCATGCAGCAGGAATCACCACAGACAGCCAAAAATAGTTTCTTTGCTGATTATTATGATTTAGCATGCCTGGAAGATATTGATAATCTTAAAAAAATGTTTGTTAATTTTTATAACCAATATATAGAAATCAATCCTTATTTTGAAAAGAAAGAATCTTTAGGTCCTCGATGTTCTTATAAGACGAAGGTGGAGTTAATATATCGACAGCCGACTACAATGGGCGAGCTTGACTCCTTGATGACAGATTTTGATTGGATAGACTTTTATTTAGATTTGCGAGAGATAGAATCTGAAGGCACCGCTCTCAAAAAAGACCTTATAAGACGCATTGCGCGCGACAAGTATGAAATTTCCCAGCTCAGTCGGCCGCTGGATGATGCCATCTTGCATATAAACGAGGTGTATCGAAAATATATTTATTCACCCGGGTATTTATGGGGCTTGACACAGATGTAAGAGAGTGCTATACTAGCATAGTATGTATTTTCAAACTCTTGATAGCAAAGGCGAGTGCTTAGGCTACTACGCCGACAGCGAACTTCACTACAAAGACATCCCACTGAATGCTGATAAAACGTGGAGCTACTCGCCGGCATTACAAGACAGACAAGTAGAATACGCGCACATTTACAGCGGCGGCAAGACGCTTGCTGTGGCATGCCCTGAAGAACTTAAGCCAACATGGGACAAAATTACAAAACAACTCCGTGCGTTCCTTAAATCATTTCGGACAGCCAAGATTAACCTAGGCGATACTTGTATATATAATCTGATCCCGGAGTTCTTTCTATATGAACTGTGTGATACTAAGAATGAGATTACAAAACACATTTTAGAGAATCATGGGCGCCCACTCAACCATGATTTTATGGTCGATGTTGTTAAAATGGTCTCCGAGATTAAACAACAGCGTTTAAACATCGATATCGATCCGATTAAAACGAAACTAATTTCCGTGAGAGGTAAGAACTTTCACAGGAAGCTTCAAAATATCAATTGGTTATGCGATTACAATCCGTTTGGCACTGTGACGGGGCGCCTCACAACGATGCCCGAGACTTTTCCTATTCTGACGATGCATAAAGAATTCCGCGGATGCCTCCATCCACAAAATGACTGGTTCCTGGAGCTAGATTATAATGCTGCCGAAGTGAGGACACTTCTAGGTCTCTCGGGCACTCCGCAGCCAACAGGCGATATCCACGAGTGGAATATTCAAAACATTTATGATGGCAAGTTGGATCGCCCACAAGCCAAACAGAAAATATTTGAATGGCTATATTCTCAGCGGAAAAATAAGAAGGCGCAGACCTTTTACAACAAGAATTTAGTTAAAGATAAGTATTGGGACGGCCACAACATCCACACAGAATTTGGTAGAGAAATAAAAGGGGTTGACAACCATCACGCTTTGAACTATACTATACAAAGTACAACAAGCGATCTGGTTTTGACCAAGGCGGTCGAGATCCACAATCGTTTAAAAGACACAGAAAGTAGAATAGCTTTTATGCTGCATGATTCTATTGTTATTGATATCAAACACGAAGAGCGCCACATCATACCAGAACTAATGAAGATTTTTAGCGTAACCCCCTTTGGAGACTATAAAGTGAACGTGGCTCTAGGGAAAAACTTCGGAGATATGAAGGATTTAAACCTATAATGAATATTCTTGGCTTGGGAAAAGCAGGATGTGCTATAGCAGATTGTTTTTCGAAGTTTCCTCAGTACGAGATCTACAAATTTGATCATGATCTTGTCGGAGAGAACTGTTTCGATATTCCGAAGCAGAAATCTCACGAAGCGTACGAAAAAAAGCTGCCAAACTTCAAAAAAGACTTGCGAAAGGTCTCAGGAGATGTTATATTAGTACTATGTGGAGCAGGCAGTATTACAGGGTGCTCTCTGGGGCTCTTAGAGCAGCTTACAGACGTTTCCATCACCGTATTATACGTGGAGCCGGATATCGCATTGCTAAGTGAAACTGAGACATTACAGGAGCGAATCGTGAAGAATATTTTTCAAGAGTATGCGCGCTCCGGAGTATTTGAAAGAATCTACCTGGTTTCCAACTCTGAAATAGAAAAAAGTATTGGAGACATACCGATTATTAGTTATTATGACACCATTAACCAGGCGATCGTGAATACTCTCCATATGGTAAATGTTTTTAAGAACTCTGAGCCAATTCTTGGTACCTTTGCGCAGCCCCATGAGATTGCTAGAGTTTCTACGCTTGGTATTTTGGACATTGAAAAAAATGAAGAAAAATGGTTTTATGACTTGCATATACCGCGAGATGTGGTATACTATTATGGTATCAATGAAGAAGACCTGAAGTCTGACGGCTCGCTTTTCAAAAGGATTAGAGAATATGTCAGAGGGAAGGTCGAAGAAAAAATTAATGTATCTTATGGAGTATATCAAACCAACTACGAACAGAAATATTGTTATTGCGTTAAGTATAGTTCTGTGGTACAATCATATATAAACGAATTAGACGATCAGGATATTGGCTGATCGTACTCTAACCCCATGAAAGGAAACAAAATGGGTATTAACTTGGATAGAATGAGAGAGAAGCTCGCCACCCTTAAGGGCACCGGCGGCGACAGGGACAGCTTTTGGCGCCCCGAAGACGGGAATCAGGACATTCGCATTGTCCCCACTCCCGATGGAGACCCCTTCAAGGAGAAGTGGTTCCACTATAACCTAGGAAACACTCCGGGATTTTTATGTCCCAAGCGCAACTATAGCGATGAGTGTCCTGTCTGCGAGTTTGCCTCGAAGCTGTGGCGCGACGGTGTAGAAAACAATGATGATGAGAGCAAGAAGCTGGCTAAGAGTTTCTTCGTTCGTCCTCGTTTCTTTTCTCCCGTGATGGTGCGCGGCGAAGAGGATAAGGGTATTCGTATCTGGGGCTACGGCAAGATGGCTTATGAAAGTCTTCTAGGCCTCGTGCTTAACCCGGAGTACGGTGATATCACCGACCCGGAAACCGGCACCGACCTTACGATGACTTATGGAAAGCCGGCCGGCGCCTCCTTCCCTCAGACGAAGCTGGTACCTCGACGTCGCAGCACCGAACTGTGCGAGGATATGACGGCAGAGAGTTGTGCTGAATTGCTGGAGAGCATTCCAGAACTTGATACTCTCTTTGAGCGTAAGACGTCAGAGGATGTCGCTACATTGTTAGATGCCTTTATGAGTACCGGGGTTACCGACCCCGAAGCGGTGTCGTCGGAGACCGAGAAGTTTGGTGGTAGCACAACCACCAACGAAAACGAAGAAACCAATGCAGTCGATGCTGCCTTCGCTGAACTAGGCGCGCTCTAGCGTCTAACCCTCCACGCCCGCAGGGAGGCCCGGGGATACAGGGGCCTCACATAAAACTCACATGAAAGGAATAAAATGAGTCTAGCAGAAACTTTGAGAAACTTGAACT
>TARA_R110002110_G_scaffold103598_3_pt1 | contig 9988 bp, 4 predicted proteins | sample TARA_R110002110 | Tara Oceans TARA_R110002110 (sample SAMEA4397330) | marine metagenome | biome: Polar Biome; feature: [SRF] surface water layer (ENVO:00010504); material: water (ENVO:00002006), including particulate matter (ENVO:01000060) such as... | depth 5 m
CGGCACCTGCCCCCGCGCCGTCAGATGCTCGATCATTGCGATCGTCGTCGGGGTCTTGCCGGTGCCGCCCGCCGTGAGGTTGCCGATGCAGATCACCGGAACCGCTGCTTTCAGCCCCGCCGTCGCCGCAAGCCGCCGCGCCGTCCCGGCGGCATAGAGCGCCCCGAACGGTTGCAAGACACGGGCCAGCAAACCGGGAGGTCTGTTCCAGAACGCTGGCGCCCGCATCACGCCCCCTCGCGGACAAAGCGCAGCAAAGTCGCCATCGCCTTTTCCGTCGCCTCTGCGCCGTCAGAAGCGACAGCCCAGGCCGCCTGTGCCAGAAGTGCCGCCTGATCCGGGGCCAGCAATTCACCCAGGGCTTCGGCGAGGTTGGCGGCCGATCCTACAAGGCAAGTGGCCTGAGCAGCAGCCAGTCGCCCCAGCGCCGCGCCAAACCGGCCCGATTTTGGCCCGTGGACGATGGCCGAGCCAAGTGCCGCTGCTTCCATCGGGTCGCGCACCGCGCCTTTGGCAGAAAGACTGCCCGCCAGATAGGTGATGGGGGCCAGGCGATACCACAGACCAAATTCGGCATTGGCATCGGTGACGTAAACCTGGACCTCCGGGTCCGGCTCTTCCTCGAGGACGCGCCGCGCCACAGTCCAGCCCTCCGCCTGCTTCATGCGTGCCGACAACACCTCGCCGCGCGTCTGATGCTGCGGCGAGACAATCAACAGCAGACGGTGCGCCAGCTTCAGCGCGGTGCGGTGCGCCTCGATCACCTGTGCCTCTTCGGTTTCAGGCAGACCGGCGGCAAACCAGACCGGGCGTGTCACCAGCAATTGCGCCAGTTCGGCCCGTTCGGCCTCGGTGCAGGGCAGCGCCGCGCTGGGAAATTCCATCCGGCCACAGACCTCCACAGCCTGCGTCGCGGCCCCCGCCCGTCGCAGCGCCCTTGCGCTGGTCTCGTCCACGGCATGTATCGCGCGGAACTGCGCCAGAAGCCCGCGCATCAGACCCGGCCACCAGCCCTCACGTTCTTTCAGGATGAACGGCGCGCGGGCATCCAGCAGCGCCATCGGTACGCCTGCTACATGCGCCTCGTGCATCAGCGCGGGGCGCAGCTCTCCTTCGGCAAAACCTGCGGCATCGGGCTGCCAATGGCCCAGAAAGGCCCGCGCCGCGCCGGGCGTTTCATCCGGCGGCCTGATCCAGAGCAAGTCAGACTGCGGCGGTGGCTCAACCGACGTTGTCAGCAGCACCCTGACGCCGCCCTCGTCCTCAAGCCGCCGGGCAAGCCCGCAGATCTGCATCAGGCTGTCTTGCCCCGGCGCGTGCAGCCAGACCAGTGGCCCTTGCGGGCGTGGCGGGTATACCACCCCGTCATCCGCCGCCGCTCGCGCCTTGAGGTTATAGAGGGTCAGCCCGAGGGAAAAGGCCATTGCCGCGCGTCAGCCAGCCAGCTCTTGGGTATCCGACGCGGGCTGTTCCTCGTGCAGCAGGCGGTGGATGTGTGCGATGAAATAGCGGGTCTGCGCCTCGTCGACCGTGCGCTGCGCCGCAGATTTCCACGCTTTGTAAGCAGAGTCGTAATCGGGAAACAGCCCGACGACGTCGATTTGATCGGGATCTTTGAACGTGGTGCCGGACGTCGAGACAAGTTCGCCGCCAAAAACAAGGTGAAGGCGCTGGGGCATGATGATCTCCGGTTCTGGTTGGGTTCGCGGCAAGGTAACGGGTTGCGCGCGGCGGTGAAAGGGGCGTGCGCAGCTTTTTGGCACCACCCCGGTGCGCACTTCCCAAGGCTTCGCTGGACAGTTGCACCGTTTTATGCGAAACGCCGCGCTTGGCTCCGAGGATTCCGGTGCTGGCAGGCAGGGAGGCCGGGTCAGACAAAGGATGTGGGCGCCACCAAACGGGCAAGATGCGCCCCCTGATCAGGCAGAAGACATGACCGAAAAACTGAATATCGCCGCGCCGCTGGCAGCGACGTTGGCCGCCAAGGGCTATGAAACCCTTACCCCCGTTCAAAACGCCGTTCTTGACGCCGGAACAGAGGGTCGCGACCTGCTGGTTTCGGCGCAGACCGGCTCTGGCAAAACCGTGGCCTTCGGCATCGCCATCGCGCCCGATCTGCTGGCCGGCGCCGACCGCTTTTTGTTCGCCGACATCCCGGCAGCCCTGATCATCGCGCCGACCCGCGAACTGGCGCTTCAGGTCGCCCGCGAGCTTGAATGGCTTTATGGTGAGACCGGCGCGAAAATCGCCACCTGCGTCGGCGGCATGGATTATCGTACCGAAAAACGGGTGCTGGATCGCGGCGCCCATATCGTTGTCGGGACGCCGGGCCGTCTGCGCGACCATATCGAGCGGCGCTCGCTTGACCTGTCGGGCCTGCGCGCCGCCGTTCTGGACGAGGCCGACGAAATGCTTGACCTCGGCTTTCGCGACGACCTTGAATTCATCCTCAGCCAGGCCCCGGAAAGCCGCCGCACCCTGATGTTCTCGGCGACCGTGCCGAAAGCGATTGCCGAACTGGCCAAGACATTCCAGTCCGATGCGCTGCGCATCCAGACCGCCGGAGAGGCAAAGCAGCATATCGACATCGAATACCGTGCCCTCTCGGTACAGGTCCGCGACCGCGAACATGCCATCTTCAATCTGCTGCGCTTTTACGAGGCCCAGGCCGCGATCGTGTTCTGCAAGACCCGCGCCAATGTGAACCACCTGATGGCCCGCATGGGCAACCGGGGCTTCCAGGTCGTGGCACTTTCGGGTGAGTTGTCGCAGCAGGAACGTACCAACGCCCTGACCGCGCTGCGCAATGGCCGTGCCCGCGTCTGCATCGCGACCGATGTTGCCGCGCGCGGCATCGACCTGCCCGGGCTGGAACTGGTCATCCACGCCGACCTGCCCAGCAACTCCGAAATCCTGCTGCACCGCTCTGGCCGCACCGGTCGCGCCGGATCAAAAGGCGTTTCGGCGCTGGTTGTCGCGCCGTCTGAATTCCGCAAGGCCCAGCGCCTGCTTCAGGGGGCCAAGGTTGTGGCGGAATGGGGCTCTGCCCCCTCGGCCGAAGAAGTCCAGGAGCGCGACGATCAACGCATCCTGGAACACCCGGCGCTCGGCCCGAACAACGGCGAAGACGCCGCGCTGTCCCAGGCCTTGCTGGACCGTTTCGGCCCCGAGCAGGTTGCCGCCGCCTTCGTGTCGATGTGGCGCCAAGGCCGGTCTTCGCCCGAGGTGCTGTCTGACGTGGCGACCCCCGGCGAACGGCCCGCCCCGAAACCGCGCGGCGAATTTGGCGCCTCGGTCTGGTACTCGGTCTCTGTGGGCCACACCGGTCGCGCCGAAGCGCGCTGGTTGCTGCCGAAAATCTGCGAGGCCGGCGGCATCACCAAAGACAGCATCGGTGCTATCCGCGTCCAGACCGATCAGACCTATGTGCAGATTGCAGCCGAGGTCGCTGAAAAATTTCGCGAGAGGCTGACGCTGGAAGAAGGCGTCGAAATGCGTCGCCTTGCCTCGGAGCCGGTGTTGGAGCGTCCGGAGCGTGCGCCGCATGGTGCGAAACCTGCTCGTGACAAGCCCGCCTACAAGCCGAAACCGTCGCGCTTTGTCGAAGATGACGCGCCGTTGCCGGTGCGCAAACCCTACACCAAGCGCGACGATGCGCCCGCCGCAAACACCACCACGGCAGCTGCCGCAAGCACCGCTGCCGCAGCCACCAAAACCTGGACGCCCGATACCGGCGCGCTTCAGGGGTTTGACAAACCCACAGGCGATGCCCCGGAAAAACGTGCTTATAAAAAGCGCGACGACAGTGACGGCAAGCCCTATGCGAAAAAACCCGAGGGCGACCGCAAGCCCTACGCCAGGAAGGCCGACGGGGAGCGCAAACCTTATGCCAAAAAACCTGACGGCGACAGCAAGCCATACGCCAAAAAACCTGATACCGATCGCAAGCCCTATGCGAAGAAGCCGGAAAGCGCGGGCGGTTACGCCCCTCGCGCCGATGGTGCTGCCCCCTATGCCAAGCGGGCAGACGGCGCGAAACCCTATGCGCCGCGCGGTGCTACCGCCGATGCGGGCGGCGACCGCAAGCCGCGTTGGAAGCCGGAGCCGAAGGGTGCCGCCAAGGGCGGTGACGCAGCCAAGCCGCGCTCGGCCGGGTTCAAATCCTTCGGCGGTGGCAAGACCGCTGACGGAGAGACCCGCGCGCCCCGTGCCGCCGGTTCGAAATCGCACAGCGGTGAAACCAAAAGCTTTATCAAGCCCGGTGGCGGCAAATCGTTTACCAAAACCGCCAAGCCGAAGGCGAGCCCGGCAGATACCAGCAAACGCTTCGTTCCGCCGTCCAAGCACAAGGCCTGAGTATTGACAGGTGGTTTCCCCGGCCCCGCGCCGGGGAAACTGTTTTCAGACACAGCACCGATCAAGCGACCTGGTCTGTTGGGGCAGCTATGCGGGGGCCACTGGCTGCGCATCACTTGGACAATAGGTCGCAAGCACCTCCAGAATTGCGTTTTTTCGCAATGGTTTGGTCAGGTAGTGGTCTATCCCCGCCTCCAGTATGGATTTTTCATCCCCATTCATCGCATGGGCGGTCAGCGCCACAATCGGCACATGCGCCCCGGTAGCGGCCTCGAGCTTGCGAATCGCGGCAGCCGCCTCTTTGCCATCCATTTCAGGCATTGATATATCCATGAATATCAGATCGGGATGACCGCTTTCGAACAACTGCACGGCCTCGCGCCCGTCGTTTGCGAAGGTCAGGTCAATCGCGAGGTCTTTTGTCATCTTGCGAAAGACCAACTGGTTGGTTCGGTTGTCTTCGGCGGACAAAACCCGCATCTGCCGGCGATTGGCGGGCGGCGACGGCTTTTCAGGCAGGGCCTCGTCAGGGGGGGGCGCGCTGAGCGATTGCAATCTGCGATAAAGTTCTGATCGCAGCAACGGCTTTTGCAAAACCGTGGCCAGATGCGCGGCCCCTTCACCGTTGCGCGCGGCCGAAGGGTTCGAAGACAGTAGCACGATCGGCAACCTGTATCCGGCCTCGCGCACCTTCTTCACCAGGTCCAACCCGTTCATCTCCGGCATTTCATGATCGGTCAGCAGCACATCGAAGGCGCTGTCGCTGGCCAGGACCGCAAGGGCATCGGCACCCGACCGGCACAGCGTCACCTCAATACCACAAGGGGTCAGTTGTCGCTCCAGAATGGTGCGGTTGATGAACTGGTCATCCACCACCAGCGCGCGCGACAGGTTGACCGGTATCTGCGGCGCTATCTGCGCTTCCGCGACCGGTAGCGACAGTTGGAAACCAAAGCACGAACCCTTGCCAAACTCGCTATCGACCCAGACAGAGCCGTCCATGCGCTCGATCAGTCGGCGCGAGATGGCGAGGCCAAGACCGGTTCCCTCGAATTTGCGGTTCGTCTCTGACTCGACCTGGTTGAACTCGCCAAAGATATGCTCCTGCTGGTCGGGTGGAATGCCGATACCGGTGTCTTCGATGGTGATGTGCAGTTGCTGGCGTCCGGGTTCGGCCTCCAGCCCGACGACGCGGACCAGCACATGGCCTTTTTCTGTAAACTTCACGGCGTTGCCGACCAGATTGGTCAGTACCTGGCGCAGACGCCCGGCATCGCCGACGTAGCGCGTGGGAAGGAACATATCGAAATCAATCATCAAATCGATGCCCCGCGCCCGGGCCCGCGGTTGCAACAGCATCGCCACTTCGTGAATTGTGCGTTCCAGATCAAAGGGTTCAGGATGCAATGTCAGCCGCTCTGCCTCGATCTTGGAATAGTCGAGAATGTCGTTGATGATGATCAGCAATGCCTCGCCGGAAGAGCGGATGGTTTCGGCGAACAACCGCTGTTCCTCATTCAGGTCGCTGTCGCACAGCAATTCGGCCATGCCGACCACCCCGTTCATCGGCGTTCGGATTTCATGGCTCATGTTGGCCAGGAAGGCCGATTTGGCACGGTTGGCGGCCTCGGCCTGTTGCCGCGCCAGATCAAGCGCGGCCTGCTGTTCCTTCTGAAAGGTGATATCGACGCGCAAGCCAACGTGCCCACCGTCGGGCGTCGCCTGCTCCAGCACGCGCAGCCATCTGCCGTCGTCCAGCTTTTGCTCGAGAACGGCGCTCGGGCTGAGGTGAACTTCCATCCGGTTCCCCAGCCAGTCTTCCTCACGTCCGACGGCATCGGCATATTGCCCGTGCGCCAGCCCGAAGCGCAGAATATCTTCGAATTTCGCACCCGGGGTCATGGCTTCGGCGGTGACGGGGTAGATCTCGCGGTAGCGGTGGTTGCAGGCCAACAGCCTGTCGTCCCTGTCAAACAGCACAAACCCGTCGGGTATCGCCTCCAGTGCGGCCCAGATCCGCATCTGTTCGGTGATGTTCAGGGCGAGACAAACCATGTCGCCATCGCGGGCTCGTCGATCGACCAGCCGCACCCATTGACCGTTGGTAAACTGGATGGCGACGGGGGCGGGGCGGTCTTCGTCCCACCGCGCCATCATGGCGGAAATCCACGTGGCCGGGGTCTGATCCTCAAGGACGATCAGGCCTTCTTCCGCGACAAGGCGCAGAATTTCCGGATAGCTGATGCCCGGCGCCACATCAAAATCGACAAACGGGGCCAGGTAGGCGCGGTTGGCCATCCGCAACCGCATGTCAGCATCAAACACCGCGAAGCCATCAAGGATCGTGTTGATCGAATCGCGCAGCCTGCGTTCGGCCATGACGGCGGTCGTGTGCGCGGCTTCGAGGTCGGTCAGAAAGCGGGTGTTCTGGCCTTTCAGCACCTCTGCTTCGGACAAGGCAGCCTTTGTGACGTGGCGCTGCTCGACAATCTGGTCAGACAGTGACCGGGCATGCATCGCCAGCTTTTCATTCGCGGCAAATAACTCCCGCTGCTTTTTCTCCAGCAAATGTTCCGCCGCAAGCCGGGCGCGTCGTTCTTTTGCCAGCCGATCCATCATTTCCATCAGTGCTTTGCCCAATACCGCCCGGTTTCCGGTCCCTTCTGCCGCTTCTGCGACTCGGTCTTCCTGACCCTGGAGAAGGAATGTGAACCACCGCTTAACAGCACAGGTCCGGGGGATTTTCAGAATGCTTGCGTGACATTGCGGGCCCATGCGAGACTTGCCCGATAGTCCAAGGAGTTTGAGATGACCGCATTTCGTCTGGCTGCCGCCATGATTTTGGGCATGATCGCTGTGATGCCCGCCACCGCGCAGACCCCCGGCACCGCACAGGATGAGGGCCTCGTGCCCGCAAAGCGGTTCATCCTGACACGCGACGCCGACCTGCCGGGGGGCGACATCGCCTCGAGCTTCGACACGACAATCGAAGCGTGTCAGCAGGCCTGCCTGTCGAATGGCAGTTGCACCGCATTCACCTTCAACACCCGCAACAACTCTTGCTTTCTCAAGGCCACTCCGGGCGGATACACCCCCTACGCCGGTGCGGTTTCCGCCGAGGTCGTGGCCTCCCCCCCCGGCACCGCGCAAAGGGCTGCCGCGCGCGCGGCCGAGTTGCGTTTTCTCGATTCCGGCGATTTTTCGGCGGCAACCGACCAGGCAGAGGGGTTGGCCCTGCTGCACAGCACAGGACAATGGAGCGCGGCCGAACATCTGGCCGAGGCCGCACGCCAGGAGGCAAGCAACGCCCCGCTGCGGGCCAGCGATTTCGTCGGTGCCGCCCTGAGCCGGGACGATTCGGCTGAAAACTGGACCGAATATGCCCGGTTGCTGGTCAACGCCGCCGCAGGCGACCCCGCGTTGCGTCAGACGTTGCAGGACCGGGCGTTCCTTGCCAGCATCAACGCCTATCTGCGGGCCGAAAATCCGGGGCTCCGCCATTCCGTCCTGGTGACTCTGGCCAACATGGCGGAGGCGCGGGGCCAGGGCAAAACCGCTGTCAGGGCGCTGCGGCTGGCACAAAACCTTCAGCGCCGCGACGATACCGGACGCTTGCTGGATGCGGCAATCGCGAAATACGGCTTCCGAGTGACCGGCAACGAGGTGCAGTCAGACAGCGCCCGCCCCCGCATCTGCGCGCAGTTTTCCGATGATCTGGCGGCTGCGGGCCAGGATTACAACAGTTTCGTGCAATCCGGCGTCACCGGCCTGACGGTGGAGAAGACCGGCGACCGGCAGCTTTGCATCGAAGGCGTCGAGCATGGCGCGCGCTACACGCTGACCTTTCGTGCCGGAATTCCCGCCGCCGATGGCGAAACCACCTTGAAGCCGGTCACCATCACCGCCTATGTCCGCGACCGCTCTCCCGCTGTGCGCTTTGCGGGTCGCGCCTATGTTCTGCCGCGCGGTGCTGATGCTGCCTTGCCCGTGGAGACCGTGAACACGGCGCGGCTTGACCTGGTGTTGTACCGCGTCAGCGACCGCAATATCCTGCGCGCCATCCAGAACAATTTTTTCAGTGCGCCGATGTCGACTTGGCAGGAAGATGCCTTTCGCGGCGAAGTCGGTCGAGAAGTCTGGCGCGGCGAAGCCGATGTCGCTCAACAGGTGAACCGCGATATGACGACGCGCCTGCCGATGGGCGCGGCCCTTGCGGGTCAGGGGGCCGGGATCTATGCGCTGAAAGCGGAGATCCCCGGTCAGGACACGGGCGATGCCGGCCCGGCCTGGCAATGGTTCGTGGTATCCGACCTCGGCTTGACGACATTCAGCGGGGTTGACGGACTCCATGTCGTGGTCCGCAGCCTCGGCACAGCCGGACCGAAACCCGGTGTGACGCTGGAACTTCTCAGCCGCAGCAACGACATTCTGGCAACGGCGCAGACCGATGCCGACGGCTATGCGCGCTTTGCTGCCGGCCTGACGCGCGGAACCGGGGCCGCAGCGCCAGCGATGATCGTGGCACGGGCCGGGACAGAAGACCTTGCCTTTCTGTCGCAGACCGACCCGGAATTTGATCTGTCGGACCGCGGTGTCGCGGGGCAGGAACCCGCCCCGCCCGTCGATGTCTTTGTCACCACCGATCGCGGGGCCTACCGCGCCGGCGAGGTGATCAACGTCACGGCGCTTTCGCGTGATACCGGCGCGCGCGCCATTGCGGGCCTGCCACTGACGGCGATCCTCAAACGCCCGGATGGCGTTGAATATTCCCGCGCCCTGGCACAGGACAGCGCCGCCGGGGGGCATGTCTTTGCTCTGCCGGTTGCCGCATCCGCGCCGCGCGGCACCTGGCGGATCGACCTGCACCTTGATCCGGCGGCAGCGCCACTGGCCAGCAAAACCGTGCTGGTCGAGGATTTTCTGCCCGAGCGCATCGACTTTGCCCTGACCTTGCCTGACGCGCCAGTCCGTCTTGGCGATGCCCCCGGCCTGACGGTCGCGGCCCGCTATCTGTTCGGCGCGCCGGGGGCCGATCTTGCCATCGAGGGCGAGGTGGTGTTGCGCGCCGCTGAAGGGTTGGTAAAATTTCCCGGCTACATCTTTGGCCGCGAGGACGAACCGTTCGCCGCCCTTGCCGAAAGTTTTGGCGGCCAGACCACCGACAGCGATGGCAGCGCCGCATTTGCCGTCGCCCTGCCTCAGGCCAAAGACCCGGCGCGCCCGCTGGAAATGCAGCTTGCGGTGCGAATTGCCGAAGGCTCCGGCCGCCCGGTTGAACGCCGCCTGACCCGTGCGCTGACCCCCACAGCCGCGATGATCGGGGTGAAGCCGCTGTTTGACGGCGTCGCCGGTGAAGGCAGCGATGCGCGCTTCGACCTGATCGCTGTCGGCCCCGATGAGAACCCGGTTTCGATGACGGTGACCTGGCAATTGACCCGGATAGAGACGCGCTATCAATGGTACCAGGAATACGGCAACTGGAACTGGCAGCCCGTCACCAGCCGCAGCCGCGTGGCCGAAGGCCGCGCCGATCTGGGGGTAGGGCCGGTTGAGGTGTCCGGCCCCGTGCAATGGGGCGAGTACGAGCTTTCGGTCGAACAGGCGGACGGCGGCGCGGCGGCCACGGCCACCC
>TARA_R110002110_G_scaffold287407_6_pt1 | contig 9985 bp, 11 predicted proteins | sample TARA_R110002110 | Tara Oceans TARA_R110002110 (sample SAMEA4397330) | marine metagenome | biome: Polar Biome; feature: [SRF] surface water layer (ENVO:00010504); material: water (ENVO:00002006), including particulate matter (ENVO:01000060) such as... | depth 5 m
TGCGCGCCGACGCCAAGCACGCCGACAAGGGCAAATGCCTCGACCGACGTCAGCTTCAAAGTATCAAACCACATGGCGTTGCCCTTCCGGCGTCACGAAAACAGCCGCGTGTGTTCCTGAATGGCGAAACGGTCGGTCATGCCCGAAACATAATCCGCCACGATTCGCGCCAGCAGGGTTTCCGACCGGGCATTTTCGACATCCTGCGCCCATTCTTCGGGCAGCAATCCGGGGCGTGCCATGAACAACGGAAACAGATCGCGCATCATCGCCGTGACGCGGGCGCGTTCCACCATGACAGAGGGGGCGCGGTACATCCGCGTGAAAAGGAACGACCGGATCGCCTTCAGTTCCTGATACAACGGTTTGGAAAAGCGGATCACCGTGCCCTCCATCGCGCGGATGTCTGCAACCGATTTCGGCTGTGCGGCATCAAGGCGGATCTGCGCCACCGCGATCACATCCTCGACCATGCGGCCAAAGACCCGGCGCAAGGCCTCATGCCGGCGGCGCATCTTTTCGAGGCCGGGGTGAAGTGCGTCCACCTCGGCAAAGGCGGGGCCCGTGACGGGCAACGCCATCAGGTCGTTTTCGTCAAACAGGCCCGACCGCAACCCGTCATGCAAATCGTGGTGGGAATAGGCGATGTCATCGGCAATCGCCGCAACCTGGGCCTCGGCGCTGGCAAAGGTCTGCAACTCAAGGTCCCATTCGGCATTGGCCTCGACCAGGGCATAGGGCAGCACCTGCCCCGGTTCGGCAACCACGGGACCGTTGTGTTTTGCAATGCCTTCAAGGGCTTCCCACGTCAGGTTCAACCCGTCAAAATCGGCGTAGTGCCGTTCCAGCCGGGTGACGATGCGGATGGCCTGCGCGTTGTGGTCAAAACCGCCGTAAGGCTGCATCATCTCACCCAGGGCATCCTCGCCGGTGTGGCCAAAGGGGGTGTGGCCCAGATCATGCGCAAGGGCTATCGCCTCGGCCAGATCGGTGTTCAGCCCCAGCACGCCGGAAATCGTGCGTGCCACCTGTGCGACCTCGATCGAATGGGTCAGGCGGGTGCGGTAATAATCGCCCTCATGTTCGACAAACACCTGGGTCTTGTGCTTCAGCCGCCGGAAGGCCGACGAATGGATGATGCGATCCCGGTCGCGCTGAAACGGCGAGCGGAAGGACGACATCCTTTCCGGGTAAAGCCGTCCACGGGATTCGTCGGGTCGGCAGGCAAAGGGTGCAAACATATTCTGGCCTTTTCGCGCACGGAACGGGCGCTGTTCCCTTCTCCTATAAGCGATTCTGTCGAGGAAGGCACCCCACCTGCGCGGGCAACCACCGCTTGTCGCGCGGCATGTCAGCCCCTATGTTGAAGGAACAGATCCTGAAACAGGTGTGACCATGACATTGACCTTGCCCCCCCGCGTGACGGACCGTGCCTATGCCCGCCTGGCCGAGATTGCCGAGGCGTCGGGCGAGGTAAAAGCCTTGCGCATCGCGGTTGAAGGCGGCGGATGTTCGGGCTTTCAATACGATATCCGGCTGGACGAGCCTGCCGCCGACGATATGGTGTTTGAAAAGGACGGCTACAAGGTGCTGGTCGATGCCGTATCGCTGCCTTTCCTGTCCAACGCCGTGATTGATTTCACCGAAGAGTTGATCGGCGCGCGCTTTGTCATCGAGAATCCGAACGCGACCAGCTCTTGCGGCTGCGGCACGTCTTTTTCGATGTAGTATCTTGCGCGACCTGTCGCCTTCCGCCGCGAAAAGGATCGACTGATGACCGTGGTTCTGGTGCTGGGTTCTGGCCCGGATGTGGTTGCGGCGCGCGATTGGCCGCGCGCGTGGTTTGACCGGATCGTTGCGATCAACAATGCCTGGGCCGTGCGCCCCGATTGGGATGACGTCATCTTTCCGTGGGATTTTCCGGCAGATCGCAGGCCTGTGGCGTCTCCCGGCAAATCTCTGATTACACAAGAAGAATTTGTTCCGGCGCAGAACGCCTTTGGTGGGTTTGTCTATGCCGGGGGCACCATGGCCTTTACCGCAGGCTATTGGGCGCTGCACGCCCGCGCGCCCCGCGTCATGGCGTTCATGGGCTGCGATATGCACTACCCTCCGGGGCAGACGCATTTCTACGGCAAGGGCACGGCGGATCCGCTGCGCGCCGACATCACCCTGCAATCGCTCGAAGCGAAATCGGCGCGACTGATGGTGATGGCGGCGCAAAGAGGCTGTGCACTGGTCAACCTGTCGACCGGGCCGTCGCGGCTGATCTTTCCGCGTGCGCGGCCCGAAGCATTGGCCGCTTTGCAGGTGTTACCTTTCGATACCAAGGCCGCAGCCGAGGCGAAGGCCCGAGAAATTGACCTCGATTATTACGTTCCTTCAGGACGTTACTGGGAAAACCTCATGCAATTTGACGCGAACGCGCTGCGCGCGCTGGACGCGCTTTGGCTGCGCGCGGCACATGCGCCCGGCCTTGCCCAAACCGGTGGTGGCGCCTAGAACAAGGGGGAAACAAGGGGCTGTGCAATGAAACTGGCGACATTCAACATCAACGGAATCAAGGCGCGGATAGAGGCCTTGCCACGCTGGCTGGAAACGGCGAAACCTGACGCTGTGGCCTTGCAGGAAATCAAGTCGGTCGACGAAAACTTCCCGCGAGAGATATTTGAGGATATGGGCTACACCGTTGAAACCCATGGTCAAAAGGGTTTTAACGGCGTCGCGATCCTGTCGCGTCTGCCGCTGGAAGATGTGACCCGCGGCCTGCCCGGCGACGACAGCGACGAACAGGCCCGCTGGATAGAGGCCACCGTGATGGGCGCGCGCCCGGTGCGGCTGTGCGGGCTGTATTTGCCCAACGGCAACCCCGCGCCGGGGCCGAAGTATGACTACAAACTGGCGTGGATGGCGCGGATGGAACGCCGGGTGCAAGCCTTGCTGCTGACCGAGGAACCCCTTGTCATCGCAGGTGATTACAACGTGATCCCGCAGCCGGAAGATGCGGCAAATCCAGAGGCCTGGGCCGAAGACGCGTTGTATTTGCCCCAAACCCGTGCCGCGTTTCGCCGCATCGTCAACCTTGGCCTGACCGACGCCTTTCGCGCCCGCAACCAGGCGGCGGGGCAATATTCGTTCTGGGATTATCAGGCCGGGGCCTGGCAGAAAGACAACGGCATCCGCATTGACCATCTGCTGCTGTCGCCCCAGGCGGCGGATCTGTTGCAGGATGTGCAGATCGACAGACAGGTGCGCGCCGAAGAAAAGCCGTCAGATCATGTGCCGGTCTGGATCGACCTCGCGGCCTGAGGCGAACCCTGCCCCGCGTTTTACGCGAAACTGCTCATTTTTTCGTCACGTCATGGCCATACAGCCAGTCGAAGCGCCGCAGCGGCAGTGCAGGTGTCAGGCGGCCCGCAACACGCAGGCCCAGATGGGCCGCCTCGCGCCATGGCGAGCGCAGGTGGTAGGCGCGGGCATTGGTGTTGGCGGCCTCGACGATCGCGGTGCAGCGCGGGGCGCGGACCGCCTGAAACCGCGCCAGGGCCGCCTCGGTGTCCGGCGTGGCATCAAGGCATTCTGCCAGCACCCAGGCATCTTCCAGCCCCATGTTCGCGCCTTGTGCCAGGAAGGGCAGCGTCGGGTGGGCGGCGTCGCCGAGAATCACCGCGTGGCCCTTGTGCCAGAGGCGGGCCACCGGATGGCGGAACAGACCCCAGAGCCAGACATCCTGTACCTGATCCAGCCAACTCCGCACCCGTGGGCTGAATCCACCAAATGCCAGGCGCAATTCGATCGGGTCGTCGCGCAGCGACCAGCTTTCATCGACCCAGCGGTTGCGTTCTTCGATAGCGACGATGTTGCGCAGGGTGCCGCCGCGCAGCGGATAGCTGACAAGGTGGCGGCCAGGGCCCATGTGGACCTCGGCCTCTGCCGGTTCGTCCGGCGGGGCGGGAATGGTTGCGCGCCAGGCGACCTGGTTGGTGAAGAAGGGTGCGATGGTGCCGTTCAATGCCTGGCGCAGCCTTGAATGCAACCCGTCCGCGCCGATCAGCAAAGGGACGTTCAGCGCGGCACCCTGCGCGTTGACCAGGCGGGGCTGATCGCCCGACAGATCAACCGTTTCGATCTTTTGCAAGAGCCGGATGGCGACGCCGGCGGCGCGCGCGCCCTCGAGCAACAGCGCGATCAGGTCGGCGCGGTGGACGAGGTGAAATCCGTGCCCGCCATCCGCACGTGCCAGGTCAATGCGCAGTACCTGGTCGCCCGAGAGGCCATCGATCAGCCGCACGGCCCGCGCCCGGAGTGCGGCCGCATCCAGTGCCGCGCCAAGGCCGATCGCGCGCAGGACGGCGGCCCCGTTCGGACTTATCTGCAAGCCTGCGCCGACCTCCCGGATGGCATCGGCCTGTTCCAGAACGGTCACCTTCGCCCCGCGAATCGCAAGGGCGCGCGCCACGGCAAGCCCAGCGACCCCTGCCCCGAGAATGGTGATTTCGCGATCCCGAAGATGCATGTTCCTGCCCCCTGAATACAGATGCCGGACCCTTTGCAAAGGCCCGGCACCAAATGTCTGTTCCGCTCGTGAAAAGCCGCTCAGTCTTCGCGGTGAACACGCTCGCGGCGTTCGTGCTTTTCCTGGGCTTCAAGCGTCATCGTGGCAATCGGGCGGGCATCGAGGCGCTTGAGCGAGATCGGCTCGCCTGTCACGCTGCAATAGCCGTATTCGCCATTCTCGATCCGGCGCAGCGCCGCGTCAATCTTGGAGACCAGCTTGCGCTGACGGTCACGGGTGCGCAGCTCGAGCGCCCGGTCGGTTTCTTCCGAAGCGCGGTCGGCGACATCGGGCACACTGCGCGCCGAATCCTGAAGCCCCTCGATGGTTTCGGCTGACTGGTCCAGCAATTCCTGCTTCCAGGTCGAAAGTTTGCGCCGGAAATATTCCAACTGCCGTTCGTTCATGAAGGGTTCATTTTCGGCGGGGGTGTATTCGTCGGGAAGAAAGGATTCAGCTTTCATCGCTTTTCTCTCCAAAATGCGAGGCTGCGCCGACGGTGGGCCTACCGCGAAGTCAGACGCCTGTTGGCGCGTGATCTAGCTCAGACTGCGACGATTGTCACTAGCGGTTGCGACAAAACTTTCAAGGCGCTACGGTCCGCCCCGATCAATCATGCAAGCGTGACCCCGATATGAAATTCGCCTCGACCGCCAGCTACATCGCCACCGAAGACCTGACCGTTGCGGTGAATGCCGCTGTGGTGCTGCAACGCCCGCTTCTGGTGAAGGGCGAACCCGGCACCGGCAAGACCGAACTTGCACGCCAGGTGGCCCAGGCCATGGGAATGGAGTTGCTGGAGTGGCATGTGAAATCGACCACCAAGGCACAGCAGGGTCTGTATGAATATGACGCCGTCAGCCGGTTGCGCGACAGCCAACTGGGCGACGCGCGGGTCAATGACGTGAAAAACTACATCCGCAAGGGCAAGTTGTGGCAGGCATTCGAGGCCGAAAAGCGCGTGGTGCTGCTGATTGACGAGATCGACAAGGCCGATATCGAATTCCCGAATGACCTGTTGCAGGAACTCGACCGGATGGAGTTTTTTGTCTACGAGACCGGCGAGGTCATCACCGCACGGCAACGGCCGATTGTCATCATCACCTCGAACAACGAAAAAGAGCTGCCTGACGCTTTCTTGCGGCGCTGTTTCTTCCATTTCATCAAATTTCCCGACATGGACACGCTGCGCGCGATTGTCGAAGTGCATTTCCCCGGCATCAAGCCCGCGCTGCTGACAACCGCGCTGACGCAATTCCTTGATCTGCGCGAGACGCCCGGCCTGAAGAAAAAGCCCTCGACCAGCGAAGTGCTGGACTGGCTGAAACTTCTGCTGGCCGAAGACCTCGGGCCTGATGACCTGAAACGCGACAAGGTCAGTCTGCCGCGCCTGCACGGCGCGCTGCTGAAAAACGAGCAGGACGTGCATCTGTTCGAGCGGCTGGCCTTCATGGCACGCGGGCAACGTTGAAGTCTGACACGGGCCCGAACGGCACGCAGTCGGATGCGGCAGCAGTCAGATACCCGGGGGCAGCCAGATACCGGGGGGGCAGCCAGATACCGGGGGCAGCCTGGCCGCCAAGGTGAATGTGACGCCTTAAGTTTGGTTCACAATGCCTTAATTCCAGTAAGAGAATCGGTATCAGAACAAGGCAGTCTCGCCCTGGGTTCGCCACATTTGCGCCACAATGCGATCACGCTAGGCAAGTTTCATGCAATATATTGAAATATATCGCGATTAAAACGGGGAAAATGTGGCGTCTCCCCTTCCCGGCATGACTAGCGCCTGGGTCCCCTGAAATTGTCGAAATTCCCCATCATTGACACATACAGGCCGTGAAACGGACACTCGTACCTTGTTCTGTGAACACCAGAGCAGAACAAGACGCGGATAAAATCATGACCCAACCAGACACAGTGACAATCCGGCCGATGACCCCCGAAGATTTCGAGGCATGGCTGCCGATATGGAACAGTTACCTCTGGGACAACCGGACCAAGATGCGCTGGGTGGACCGGGTCGCGCTGTTCAAGACGCTGACAGGCCGGGCTGGCGAAGCCGGGGCGCTGATCGCTGTTCATGGCGATGAAATCGTCGGGTTGGTACAGTACCGCGTCCGGCGCAGCGAGTTTGCGTTTGAATCGGCCTTCTGCATCGAAGACGTGTTTGTCCTGCCCGAGCACGACGACAAGACACTGAAGGTCAACCTGATTTCCGAAGTCTACGATCATTCCTGGGCCCAGAAAGCCCCGGTTGTCTTGTGGAAGACCGCCGAACTTCTGTTGTCCGGTACTGAAAACACCGGGGACGCTGCGGCCTCGCCCTTCCTGACCTTCAAGAAAGCTGCCTGACATGCGCCTGGTTTCCCTTCTGTCTGTCGGCCTTTTGACAGCCTGCGTTCCGAGCCCCGGTGCCGAAGTGACGATGAACAAATCAACATTTTCGGCGACTGACGGCTTCCAACTGCCCGCGGCGATGAACCGCTTCGGCCTGACAGCGGCCGGGAGACCCCGACAAAGCAACGCTGAAATCGCCCGGGATTTTCTGGAACTGACCTTTGCGATGGAAAGTGGCCGGCCATTGCCTGTCTTCACCCGCTTCGAGGGGCAGATCACCGTGCGGATGAAGGGGCCGGTGCCGCCGGGTGCCGCGACAGACCTTGCGCGCCTGCTGAGCAGGCTTCGCCGTGAGGCCGGACTGAACGTGCGCGAGATCGCAAACGGCATAGCCTCGATCAATATCGAATTCGTACCGCGCGATGCGATCCAGACGACGTTTTCCAATGTTGCCTGCTTCGTCGTGCCGCGCGTCACCAGTTGGGCCGAATTCAAGGGGGCGCGCCGCAATGGCAAACTCGACTGGACGACCCTGAAACAACGCGACCAGGTTTCCGCCTTTGTTCCGAGCGACAGTTCGGCGCAAGAAGTGCGCGACTGCCTGAATGAAGAGATCGCCCAGGCGATGGGGCCGCTGAACGACCTCTACCGGCTGACGGATTCCATTTTCAACGACGACAATTTCCGTACGACATTGACCGGCTTTGATATGACCATCCTGCGCGCCTATTATGCGCCGGAACTTCGGTCCGGGATGAACCGGGCCGAGGTGGCGGCACGGCTGCCGGGCATCCTCGACCGCATCAACCCGGCCGGTAACTTCGGAGGGGCCGCCGCGCCGATACCGACGCCGCGCTTCTGGGTGAATTCGATCATCGCCGCGCTGCGCGCCGGCACCAGCGGGTCGCGACGGATCGATGCCGCGCGCCAGGCGCTGTCGACCGCGCGGGCACAGGGCTGGACCGACGGGCGGCTGGCTTTCAGCTATTTTGCCCTCGGGCGCACCACTCTGGCTTCCGATCCGCAAACAGCCATTGCCGCCTTTGCCGAAGCCGGGCGCATCTATCGCGGCATTCCGGGCGGGGAAATCCACGTCGCCCATGTCGATATGCAGCTTGCGGCCTATGCACTGTCACGCGGCGAGGCGGGGCGCGCCATCGATATTGCCAACCGCGCGATCCCGGTTGTCGCCGCTGCCGAAAACGCCGCATTGATGGCGACGCTGATGCTTGTCAAATCCGAAGCTCTCAAGATGCAGGGCCGTGGCGCCGAAGCCCGTGCGGTGCGGATAGACAGCACCGGCTGGGCACGCTATGGCTTTGGTTCGGACGTACAGGTGCGGGCACGGATCTCGGAGATCGAGGCGCTGGGCCAGCGGGGAAGAAAAAGCTGAAGGGCCGTTTCGCGCCCTCAAGGGGGCAAAGATATGTTGGTTCTGGCAGGTTTGGTACTCGGGGTCCTGGTCGGGGCGTTCACGGCCAAGAAGCGCGGCGGCAAGGCACTGGATATGGCGCAGTATGCCGCAAGTTTTGCGATTGCATTCATGCTGGCGGGCCTGTTCCTGACGATTCTCGCTGAAAATCTTCTTTGACGCGATGTTCCTGCCCTTCTTCGACAATCTGCGCAAAGCCGGGGTTCCGGTGTCGCTGCGCGAGTATCTGTCCTTTCTGGAAGGGTTGGCGGCCGGGCTGGTAACCTATGACCCGGACGGATTTTACTACCTGGCCCGCACGGCAATGGTCAAGGACGAGCGGCACCTTGACCGCTTTGATCGCGCTTTTTCCGAAAGTTTTCAAGGACTTGAAGCGATCACACCCGATCAGATCCTGGCGGCGGTCGACCTGCCAGAAGACTGGCTGCGCAAGATGGCCGAAAAGCACCTGACCGCCGGGGAACGCGCAGCGGTCGAGGCCCTGGGCGGGTTCGAGGCGCTGATGGAAACCCTGCGCCAACGCCTGGACGAGCAAAAGAGCCGCCACCAGGGCGGCAACAAATGGATCGGCACGGCGGGCACCAGCCCCTTTGGCGCCTATGGCTACAACCCCGAGGGCGTGCGCATCGGCCAGAAAGAGGGCCGCCATGGCCGCGCGGTCAAAGTCTGGGACAAGCGCGAATTCCGCAATCTCGACGACAACGTCGAACTGGGCACCCGCAACATCAAGGTCGCGCTCAAGCGCCTGCGCCGCTGGGCGCGCGACGGTGCGGCCGAAGAACTGGACCTGAACGGCACCATCCGCGCCACCGCCGAACACGGCTATCTTGATGTCAAAACCCGACCCGAACGACGCAACGCTGTAAAAGTGCTGCTTTTTCTCGATGTCGGCGGATCAATGGACCCCTATGTCAAGGTGATGGAAGAGTTGTTTTCCGCCGCGAAATCAGAGTTCCGGCATCTGGAGCATTTCTACTTTCACAATTGCCTCTATGAGGGTGTCTGGAAAGACAACCGCCGTCGCTGGGATGCGCAGACCCCGACATGGGATCTGCTGCACCGCTACGGGCCCGACTGGAAATGCATCTTTGTCGGCGATGCCAGCATGAGCCCCTATGAAGTACTGCACCCCGGCGGCGCGAACGAGCATTGGAACGCCGAATCCGGCCACACCTGGCTGACGCGGGTCTGCGCGCAATGGCCCTCTCACCTCTGGATCAATCCAACACCGCCGCAATACTGGGATCACAGCCACACGATCCGCTTGATCCGGACGATCCTGGGCGACAGGATGGTGCCGATGACGTTGGAAGGCATTGCGCGCGGCACGAAAGAATTGAGCCGATGAGGCGGAAATGGCTGAAACTCGGGTTTGTGCTGGCGGCGACGCTGACGCTGATTTTTGTGATGCGCGCGGCATTGTTCGCCGTTTTCTGGATGGACCCGCACCGTGACCGCCACCCCGTCAAGCCGTGGATGACGCCGCGCTATATCGTGCGCACCTATGACATCCCGCGCGAGGTGCTGGCCGAAACCTTGAACTTAAAGGCCGGAGACAGCCCGAAAAAGCCGCTGGGGGCATTGGCGCGGGAACGCGGGGTCGCGGCGGCGCAGATGGTCGGCGCAGTGCAGGCGCTGGTAGATGCCCACCCCGGACCGCC
>TARA_R110002110_G_scaffold64634_8_pt1 | contig 9980 bp, 12 predicted proteins | sample TARA_R110002110 | Tara Oceans TARA_R110002110 (sample SAMEA4397330) | marine metagenome | biome: Polar Biome; feature: [SRF] surface water layer (ENVO:00010504); material: water (ENVO:00002006), including particulate matter (ENVO:01000060) such as... | depth 5 m
GAGCGACGTCAATGTGACTATGGATTTCAAGAACGTGCCGCATGGCGCAAAGACAGAAGTGAAATCGGATGGTCCGGCGCGCACAAAGGTCAATGTGGGCCGCGCCATGATGCAGCCGGGTTGAGCGAGGCACTTTCATGAGCTGGAAAACCCGTCTGCGGCCTGCCAGCTTTCGTGGCGTGCCGTTCAAAGTCGATACGATGGGCGGTGCCGGCGGGCGGCGTCTTGTCGTGACGGAATATCCCAAGCGTGATGTGCCGTCGGCGGAAGACATGGGCCGTCAGGGTCGTCGCTACACGTTCAATGTTTATGTGTTGGGTGAGGACTATGAGGCGGCCCGCGACAAGCTGATCGAGGCGCTTGAAACCCTCGGGTCCGGCACCCTTGTTCATCCGACCATCGGCAATATCGAAGTCAAGGCCGGAGACTTCAGCTACGAAGAGACAAAAAATGACGGCGGCATGTGCCGCTTCGCCCTTTCCTTTGTCGAGGCGGGTGACAATCTTTATCCCGCCGCCACGACGGACACCAAAGCCGGTGTGGCGGGTGCGGCGCGACAAGCAAAGGCGGACCTGACGACGGCGTTTGACCAGGGTTTCTCGCTGGCAGGTCAGCCGGGTTTTTTGTTGGATGATGCTGCCGCGAAAGTCTCGGATTTAGCGGCGTTGCTTGGCGGTTTGCGCACCGGTGTGCAGGGAACAGAAGGGTCGCTGACCGCGGCGCGCACGGCATTTTCTGTGCTTCTTGCATCGGTCATGGACAATCCGGAAAACCATGTCGTGAGCGGCTTGCCGGCAACGGTGCAGTCGCTTCTGTCGGGCTTCCGCTCGATATCGAGCGATGAGGCCGCGCAGGCGGGTTTACGTGATGTGGCGGACTATGCCGAGACGCTGCAATCGCCGCCGGCGACAACCCCGTCGCGGCTTCAGCAGGCGCAAAACACCGCGGCACTGTCCACACTGATCGCCGGATCGGCCTTAGTGGAGCGTGCGCTTCTCGCCAGCACCATTGAACTGGCGTCCTATGATGATGCAGCGGCTTTGCGCCGTCGCCTCACCGGCGATTTGGACGGGGCGGCTGTCGCCGCCGCCGACAGGGACGATGACATCAGCTTCCGCACTTTGCGGCGTCTCGCCTCCGCGGTGTCCGCGGATCTGACCGCGCGCGGCGGATCGCTGGCGCGACTGATCACGTTTGAGCGGCCGCGGCCGTTACCGGCGGCCGTTATGGCCTACCAGCTTTATGGCGACGCCGCGCGTGCCGACGAATTGCTGATCCGCAACAAGGCTGCACATCCGCTGTTTCTGCCGGCCACGGGGCAAGCGCTGAATGCCTGAGGAAAAACAGAGCGATGTGGTGACCCTGCGCGTCAACGGGGTTGCCTATGAAGGTTGGACGGATGTTGTTCTGACACGCGGCCTGCGGATGGCGGCCTCGTCTTTTGAACTGGATTTGACGGAGAAATGGCCAGGCCAGACACAGGATTGGCGCATCCGCCGCGGCGATGCCGTGACCATTGAAATGGACGGTGATCTGGACCTGACCGGCTGGGTGGATGTGTTCAGCCCGTCGTTTGATGCCAAGGCGCACGCCGTGCGCGTCACCGGCCGGTCCAAGACCTGTGATCTGGTGGATTGCGCGGCGCTCGTCAAAGGCGGGCAGTTCAAGAATTATACGCTGGCGGCCATCGCGCGGGCGCTCGCCGCGCCCTTCGGCATCAACGTCATCGCCGGGGACACCGGCGCCCCTTTTGCCGACGTACAAATCCAGCCAGGGGAGACCTGCTTTGAAGTCATCGACCGGTTGTGCCGCCTGCGGGCGTTTCTGGCGAGCGACAATGAGCGGGGAGATCTCGTCCTTACCCGCGCTGGCGAAGGCGGCTTTGCGCGCGCAGGGGCACTTGTCGAAGGGCGTAACATTGTCGCCGGCAACGCCACGCTCAGCCATGCCGCCCGCTTCAGTGAATACATCGTCCGGGGGCAACAGGCTGGCAGCGACAATATCTCTGGGGCGCAAGCGTCACAGCCGCAAGCCCGTGTGACCGACAGCGCGGTGACGCGCTACCGCCCCAGCGTCATTCTGGCGGAAGCGCCGGGTGGCATCGCCGACATGGAAAAGCGCGCCCGCTGGCAGCAGCGTTTCGCGGCAACCGATGGCACGGAAGCCAATATCACAGCGGACCGCTGGCGCGATGATCGTAAAGCCCTCTGGGCACCGGGCGCGCTGTCGGCAGTGGAAAGCCCGACACTTGGCTTGCAGATGGATCTGTTGATCGAGCAGACCGTCAAGCGGCAATCGGATCAGGGCACCCGCACGGAATTGAAGCTTGTGCCGCCGGCCGCCCTGACACCGGAGCCTGTGACGGCCGCGACCGCCTCAGGATCGGATGCCAAAGGCTCAGAATGGCTCGGGGTGATCTGATGTCGGTGGCCAAGCAAATGTGGAACCGCCTGATGATGCTGCTGGTGCGGGGTATCGTGTCCGCGGTTCAGGATGACAAAGCGTTGCAAACGCTTTCGCTCGATCTTCTCGCCGATGAAAGCAAGGACGGGGTGGAACGCTTTCAGGATTATGGCTTCACGACGCACCCACCGACCGGACTGGAAGCGCTTGTTGCTTTCGTTGGTGGCAATCGTTCGCACGGGATTGTGCTCGCCGTCGGTGACCGGAAATTTCGTCTCAGGAATTTGGCTTCAGGCGAAGTCGCTCTCTACGACGATCAGGGTCAGAAGGTCTATATCCGCCGTGACGGGATTCTAGTGGAGAGCGACTTCAAAATCACCTTACGCGCGCCGCAGATATTGATTGATGGGGCGGTACACATCACCGGTGCGACGACATCTGACGCGGATATTGCAGCGGAAGGTGTCTCGCTTGAGCATCATACCCATGGCGGTGTTGATCCCGGAGCGGGGCACACATCTGAGCCGGATTGAACGGAGCGTTCATGGCTGATATTCGCGTGATCTGGAATCCGACAACGCAGTCTGCCGATTGGCAGGTCGTCAATGGTGCCCTCGACGCGAGCGCCGATCTTGAGACAGCGGTTGTGCTCTCCCTCTTTACCTGGGCCCGCGCCGATGTGGATGATCCCTTGCCGGTGGCCGGTGACCGAAAAGGCTGGCACGGCGATCTCGACGGCGAAGCGCTGCATGGATTGAAGCGCGTTGGTTCCAAACTCTGGCTCTTGTCGCGCGAGCTGCAAACAGAAAGCACGCGCGGCCGCGCGGTTGAATATGCGCAAGCGGCGCTGGCATGGCTGCGCGCCGATGGCGTCGCGTCCCGCATCGATGTGGACGCACAATGGATCGCGCGCGGCTTTCTTGCGCTGCACATTCGCATTTTTAATCGTGATGACACTGTGTTGCTTGATCAGCGGTTTGATTGGGCCTGGCAGCAAATGACGGGGTGAGTTTGATGTCATTTGAAACGCCGACGCTCTCGGAACTGCGCACCGATGTGCGCGACGATATCAACGCGACTGTGCCCGGCGCTGACAGTCGCCTGTCGCAAAGTATTCTGCGCGTCATCGGCGATGTACTCGCCAATCTTGTCTTCGCGCTCTATGCCTATATGCGTTGGCAGTACCGGCAAATGTTCACTGACACGGCGGACGAAGACGCTCTGACCCGCGACGGTGAAATGCGCGGTGTGTTTCGCGGGCTTCCGGATTTTGCATTTGGGTCTGTCGATGTGACGGGCACCAATGGGGCCGTGATCGAAGCGGATAAGGAACTTGTGACCGCCAGCGGTGTGGTTCTGGTGGTGGCAGAGGAGGCTGTCATTGCCGGTGGCATCGCAGTCCTGTCAGTGGATGCCGTTGCGGCGGGGGCCGGTGGCAATCTCATCGCGGGTACGGCACTGGCCTTCACCACCGGCATATCGGGCGTCAATGGCGCGGCGGTCGTCAGTGTGCCGGGGTTGGCCGGTGGTGCGGATGCCGAAGAACTCGAGGCCTACCGTGCCCGCGTGATTGAACGCAAGCGCCGTCCGCCGCAAGGCGGCAGCGGCAATGACTATGGTGTCTGGGCCAGTGAAGTGCCGGGTGTCACGCGCGTTTGGCCCTCACCCAAAGAGCAGGGCATCGGAACCGTGACAGTGCGTTTTATGATGGATGACGTTCGCGCCACCGACAGCGGCATTCCGCAAGGCGATGATGCTTCGGATTACGATGCCGGCAACGGTGATCAGGCTTTGGTTTTTGCCTATATGGATACGCGGCGCCCGATCGGCATGGACCTTTATGTCTGTGCGCCCGTGGCCGTGCCGCTCGATATCACTATCACAAACCTGACGCCGGCATCGGTGGCTATTCAAAGCGCCATTGAGGCCGAGCTGCGGGACATGTTGCGCCGTGATGCTGAGCCGGGTGGCACGATCCACCCCTCGCGGATTAGTGAAGCGATTTCCGTGGCACTCGGCGAGGGTCATCACATTCTGACCGTGCCCGCGGCACCTGTGACGCATGCAACAGGTGAGATCGCAGTGCTGGGTGAGATCACCTATGTCTAATGCGGGTCTCTGCGCCGTCACCGAGGATGATTATCTCGATGCGGCGCTCGCGCTTGTGCCGGAAGGTCCGGCCTGGCCCCGCGACGGGGAGACGTTGCCGCCGAAATTCTGGCGCGGCATGGTGCGTTCATTACTGCGTCTTCACCGGCGCATCTGTGCCTTGCAGCGTGAAAGCCTTGCCTGTTTCGCTGACGCGACACTTGAAGACTATGAACGTGTTTATGGTCTGCCGGACCCCTGCGATCCGAATGGTGCAAGCCGTACCCGAGGTGAGCGACTGCTCACACTCTGTGCCCGCGAGACGGTGCTTGGCGGCCAGTCTTTGCCTTACTTCATCGAAGTGGCCGCCGCGCTTGGCTATGAAATCACGATTGAACGCTATCATGAAGCGGTCTGCGGCCTGAGCGATTGCGGCTCCGACGACCAATGCGGCACCAATGAAGTACATCTCTATTGGACGGTGCGCGTGCCCGACCCCCGTGTGACATGGGCCACCTGCGGCATTTCAGAATGCGGCGACACCATGGCGACGATTGCACTGGCTGAAGACCTTGAGTGTCGCCTGCGCGCGCTTCAGCCCGCCTATACCGAACTTATTTTCAGCTACGAGGGTTGATCTATGGAATATGTACCGCCGCTCAATGGCGACACCGAAGACCCTGATCGCCCGTGGGTTGATGCCAATCCCGGTGCAAGTCAGACAGGCTCGCGCATCGCAGCCAAAGGCATCGAGCATCCGATGCGCGAAGTGGTGTCGGCTATTGCGGCGCTGGGTGGAACACCCGACGGTGAAGTGCTGACCCAGCTCGGCAGCGCCATCGTCGCCTATGTTGCCGCTCAGATTTTAGCATCTGGCGCATCGACCAAAGTGGCGAAGGCGGGCGACACGATGACCGGTGCGCTCAACATGAGCGGCGCACCGATCAATGACGCCACACGCAGCAACCTTGCCTCATCTGCCACTCCTAATCTGGGTGGCACCTCAGGCAATAGCGTTGACATCACCGGGAACGCGGGCCCCATCACCGGCTTTCTGGGTGGATTGAGTGGGTGGCGGCGTTTGGTTCGGTTTACGGACGCCGCGCCTGCTGCAATTGTTTCAAGCGGCACGCTTCAAATGCCGGGGGGTGTTTCGTTTCAACCCGCGCAATACGATCAACTTGAATTCCTTTGTAACTCCGCCAACTCGTGGACCTGTATCCGCGCCGTCAAATGGAACGGCACATCCGCCATCGCCCGCGTCGCCTCCACAACGGCATCCGGTGAATCCGAACTTGCCGACGGCACGGAGACCGCCGCCCTCACCGATGCAACCAGAGCAGTTACACCTCTTGGCCTCGCCTCACTTGTGGCATCTACAACGCAAAAGGGTCTGGCGCTACTCGCTTCAACCGCGAATGTAGACACGGGGACGGATACGGCAAAAGCCGTGACCCCCGCCGCACTGGCAGGTTCGAAACGCACGGTAGATGCCTGGGTGAACTTCACCGGCGCGACGGGCGCGATCAATCGCAGCTTGAATGTGTCATCGGTCACCCGAAATTCTGCCGGCAACTATACGGTGAATTACACCAACAACATGGCCTCGGCGTTCAGTGCGGTCACTGTGACGGCCGTCAATAATGCAAATGGCAGCGGCGCGTGCTGCGCCTCTCAGACCGCCGCCACAGCGGTTGTTCGGACCTATTCAACAACCACCGCGGGCTCGCAGGACATGGATCAGGTCTCTGTCGAAGTTTGCGGCGCGTAAGGAAGTTTACCATGAAATCCATCGCCTACGCCTTGCCGGACGGCACCATTATTTTGCTCTCCGTCGCGCCCGACGCGCGGCGTCAGATTGTGGTGACGCCCATTTCATTCCTCGCCGTGGAAACCGCGGAAACAGAAACATCTGCCAAGCGTTTTGATTGTGATGTTGTGCCGGCAGAGACACGCCCGGAAACCGACGAGGAATTGCTTGCCCGGATTGCGGATAAAGATGTGCCTTTCGGCCTCGACTATAAGCTTGTCGACAATCCGCTGCCCCTTACTCTGGTCAATCCTGAAGATGAAGGTCCGGCGCTACAGGCGTGGTTTGCTTCCGCAGGGGCGATTGTGGGGCAGGGGTCTGGTCATGTGCCCGGCGCAAACAGCGACCGGGAAGCGCCTTACCAACCTTCCGCCTATGAAATTGCTGAAAGCGCGCGGCTTGAAGCGGAAGGCGTCGCTCAAGCGGCCAGTCACCAGACTTTTTTGGATGACCTGACACAAACAAATGCTGCCGAACACGAGGCATGGCAAGCGCGAATGGAAGCGGCAAGACTTGAGACACTGAACGCTGTCGCCGAGGCGGAGGCCGCCGCTGCCGAGGCGGAGAATGCGGAAAACGAAGATACACCGGCGTCCTAATTGTCGCCGAGACCGCCACGCTACACATGTTTTTGCACTCTCTGTTCAGGTGAGGTGACACATGCAGCCCATCCGGCGCGAGGCACACAACAAGCCGTTCAAATTCAAATCGGTCCGCGCCTGGTGGCGTCGCCGGGACTGGCGAAGCTGGGGTGCGGACAGTTTGATACTGGCGGTGCTTGTTTTTATTTGGTTATGCAGCGGGGGGCCGCATTGATGGACAGACTCTGGGAGGGCCTTCATCCCTATCTTCTTCCGTTGCTTCTGAGTTTGCTTGGCCTGTTGTCGCGTCGCGCCTTTGACGTGCGCGAAGGCAAAACGCCGCGCTTCTTCGATCGCACATTGCCGCTCGATCTTCTGATTTTTACACCCGGCGTGCTTGGCGGCATGGCGCTGAACGAGCAATTCGCCATCACGGGAAACTCTGCCGCCTTCGTGATGGTCGTCGTCGGCTATTTCGGCTGGCGGACGATCATGGTTTGGGCGGCGAGCTTCAAGGGTCTCAATATCGATCTTGAAAAGGATAAGGCCCCATGAACCTCTCCCCGCATTTTACCTTGGCCGAAGCTATGGCGAGCCATGCCGCCGTGCGTCTGGGCATAGACAACACGCCGCCAGACGAGCTGATCGCGGCGCTGCGCTATGTCGCCATCAACGTCCTCGAGCCGATCCGCACGCATTACGGCGTGCCGCTGGTTTATGACGGCCGTAACAGTTGGTACCGCTGCCCCGCGCTCAACGCGGCGCTGCCGGGCGCGGCGGCGAACTCGCAGCATGTAAAGGGCGAGGCGGTCGATATCGAAGTGCCGGGCATTTCGAATATTGAGCTGGCCCGTTTCGTTCGCGATCATCTCAAGTTTGATGAACTCGGACTTGAAAATTATGACAGCCGCGAAGGCCCGCAGAGCGGCTGGGTGCATGTCGGTGCCAGCGCCGGCTTTCGCGGTCAGCGTGACATCTGGACCTATGATGCCCGCCGCCCGAACGGACAGCGCTATACACCGGGATTGGCATCATGATGTTCACAGCCGCATGGATGGCCATCAAAGCCTTTGCCGCGCCGCTTCTGGAGGCGTTGGTGCGCGTTCTGAGCGATCCGCGCGTCATTATGGTGCTCGCCGCCGCCGTGGCCGGGTGGGCCCTCTACGGCGCAGGAAAGACCGCAGGATATAACGAAGCCGAACTTGTGCGGAAGGACGGCGTGATCGATGCACAGGCCGGGCGGCTCGATGACAATGACAAAATTTTTCAAAACATCGACCAGCGACTCGGTGAGATCGCCGGCGATGCCGCGCGCCGCGCGCGCGAAGGCGCCGCTCGTGATCTTCAGCTTGGTGGCTTTATTGAGGAAATGGGAAAACATGCGCCAGATGCTCGCTGTCTTTTTACTGTTGATGACGTGCGCCTGCTCGGCACTCTCGACAAGCCCCCTGCCACCGGTCAGTGACGCCGCCCGGCGTCTGGCCGCCTGCCCGCTGATCGATCCCGCCTTGCTCGCGCCTGCGGCGCGCATGCCTTTGCCGGCGGTCAACAGTGATCCCAAGGTCGAGGCCGGCCGCGCCCGCGATCGCTACAACCGGCTTGCCGATCAGCTTAATGAATTGATCACGCAGGCGACAGCCAAAGCGCCCTAGCCACCGGCCTCTGCTTTCCATTTTTATCCGCGACGGGCGCACGCCGTGCGCTTCCGCTTGGTCATCTTTTAACGGCAGGACTCACAACATGGCGCTGACAGCAAAAAAAACCGGTTCGGGCATTCAGAAATTTCTCAACTTCTTGGGCGTGACCGGTGATGCCGGGGTGCTGGTGCCGGCACAGGTGAGCTTCCCGTCACCGGATCAGGACCCGGTGTTCGATCACGCGTATGGCACAAAGACGCCGGTGACCGTCTCGGCGACGATCCTGACGCCGCCCGCGGGCTGCAAATATGCGTGTGTGTCGAGCAACGTTGATATTTTCGTCAACACGGCCGGCGCGACGGCCGTCGATGACGGCACCTCGATTCCCGTTTTTGCTTTCGTGGAAAAAACCATTCCGGTGACGGCTGGTGTAGCCGTCAAGGCGCTGTCGTCATCCGGCACGGCCACAGTGCGCGTCACGCCGCTGAAGGTGCGGGCATGAAGCTCGCGCCGACAGGGCTGATCGGTGTTTGTCAGCCGAAGGGGCTGGCGCGCTTTGCCGATGGTGCGCCGCCGCCTTATTCTGTTGGTATTTTAGGTGCGTTATTTCGCGGCACGGGCCGAGTAGCATTGATGGCGCTAGCGGCCAACACAACGGCATTTAATGCCTTTGGTGCGGGTAACTCCGCAGCCCTAGCGGTTCGCCGCGTCGGGCCGCCGAACTATCATCTACTCAAAGAAATCACTGCAAACAAGTGGCTAAGTTCGGCGCTGGTTTCGACGGCAGAGGGCAATGCCGGTGTGCCTTATTTAGCGGGAACATCATTGTTTCGGCCTATGGTCGAAGTACCGTACACAGACGGGGCTTGGTCTGACGGTAACGGCGGCGCTGTTGATTTTCCGCAGGTCGCGGCGACCAATTATATTGAATTTGATGTTGGTACGAAAAGCACAGTTGCGACCCGTCTCGGTATAATCGTCGGCTATTCTGGTGATACGTCAGGGATATTCAGTGTCACGTTGAGCGAGGCTGTCGCAGGGTCGGTTGTTCCGAATTTGCTTCCAACAGCGCAGCAGGCTTATGCGCGAGGTCAGATTAGTCAAGCGGCGCGCGATGCGATAGGTTCTGGTGTTTTTGTGGTTGGGACATCGTTTCTTGATATTCAGAAAAATGGCTCAAGCCGGATGGTGCATATTCCGATAGCGGATGAGTTGCCAGCGGGAGATTACACGCTGCGGCTCACTTATACGGGTCAGAAGGGTGGACAGGTCAATGGCTCCGCTGTTGTGGATCGCGGCTATATTTACGCAGGAACCTACGGCACAGCCGATATGACGCACGAAGATAGTGGCGCAGATCTCTATCTGATGAATTGGCTCGGCGCAGCACATGACGGCTCGACAAATGATTGCTACACGCTCGGCGGCAAGGTTGCGGGCGTTGGTTCGAGCCGCATTATG
>TARA_R110002110_G_scaffold190732_2_pt1 | contig 9977 bp, 13 predicted proteins | sample TARA_R110002110 | Tara Oceans TARA_R110002110 (sample SAMEA4397330) | marine metagenome | biome: Polar Biome; feature: [SRF] surface water layer (ENVO:00010504); material: water (ENVO:00002006), including particulate matter (ENVO:01000060) such as... | depth 5 m
TCCACGGAACGCTAAGTCTCCGATTGCCGTTACGCTGTTGGGGATTACTAGGTCGCCTGTAAAGCCTACGTTTTTGAAAGCGTCGTCCCCGATTGTCAGCAGACCCTCATTTAGCGTGAGCGTTCCTGTCGCGGTCAAGTTGCCCTCAAAAGCACTATTGCCAATTGCCGTCACGCTGCTAGGGATTACTAGATTGCCTTTCAACCCTGTGCAGCCGTCGAACGCATTAGCACCGATAGAAGTCACGCCTTGGCCGATGTGGAGCGAAGTCAGGGTGGTGTCGTTAAGTTTCCAGTTCGCAGTAATCACCCCCATTGCCACCCACTCCCCCAAAGTATAGGCTTTCACATCGTTGGAGGAATCACCGACTAGGGTGAGGGAGAGGAGGTTAGCAGTTTTGTTAGATGCCTCATTGGCCTTCGCCTGTAACGCAGAACCAGCAAGCCCCGCAGGCGTCACCGCCCGAGTTACATCTGTGCCTGTGTCTGTCTCTGCTATCGTCGCCAGTTCTACTGTCCCCGAAGCCACGAGAGATGCCGCCACCTCTGGCCCAATCTTCTCTGCGGTGGAGCCTGTCTCATTAGGGGCAACAATATACCAGTTGCCGTTATCAGAAGCCTTACCAATTTGCGGAAAGGTCTCTGCTGGGAGTGCTTGGATTTCTGCGAGGGTAGACATTATAAAATATTATATTTATATATAATAGCATCCCCAGTAATATCTACTGTAGCAAAATCGCCTAAAACAATATCTCCAGCAGAAAGAGTCAAGCCGCTTATATTAGTGATGTTACAGACATTCCCACCACCAAAAGTGATCTCGCTATTTGCTTTAATAGCGGAAAAACTTCCAGTAGTCACAGAAGATCCTGTAACTCGATACCCTCCCTTGAGACCAAGGGAGACCTTTGTTGTTTCTAAAAGAGTAGACATAGTTATTATATATATTCAAACAATACTCCATTAAAATTCTTAAATGGTGAAGAAGCTATGGGGACATATTCGACATGAATGTGGCATTGATGCCCTCTACTCCCACAAGAACGACTATTTAAGCTTAATGAAAGAGCCTGAATCATGCTAGCTATTACACAGGAAACACCCTTTTTGTCATTTTTTTACTATCGCAACCATATAAATATTATTTTTGCTCAAGGCGTTGTTTTTTTGCCCTTCTAACGGTGTTTCCACAAAAATTGGAGCCACCTATCGGAGTTGAACCGATAACCTTCTGATTACAAAACAGATGCTCTACCAATTGAGCTAAGGGGGCATAAGATCCTATGACGCGCAGTCATAGCTTTCTGATAACGGTGTATTGAAGATAGATGGCATATCATGAAGGATTCGAACCTTACGCCGTTCCGCTCACTTATTTATGGACTTGCTTAGAAGGCAAGCTGTGATGACATGATACATTTTTATACTCTTAACTACTTACATTACCTACACCCCGAGAGGGCTTCAAAATTTATGAACAACATTAAGATTTAAACATTTAAAGTGACAACCACGATCAACCTCATACATATCATTATGGTAATGACCGTAATACCATTGAGAAGGTTTAACCTTCGCAAAGATTTCATCCATCAAACATCTTTGTTTGTTGCAATCGTCCAATATTGTAGGATCAACTGTGCAAAACTTAGGAAAGGATGATTTCAAACTCTGTGTAGATTTATTGATCCACGAAGGACAGTCGTGAGCAATTATCATATCGTAAGAATCTAATAGGTCATCTGGGATGGGGCGGGTTGGTTCTCCTTGCCAGTAGTCAGCACCATCAACCCTCAAACAACGGTCAATACTAACGCTTCCTCCAACGCACAAGAGACTCGCAGAAGCGTCCACAATATCCAAATGAGTGTAATCATCTAAAAGATCCAAGTGATCGGAGAATCGGTGCGGGAAATGCTCAGGACAATCGTGATTACCCCGAACAATTTTCAAACGAATATTCCTAACTTTTAAAAACTCATCTAAATATTTAGCTCTGTGAGTGATAAACCTATTTGTGATTCCAGCGTCACCAACATGGATAACTGTGCAATTTGTAAGGTCGGCATCCATTAACGCTTTTTCGGTGGCAGTAATGTCGTGTGTGTCTCCCAAAATGTAGACTGGTCCTTTTATTTTCATTTTAAGTATAATTCCCATTCGGGTCTAATGTTGCTAGTATTCATGATTATGTTTGGGATTTGCGGTGCAACCGCAGGTTGATTTTCAACATTTAAGAAGGATGTTGAGCTACCCTTTTTTGAGTTGCAGCGCTTACATGCCAATGTTCTATTTTCGTGGTCGTCCGTTCCTCCTTTAGAGCGAGGGTGGATGTGATCTATTGTCAATTGGCTTATCCTTTGTTTTTTTAAACAATACTGGCAAGTGTTGTCATAGACTTTAGCTAAGTCCGTAAGACATAATCTTTTTTTTTAGGTCTACGGAAGAACTTGCTGGTAACAACTACGATGGTGGGGATGTGCCAAACGTCGTGTGCGCTACGAATAACGGGTTGGTCATTGTAAAAACCCGCTAACGACTCCCAAGTATCTAACGTGTGAAACGCTTGAGAGTTTTTATCTAGGGCAGCGATACTGCCTTTGAATAGGTGAACGAATGCTGCTCTTGCTGTAATCGCGCCGATAGGAACCCACGCTCTATTGAGCAATAGGGTGGTTTTTTCGTAACTTTCAACTACTTTCATTTTTATGTCTTTCCAAAAAATCTTTAACGTGATTAAAGAATTCCTCATCAAAACCTTCGTCTACCAATCCGTGGTAATCGCGGACAGTTAAATAATTTGTATCGCAAGTGGAATGGATACCAATAAAATTAATTTTAACACTATTATCTCGACGGGGTAAATTGTCAATCAAAACGTTGGAAGTGCTAGCATAGATATGAGGGTCCACTTCATGATGTTGCCCTCCATATTCAGTAGGGAATACTCTTGTGTGTTTCTCTAAGTCTTCTCGGGCAAAGATATTCTCTGGATCGAACTTCCAGCCCAGCATTTTGTTCAAGTCCGAAATATAATCTTGCGTTCCAATACTTAGCAAGAAAACATTCTCCGCGCCGAAGTTCTCTCGGGCAAAAGAAATCAATCTTTTAGCGCACGGTCTTTCAACTGTAAAGTAGTCCAAGTAATTGGGCAGTTCTTTAGCGTGCGAACAATATGCTCCGTATTCAGTATGAACCAGCGTTTCATCAACATCAAAAAATACTTTCATTATATTTAAAAGGGGAAATAGCGTGCGCCGAAGCATCCAACCACTCGGCCAGATGATGAAGTAACAGAACAGATCAACGGCGCACGCTAAAATTTATAGCTCTACTCTCGGTCCTTCGGGTCCGTCAGACCAGATGTAACCAAGAGAATCCATTGCCACACAAACTCGCGTTAGTAAATTTAGTTCCAAGCTTGTATTTCTTGTAGCAAAAGGATCGTCCGCATTATAAGCCTTAACGATATCAGAAACATAAACGACGCCATTGTCTACCAGATTATTATCAAGATAGTCATCAACAAACCCAATCAAGCCTTGTTGTTTCCCAAGTTCACTTGAGACCATTGCCTCCCCAGAGGCATCTGTTGCGGCAGCGGTAATCTCATTGGTGAAATCATCAATCACCGTATAAGCACACACTCTGCATTTCTGAGCGTTATGGTCTCTAGGGACTGCCACTACATCTTTAGGATTGACTTTAACTACGACAGTCTTAGCGCCCCAATTTTTAGCATAGTCCAGAGATCCAACATGGACTCCGCTACCGCACTGAACATTCCGATCATCGTCTACATCGCGGCGAAGCACTTGGATACGCTCGCCAACTCCGTTATAAATTTGGCCACCTCTGTTAACTTTCCCAGAGAGAACTTTTGTTTGTTTGTTTCCTTGCACTGAAAGCCCATCTTCACAGACTCCTTTATAAGCAATAAAATGTCCATCAGAAGTGATTGGCAACTCTTTATATGCAAGGAAGTCATAAAGTTCATTAACAGAACTAAACGATGGGTTGTTTTGAAGATTCTCCCAGAATTTTTCAAACAAGGAGACGGGAAGACCATCCCTAAGAAGGGACCGAATCTTATCGGCTAGCACATCTGGCAAGGGTTCATTCTCATAGGTGACTGACTCTGGGGTAACTGTAAATTTCCCAGATGAGGCAAAACCTTCTTGAACGTCCAAGAAAGATGTTAGCGCAGCTTCCATCTCGGCTTCGGGAAGTTCAAAGATCGATAAAGCTCTAGCAAACTTGTCGCCGCCTTTTTTGATCTTCAAAGGTTTCCCCTTGTGAAAGAATACGATTCCGTCGTTATTGATGATGTAGTTCATTGTCTTTATAATAACGTTATTGGTTTATTTGTCAAGAGTTAAAATAGCTCTTAAATCCTCACGGGTAATTTTTTGATAGTCAGAGAGGGATCGGTAGATCCTACCCCTAACGGTATCTTCCGCCGTAATGCTATTAATAATCTTTGTAAATTGCTGCGCCCGACTAAGGTTTTTAGATAGTCTGTCGATCAAATTGGCTTTAAACATGACGGGGCCATGCTTGATACCATAAAATGTAGAATTTATTGCTTTTTCTTCTTCTTCTTTTTTAACAATTTTATCTTTAAACTTAGGCCAATCAGACCCATCCAAAAACCCAAGCTTCCGCAAGCCATCATACATCTTGATTGATCGGACTCTAATGGGGGGCGATACCCCGTAATGGTAAGAGTGATCTATTAGCCCCATTGAAAACACTAAGAATTCTTGGCGAGTAGAGGGATTGAAGTCTTTAAGGAATTTTTTAACAGCAGATTCGCCACAAGGTTTATCTCCAGTATATTCGCCAATTGTTTTTTGGGCATATTCCAAAGGAGTAAAAGAACCAATGCGACCTTTGTTTTTGTTATAGAGGCAATAACCTACCGAGGTATCAGTCTTGCCATTCTTTTTGAATTTTAATTTGCGAGCAGAGACAAAGGTAAAAACTTTAGAAAGGTTTAGTTTAACTGAATCGGCAACCAAAGCCCATTTGTCTTCTGACATATATACAATGTTTGAGCCATTTAATTTTGCATACTTTACAATCTTCGCATTCCACCTTTTAAAAGCCGCATTATCGGGGCGTAACACAACAGTAGTTTTGCCTTTTGTTTTATGTAACAGGCGGTGTGGCATTGTTACAAACTTAAAATTTTGAACCACATAGGATTCATCGGTTAACAACTCAAACCAAAAATATATACCCCAAGGAGTATTCATGTTTGACTGAGAGCCGATATTGCCACAGTATCTGTCATAAAAGAATTTTGCTAAAGTATGTTTCTTAATATTGTCCAATTTATCCTGTTCTTGAACTTTGACATAAGCCTTCATAATTTTGTCAATTACTCTGTCGTTGGCCGTAGTCTTTTCTATAGACTCTCTGTTAATGGGTAGAGTTAATGAACCCACTGGAACGTCTACGTGAACTAAGTTTTTCATGGGACTTAAATCTGTAACGCTTTGCTCATAGTTATAAGGAATCCCACCCATAGAAATTATTAATTTCAACTTATCAGAACTTAGGCGCGATATTTGGTTCGAAAATAAATTAATACAGTGAGGAGACTCGTAGCTAGAGAAAAGAAATCCATCGGACTCCACCGTTTCAATGCTTTTCTCTGGTTGGAAAACAGTGTCCAACTCACGAAACACAACCTCGTCCTTGAAGGTGAAAGCTAATTGTTTACAGCGGTCAATAAACGAACTGCTATCTCTCTTTTTAATATCAAGAGAAACAAGTAGGCCAGACTCTTTAGTTGGTTCACTGTGCATCTCGAAAATTTGACCCACAGGGACTCCTGTTTTGCTCCCCCCTAACACACAAGAGTATGATGTTTTCTTCCCCTCAAAGAATGAATCCACAAAAAACGTATCAGAGTAACAATGCCCCGCCTTAGACCCCACTCCAAAGCCTCCAATCTCTGCATCGGAATCACTTTTAGTGGACCGAAAATACATGCCAAAAGTATTACGGATGTTTTCATCAGACAAACCGTGTGCAAAATCGCGAACCCAAAACTGATCAACTTGGTCGTCTTTGGAGGAGACACCGAATTCCACAGGTCTATCAATATTGTGTTTACGGTGTTCATCAACGCCGTTCGACAGATACTCTCTGACATTTGCCAAGATTTTATCAGAATAAATCTTGTCCCTCATGAAATATGTTGCCATATCCATGCCGTTTGCATCCATCCCCATAACACTGCTCGGCATATCGCCAGAGGTAATGACGGGGGAAGTAATCGCTCCTGTTCTCATATCGCTATGATACAGGGATTAATCCGAGTGTCAACCAAAAAAAAGCGCCCCCGCAAATAGCGAAGGCGCTTAAATTAATTAAATTTTATTTAGATGTTTTGGAAGCAGCCTCTTGTTTGGCTTTACCAACGTTGATTGCTAAAGCATCCACAAAGACATAAACCTTGTGCCAAATAGAGTCTTTGGAGGGTGTTGGGGTTATAGCGGTAACAGCAGAAGCAATAGCAACAACCGAAGCGATAGTGTTAAACCAAGGGGTTTCCTGTAAAAATAAAACTATTGAAGTGAGATATTCCATATGTGTATATACACCGCTCCGAGGTAGTTGTGAAATTTACCCCACTATTTCCACTTCCATGTATGGAGGATTCTCACGACACATACGAACTAATTCTTTTTGGTTCGCTACAAAAACATCAAAAACATAGAACTTACCCTTAGAAGCTTTCTTTTTTGTTACCCAAGACCCCCGATCTTGCACTGTAAACGCACCATCTCCCACTTTACCCTTTAATTCAGGGATAATTATTTTCTGCCCGAAACGAAAATCAGGATGTGCAGCCACCGTTGTTCCAACTTTGGCTCGTTTGGTATTTGGGCAAGCTACCTGAGACCCCCATTTATCTTGATAAGGGTGGTAATATGTGATACGGGCCTTAACTTTTTTTGTTTTGGGCTTTTCAGTCTTGAACCCGAAAGCGTGAGCGCCCACTAAAGAAAAGAGGGTTGTTAAAAAAGATCGTTTTTTCATACTAAAGTCCTAATACGGCTGCGTATTTTAGAGATATGCCTGCGTTTTTCAAAAACCCCGCCGCCCTCTCTGGAACCACTAGAGTCTGTATTTCCTTCGATTGTTTTAACGTATCCATTACTGTCGGGCGATCCTATTGCTAATCCGATATGAGAAAAAGTGAAGCAAACTACATCCCCAGCTTGAATGTCGCCCTTATGGGGTTTAGCTAAATGAACAGAAGCATCTTGGTTTTTGCTCCAGTTTTCGAAATCCCATGCTCCTGCTGTCCGAGGTCTAAGAAAAGAATAATTTGCGTCCGTTCTTTCCATCGCCTCCCTGTAAAGCCAGCAAATAAAAGCTGCGCACCACGGCCAGCCCGTTTGAGAATCAAGCCATGTGGCGGATTTATATTGGTTAACTCTTGGGCCTTTATTACTTCCGTTAATCTCTTCAACCCCGACCTCTTTGTGGGCCAAAGCAACCATTATTTCAGCTAATCCTTTGGATTTCTGTCTAACTGTAGTCTCCGCACCGCGAAAATATTTTCTTAATGTCTTCCACGTTTTTCTGCCAGCGATTCCATCATCCTCTAATTCGGGGAAAAATCTCTGGACTTCGCTTACATAACTCTTTTTCCCACTAAATTTCATACTATATGATATAAAATGTCGGTCATTTTTCTACATCCTTTAACTCTCAAGATCTGGGGTCAAAAAACGTATTTCAAAAGATCACAATCCTCTTCGAATACCTTTCTTATAATTTTTCGAGTGTTTGAATCAAAGTAATCCTGATAAGGTTGGTGAGCGCTTCTGTTAATGTAGGGCAAACGAGGGGACATATATTTTATGCCGTGCTTTTTTACCATAGCTGAGAAATCCTCGCTAAGATTTTCAAATTTTAATATCTCATTAACTTCTATAGAGCCATGAGTCCATTCTGTTTGCTTGAAAACGGGCATAAATGAACGATCCCCCTCTCGCGATTTAAGAAGTTCGCAAAAACCCTCAAAGGATAAATCATTATTAATGCCAAAGAGATCCGCCAATCCCATTTTTCTGCCGAAATGATACATAGAAACCACCCTGTCCCAAGGATTTCGTGCGACAGCGAAAGAAAAGCAATTAAGCTCTATGGAACTTATAACTGTTTGGAGTTCGTGGGGGCGAGCATGAGTCGCAGTAAGATAATCCTTATAAATATTTTTGTCTAGTGATTCTTGTAGTTTTCTCTCGTATTTCTTAACTATATTGCGAGTGCCAAGCTTATCCATGATAGAAGAGCTTGCGTTTTTAGGTATGCGGAGAAATAATAAAGAATCCGTTCGATTAAAGGGGGAAGCTAAGGGCGCTCTGAAGAACTCTAGAATGGAATCATCCATTATTTGGCAAAATGTGTTTGATCTGGATTATTCATACTATATGCTATAAAATATCGGTCATTTCTCTACAGCCTTTAACTCACAAGGGGTGTCTTTGCGATAAATTATACCTAAATATTCCACCAGTTCTTTATCTTTATTAAATATTGGATAAGCATTAATGTTGCATTCAATAGCTTCGCCGTGTGTATCTCGCCAAATCATAGGAAATTGTAATTCTCTCCCATCAGAGAAGGCGCTTCTCCATATTAAGTCATATTCTTCCTCATAACGATAGACGAAATTTTTCCACCCAAAACCTATTAACTCATGCTCTGTGCATTGTAACCACCGACAAAATGTGCGGTTTACTTCTAAATTAGAGCCATCTGGGGTGCAACGAAAAATGGCAACAGGTCCGTCTTGCTGCAAAGCTTCTTGAACCCCTTCCATCTGTATTAATCGAGACTCAATCCGATTGATTGCGTCCCGCATACTCGTCCCTGAGTTGGGTCTTAAATCTTTTAAAATTTGGGCTACATCTTCAACGAGTTTCTCAAAATCCAAATTATTGTGGACTTTAACAACAGACTTAACTTCCTCCATTAAAGAGGAAATAACGGTGATATGTGAGGCGGCAGGGACAATAACTTTTTTAAAAAAAGCTATAGAACCGACAGTAACAGCAGCCACTACGCTAAGTTTAGCGCCCCACTGATTGGCTGAAATATGATATCCAAGCAGATGGGCTACAATGGCGCTTAGACCGACAACAATAACTAAAAGGGCGCACAGAGCGAATTTCATGTGCAATTTATTACACCAAACCCAACAATCTTAACATTAAAAATTATAACCGTGAGTTACGGGCCTCACCAAACGTAATACGTTATATAACAATGTGTGACGTTTTCTGATATGATTAAACAATAGGGTAGACTTGCTCACTGGATATCTCACCACCCTTAGCATCAAACTCCACTTTTTTAACAGTCCCAGAGGTGCGTTTGGCACAGTCCACAGCCCATTGAAAAGCGCCGTCTAACTGGCCGCTATAAGATTGTTGGAACCTGCCTTTTTGATCGAACGAACGATATATGGTATTTTTTTTCATGTTTTATAGAATATAAGAGAGAATGCAGATGAGAGTGACGTAACAAATGATTTCCATGCCATGAGAGTATCAGGCATTAACTGTTTCGTCAAGATCTTTTTTACGAGGATTTGTTAAATAGAGCGAAATGCGACCCACCAAGTTTTCGGAAGCAAGAATTCCAGACACTGTTATTCCCTCATTTAAAAAGACAACATTACAATCAGCTAAGCAGTATTCCTGATTAGCCAACGTTACGATGGCAATGACCCCCGTATTAGGGGCTTGCCCTCCACCAACGCCGCCAAAAAAATCTACTCCAAATTCCACACACCCATCCAGATGTTTGGTGGAGGCATTGGTTCCTACTACTTTAATATCGTAAATCATTTGTTCCAAGTCGCCATGTTATTGTTTATTTGGCAGCGGGTATCGTATCTCTTAATCCAATTAATAAAATTAGATTTTTTGTAAGTTCTTTGTATTTCGC
>TARA_R110002110_G_scaffold42346_11_pt1 | contig 9975 bp, 8 predicted proteins | sample TARA_R110002110 | Tara Oceans TARA_R110002110 (sample SAMEA4397330) | marine metagenome | biome: Polar Biome; feature: [SRF] surface water layer (ENVO:00010504); material: water (ENVO:00002006), including particulate matter (ENVO:01000060) such as... | depth 5 m
GTTCACCCCCATTGATTTTTAACAGCAAATAATCCCCGGCACCTTTGAATATGCGCTTACGCATATTGTTGATAATCACCTTAATTTATCGAGCTTTAAACAATGGTATTAACGATAAAGGCGGCACAGCCGCCTATTCACCGTCTGTGATGCTAAAAATAATCCTCTTTGGTTATTCTCGTGGTTTTATCAGCAGTCGTCTCATTGCCAATGCCTGTGAAACTAACATTAATTACGTAATGTTACTTATTAGGCCGTGAATGGTGATTACATTGCTAAGCAGATAGTTTACAATTAATAATAGTTATCATTACGAAATACTTTTAAAGGCTGTTTAGAATGAATAAGAGATCTGCCCACTTTGGGTATCCGAATACTTTTTCCAATAAAGTTCAGCAAAAGTTACTGAATTTAGTCACTGTTATTGTACTGTCGCTTGCTTTGTTTTCACAAGCGAGTGCTGCGCAAAGTGATCAAACATCTCAGTTACGTCAGTTGGCGCAATTGGCAGAGTATATTGGCGTTGACTATGCTTCGGCGGTAGAAGAAGGTCAGGTCGTTAATGAAGATGAATATCATGAAATGCTTGAATTCTCAGCCATTATTGCTAAAAGAATTTCTACGCAATTTGAGCACGAAAATAAAGCAGCAATTTATCAACAGTCATTAGCGTTACAACAAGCAATTAAAGATAAGTCGACAGTCAGTCATATTCGTCAATTAAGTGCTGATATGCGTGGCCAGTTCCTCGCTATTTTACCTGATTCACTGCTTCCTGAGCAGCTGTTATCAGCTCAAAGCACACAGCAATTATTCCAAGAAAATTGTTCTAGTTGTCATGGTCCGTCAGGGCAAGGTGATGGCATTTTAGCAAAAGGCCTATCGCCAGAGCCAACAAACTTCACTGATAGAGAGCGAGCAATGAATCGCTCATTGCTCGGCTTGTTCGATGCTATTTCTAATGGCTTAGACGATACAGCTATGCCAGCTTTTACTCAGCTTAAAGAGCAAGAACGTTGGTCGTTAGCTTTTTATGCCGGTAGCCTTGCCTTTAATGCAGACGACAGTGCTGAAAAACCCAAAGATCTTGCTTTGCAAAACTGGATTAACTTTAATCCATCTCAGCTAATTAATAGTGATAAAAATATTAATGCTGATTTTATTGATGCTTACAGAGCAACGCCTAAGCTATTATTTAGTGAAAAACAAAGCCCAATAAACACCACAAAAAGTCAGTTAAATGCGGCCTTAGATGCTTATCATAAAAAAGACTATGAAAAAGCGAATACCTTAGCGGTAAGCGCTTATCTTGATGGTTTTGAATTAATAGAAAATAGCTTAGACGCTAGAGATGCAGATTTACGCAAGGCTATTGAAGAAAACCTGATTAATCTAAGAAAAGTTATTAGCACTGGTGGTGAAGAAGCGCGTTTAATTGCCTTGTCAGCAGACGTGTTTAGTCAGCTCAACGAAGCCGAGCAATTGTTAACCGGGTCGGCTTTATCAAGTAGTGCATTATTTAGTGCAAGTTTAGTTATTTTATTGCGAGAAGGACTTGAAGCATTATTAGTGGTTATTGCACTAATGACGGTGTTAATTAAAACAAATCGCAAAGATGCGCTTAAATATGTCCATGCAGGTTGGGTGTTAGCGTTAATTGCCGGCATAGCGACTTGGGCAGTAGCACAATCAATTATTGATATTAGCGGTGCGAGTCGAGAAGTGATGGAAGGTGTTGCGGCTTTACTTGCGGCAGTTATGTTGTTGTATGTCGGTATATGGATGCACAGCAAAACCAATGCTCAGCAATGGCAAGCATATATTCAAAAACACATTAACACGCAATTGCGCGCGGGCACTTTATGGGGATTAACCTTACTGTCGTTTATCGCTGTCTATCGTGAAGTATTTGAAACCGTGCTGTTTTATCAATCATTATTAACTCAAGCGATACCAAGCCAATACTCTGTCGCAGTGTCAGGTTTTGCCGCAGGCATTGTGATTTTAGCGGTTGTTGCTTGGGCTATTTTAAAATACTCAATAAAGCTGCCTATTGCTCGTTTCTTCTCTATGACAACCTATTTATTGCTCGCTTTAGCGTTTATTTTAATGGGCAAGGCGATATCAGCGTTACAAGAAGCGGCTGTGATCGGCATTTCAGCATTGCCAGTTCGCATTGACCTGCCATGGATTGGTGTCGGTTCAACGTGGCAAGGTGTGCTTGCACAAACGGCTATTGTATTGTTTTTTGTGTTCTATCGCATGAAAACCAAAGAGCAACCGTTAACAGCTAAGTAAATCTTGTTGTATTAACGCATACCTGCTCGACTCTATGATGCAATGTCATGGAGTCGAGCGGGTATATCTTCATTAATACGAGCCATACCTTTAAATTTCCAAAAATACATAACCTAACTGTATTTAGTGATGCCTGAGTAAAAGGCACGTTAATTAATGAATATTTTTCGCCTTGTTATACCAATTCGACTAAGTTTCTTCCCAGTCAGTGAAATTTAAAAGCTTTAGAGGCATTGATTGACGAGAATGGTTATTCTCGACAACTGCTCCTGCGTTGTTCTAATGACTCACATCCCTGTGAGAACCTTATCGAAATTAATAACGCGGCCCGTAAGGCTTTTAAAATCAACCTTCGAGAACAAACTTAATAGACTTGCTATTACCTCAAAAATTAGCTAATAGCAGAGACTAAAATGAAAGATCAACAGCCCCTAAAAAAAACATTTCCATAACACTTACCTACTGTCACACTCCCCCCTAATCTCTTGATAGAGCCTCAATAGGGTTCAGTTTTGCCGCATTACGGGCTGGAAGATAACCAAATAGAATGCCAATGAGTGTCGAGCAAACAAAAGCGGCAATGATAGATACACTAGAATATATCATTTGAAACTCACTACCTGTATAGATGAAGAGCACCCCGACCAAATAAGCTAGCCCTATACCTAGTGCGCCACCACAGAAGCAGACCAATACGGCTTCAATCAAAAATTGACGTAAAATATCCATCTGCCTGGCGCCAACGGCTATGCGTATACCTATTTCCTTGGTGCGCTCAGTTACTGAAACCAACATGATATTCATGACGCCAATCCCACCAACTAACAACGAAATGAACGCAATAGCAGAAATGAGTAACGTCATGGTTTCAGATGTTTTTTCTATACTTTTTCGTATGGTGTCAGTGTTGATAGTAAAAAAATCCACCGTGTCATGCCGCATGGTCAATAACTTAATAATTCCTTGTTCTGCCATCTCACTTGATACATTTGCGTCAACCCTTACGGTGATGTCATTGACATAATCTTGCCTGAATATTCGTCCGGATACGGTGGTATAAGGTAACCAAACATTCAATTCATCACTATTGCCTGACATACTTTCAATTGGCTTGGTCACACCAATAACGCGTACCGGCAGTCGACCTAGAAAAATAACATTACCGAGTGCATTACCGCCTGAAAAAAGTGCTTGTTCGGTGTTCACGTCAATGACCGCAACTTGTTCTAGTGCATCGATGCTGTCTTCGCCAAAGTATTGTCCTTTTGCTAAGTCATAACCCCGTACACGGAAATACTCAGTGCCAACACCTTGAACAGAGCCGGTAACGGTTTCACTTGAATAACGAATAGCGACATTCGCTCTAACTGTTGGCGTAGCGCTATCGACAAATGATAATGTTTTAAGCGCCTTGGCATCCTCAGCCGTGAGTGAATGCACGCGACCAGAGCGACGGTCTCCACGACCTGTTCCTGGTTTTATCTCTATGGTATTGGTCCCCATTGAGGCAATGTTATCCATAATTGTTTGCTGCGATCCCGCGCCTAATGCGACTACTGACACCACTGAAGCAATACCAATGATGATCCCCAGCATGGTAAGAAATGTACGCAAACGGTTATTGGACATGGCAATAATAGCCATTTTCAAGGCTTCAAAATAACGCGACCAGTTAATACGCTCGCGAACTTTGTTCTTAGCTTTTTTATTAGGTTTTTTCTTAGCTTTGTTATTAGCACTTTCAGGTGCTTTACCTGCAACTATTTTGCCTTCAACTACTTTGCCTTCATTGACGACTCTATAAGTTTCTTGTTCAATGTTGCTAGGGTTATTGCCATTAGCTTTATCGCTAATAATTTCTCCATCTTTTATCTCAATAACGCGATCAGCAAACTCTGCGATATTAGGATCGTGTGTTACCAAAATAATGGTATGACCATCGCCATGTAGCTCCTGAAGCAACTTCATCATCTCATCGCCACTGGTGCTATCTAATGCTCCAGTTGGCTCATCGGCAAGAATAACGTCGCCACCATTAACTAAAGCTCTGGCGACACTCACGCGTTGCTGCTGACCACCACTCAGTTGGTTTGGTTTATGATCTAAACGATCGCCCAAGCCAAGGCGGGTAAGCAGTTGCTTCGCTTTTGCTTGTCGAGAGTGTTTATCTTCATTGGCATACAATGCTGGCACTTCGACATTGCCCAGTGCACTTAAATCACTTAAGAGATGATAACGTTGAAAAATAAAACCAAAGTATTCACGTCGTAATGCAGCAAGTTCATCTTCCCCCATAGTGGAGGTATCTTGTCCATTGATAAAATAACTGCCTTTGTTTGGTTTATCCAGACAGCCAAGAATGTTCATTAGTGTCGACTTTCCTGAGCCAGATGCGCCGATAATAGCGATCATTTCTCCGCGATTAATCTGCAAGTTAATATTTTTTAAAACCGTAAGTTCATTATCCCCCGCAGTAAAACTACGGCTCACATCGACAAGTTTTATCAGTGTATCAGTCATCATTTATAACCCTCGGCCTGAACCCGGACCACCTTGACCACGCATGCTGCCACCTGCAAGCCCAGCCATTGGGCTGCCTATAGCATTAGAGGAAGCAGTACTGTTAAGACCTGAAGATTGACTAATCACTATCTCATCACCTTCGTTCAGCCCTGATAATATCTGTGCGTATATTTTATTATTAATGCCAACGTCGACATTTCGATATTCAGCTTGGTCGCCATTTTTCACTAGCACCTGATAAGAAGCCTTTAGGCCAGATCTTTTAACTAACACTTGTGATGGTACCAGTAAGGCGTTTTCTGCTTTTTCAAGAATAATAGAAACTTGTGTTGTCATGCCAAAGCGCAATAACTTATCTGGGTTTTCAACATCAAACAGCGCATTGTAATAAATCGCTTCATCGTCACCAATTTTCAACGAGCTATCGTCACCGCTAAGTAATGTTGGGCCTGGCTCAATGGCGCGTAAAACACCGTAATATTTCTTACCTGTAGCACCCAAAATAGTGAAATAAACTTTTTGCCCTGCACTAACGTTTATAATATCGGCCTCTGAAACCTGTGCCTTAATGGTCATGACATCAAGTTGTGCCAGTTCAATAATACTCGGCGTACCTTGATTGTTATTGACCGTTTGCCCCTCTTCCACCGAAACATAGATGACTGTGCCATCGATAGGCGACTCAATAAGGGTGTAACCTAAATTAACCTGAGCATTATCGACACTGATAATAGATTTCTCTTTCTCAGCATTTAATTGATCTAGCTCTGCTCGATAAACTGCCAGTACAGATTCAGCAGTGTCATAGTCCGCTTGTGAACTCGCGCTAGTCGCCAGCATCTTTTTGCTTCGCGTAAACTCAGCTGTCGCCACTTTTATTTGAGCTTGCTTTGCCCGTAACTGAGCATCAATGCTCTTGAGTAAAGCTTCGGCTTCTTTTAAAGCATTTTTTTGGGTCAAATTATCGATTTGAGCAATAAAATCACCTTGCTTAATTTCATCGCCCAACTGAACACCAATTTTTTCAATCAGCCCTGAAATTTGAGCACCGACACTAACCAATTTAGACGGATATAACACACCGTTTGTGAGTACCACACTCTCAATATTACCTCGCGTAACACTATCGGTGATAAATACCGTTTGTACCTGCTGTGACAAGCTGTATTTGTAGCCTGCACCTGCGATGATAACGGCGATAAAAAGGACTAATAGCAAGGTCTTTTTAATGTTTTTTTTCATGTCATTCTCTCAATTTCTGTACAGATATATTTTATAACGGTGCTTAACTAGAGCTTCAAAGCAGCTTACCTTTGAGAAGCACTAGCGTGAGCGTCTTCATCGGTTGTACTTTTAGCTTGCTCACACAATGGTAATGTTGATGGTGGATGCCTTTTTTCTTCTTGCTGGTTATCTTGTTGACTACCTTGCGCCAAGCGAGGTTTTGCTCGCGATTGGCAACTGCGCTCAAAACTAACGGTTAAAGCGTCAGAAGCTAAGACAACACCATGCATACTTGCTCGTAAAGTTTCTGCTGATACATGTTTTGAGTCAGGTAGCACTAACATTTTTGAAAGTGCATACAGATGAAATGTGTAGTTTTTTAAGCCTGGACCTTTTGAACAAGGTGGCGCATATTCATTATTATCATTGACTACATTGCTACCAAACGTACCGACTGGCTGCTCGTTTTCTTTGTTAGAACTAACATCCACGTTAGCACCCGATGCAATACCAGAGACACTCGCTGGAATATTGTAAACACTCCAATACCAACGTAACCCTTCTGGTTTTTTGGTTTTAGCTTCTTTGTGCCGTAAAGGAGGTGGATTTTTATTAGGTCTATGATCTATGGGCATATGATCCATAATCAGCACCAAAGACTTCGCATCATCAGGCACACCTTGCCAATTCAATGGCGGCGAAATACCGTCACCTTCACAGGTAAACTGAACGGGTAGTACTTGATTATCTAAAAACGCAGGGCTGAAAAGTTTAAGGGCTGTATCGGCTTTAGCTGCCGTTGACATTAGTAGTATCAAGCTTGCTATCGATACAATAGGAATAAGGGAAGCAATATTTTTGATTTTCATGACCAATCTCTTTAGCAATTAAGGCAACCATTTATGAGTTACCCTAATTCTAACGATTAGCCATTGGCTATGGATGACAATATTGTCATTTAACTTGTCATTTCTAACTTATTATTTCTAACTTATTATTTAGTTATCGGCAACGACAGTCGCAGAGTAAATAGCTCTTTATCGCTCGCTTCAATAATGAGCTCGCCATCATGTGCTCGGGCAATTTCTCGCGCTAGACTTAGCCCAAGGCCGCTGCCCGACAGTCCTTGCATGTGCTCAGGCTCGCCACGATAAAAACGTTCGAATAATTTAACTCTCACGGCATCTGACATAGGCAGACAAAAGTTACTGATAAGCACGTCTATTTGACCGCCGTTTTGTTTAGCTTGAATAGTGACTCCTTTCTCATGCAGGCTGTAGCGCATCACGTTAACCAGCACATTATTTAGCAGCTGTCTTAGTAATACCGCATCACCTTGGATGATTAAGGCTTGTTCAATCGCACAATGTAGTACCAACTCATCCGACAACAGTTCCATATCGGCAGTTAACTCATCTAATAAGTCGGTTATATTTATCGCTTCGAGAAGTAGCGCCATCGAGCCAGCATCCGCCTGCGACAACAGTAGCAATTTTCGTGTAATAGCCGACAGATGCCCCACTTCATCAAGAATGGCATTGAAGTCTAATTGCTCGGTATTTTCATTGATAACGGCTTGTTCAAGCTTGCCTCTTAGCACCGTCAATGGCGTTTTAAGTTCATGAGCCGCATCAGCGGTAAAGCGAGAAATTTGTTGAAAACTATCTTCAAGTCGCTCTAACATCGTATTGTATGCAGCAATTAATATTTTAAACTCTTGATCTGCTTTATGCTCGGGCAAGCGGTGGCTAAGGTCTTTTTTTGTCACCATATTCATTGATTTTTGTAAGCGGTTTATCGGTCGTATGGTATTACTCGTAATAAACCATGCACCAAGAATACAAAGTAATAAAGAAAAAGGGATCACAACGATAAGTGCCTCTCGTAAGGTACTTTTTAGTTGGTTAGTAGTTGCGGAAACGTCAACAGCAATAAAGCTTTGTGCTTCCCCAGTGTGATAAAAACTTGCTCGCCATTGGCTTTTATTATGTTCAAAGAAAACAAGATGACAAAGCACCGTTGCCCCATTTCTATCCGCTGAGGTAAATTGCTCTTCACTCTCACTGTTTAACGTACTTATTACTGCTTGAACGTCTACACCATCAGATTGCGTCAATACACCAGACTCATTCGATTCAACGAATAACATCAGTTGACTAGCAGAGTTAATACGCAACTTCTGCGTTAAATCATTAATAAGCCAGTCATCAGCATTATCTGTGTTACTTGCCATGGGAAAGGTGCTCAACGGACTATTTCCACGACGTTCTTTACGCAAATAAAAGTCCATTATGCGCTTTTCTTCCATACAAAGACGGGCATCAAGTTGCTCAAGCTCCACTTTCATAATACGTGACCAACTTAAGCTAACAATAACCGCGAGCACAGCACTTACCGTTAAGATAGATATAGAAAAAATACGCGTACGAAACTTCATTTTATCACCTTAACGTGGGCTTAAACGGTAACCTGTACCACGCACTGACTCAATGGCACCAACCATTTTTCCTGCACTTTCCAGTGAGGTAAGTTTACGGCGAATACGTTTAATGCAGACATCGACAACATTGGTGCAGGGATCAAAATCATAGCCCCAAACATGCTCCAATAATTGTCCGCGTGTTAAGACTTTATTTGGCGAGCGCATTAAATATTCCAACAGGCTAAATTCACGACTAGTGAGTTCGATAGATTGTCCCTGACAATTAATACTGCGGTTAATGCAATCAAGCTGCAACGAACCTACTTCTATTACATGTTGTTGCGTGCCGGCATGTCGTCTAAGTAATGCCTGGATACGAGCATTAAGCTCTTCTACATAGAAAGGTTTTGCTAAGTAATCGTCAGCGCCCATTTCTAAGCCCTGAACACGATCACCAAGTTCATTACGAGCAGTCAGAAGAATAACAGGCGTATCGATACCCATTTGACGAATAGAGCGAAGAATATCTAAGCCATCGCGACCCGGAAGCATAATATCGAGAATGATAATATCGAAAGTGTTTTTACTCGCAATCTCATAGCCCTGGTTACCATCAACACAATGGGTAATCGTGTAGTTTTTTGTTCGCATGCCTTCACAGATAAAGTCAGCAATTTTTTGTTCGTCTTCAACAAGTAATATCTTCATTGAATTGTATCCTTAAACAACTCATCAAAGTATCTCACCTGAGGCATCGCTATCGCAACAAGTATGACAACATTGTCATTTAACACCAAGTCTATTAAGCATGATTTAAAGCTTACTTGAGGTTGAATACTGAAATTGTTGATGGTGCATCAGGTTTGGTATTAACCATTGTTGGGACACCGAATGCGGCATCAAAGTTAGTTACATATGCTTGATCACCTCGAACAATAACGTCTCCAGATCCATAAAGTGCTTTAGACGTTCGATCCCATTGAATACCATCAGGTGCAATCATTCCTTTAGCAAATAATGTTGTTAGATTCAAATAGCGTGTAAATATACTTATATTAAGCCTACCCGCTTGAACAGTCATTAAACATACATATTTATCAAGCATTCGTAGTATTGTTCTTCTCACCTAACAACATACTGCCATCATCTAAAAATCTTAAAATAATATGTTTACCTTGGCGGTTATCGTCAAATAAGTAGCTGTATTTATCAGCTATTCTTTCTCTATCTGCTTGAGTTTTTGCAATCGACATTTCATCACGGAAAGCTTGACCTTCCATAATGCCAGCATAATGACTTGCTAAAGCGGCGGTGGTTCGTAGTGCATTTTCAACTTTTGGATTTTCTGCAAAAGCCTGTTTTAGCTCTGCTGCATAAGCATAATCTGTTGGTAAAACTAATTTTCCTTCTGTATCAAACTCAATCGTCGCGGGTGGTGATGGTATGTCATATTTTGCTAATAATGCGTTAAACTCTTTTTGCGAATATTTAGATAAAGTATCAATATT
>TARA_R110002110_G_scaffold2152_6_pt1 | contig 9974 bp, 7 predicted proteins | sample TARA_R110002110 | Tara Oceans TARA_R110002110 (sample SAMEA4397330) | marine metagenome | biome: Polar Biome; feature: [SRF] surface water layer (ENVO:00010504); material: water (ENVO:00002006), including particulate matter (ENVO:01000060) such as... | depth 5 m
TTCGCCCATCATGGCGAACCGGTCGAAGGTTTCGCGGACCTCCCCGATGAATTCCTGAAGCCGGCTCGGCGGCAGCGATAGCTGAACTTCCTCGCCCTGTCCGATAAGGGATTCCGCGAAGGACTGTTCCCAGTCCGAGGAAAGCGTGACAAGCGGCACGTATCCGGATTCATTCGTTGCCGTATGGCTGATCTGGCGTGCCAGGCGCGCCCGCACGTGTTCGGTCAGCATCGCCGGATTCTGCGTAAACGAGCAGGCCTCCGAGATGCCTTCGAGGATGGTCGGCAGGTCCCGGATCGAGATACGTTCCTGCAGCAGGTTTTTGAGGACACGCTGAACGCCGCCCACCGATATCTGGTTCGGGATCAGGTCCTCGACAAGCTTGCCCTGGTCGGCATCGAGCTCGTCCAGAAGCTTTTGCGTTTCCGAATAGGACAGCAGCTCGGCGACATTGTCCTTGATGATTTCGGTCAGGTGCGTGGTGATGACGGTCGGCGGATCGACCACCGTGTAGCCTCGGAAGGACGCCTCTTCCCGCGATCCTTCCGGCACCCACATGGCGGGCAGACCGAAAGTCGGCTCAACCGTTTCCTCGCCGGGGAGTTCGATCTTGTCGCCGCGCGGGTCCATCACGAGCAGGCTGTTGGGCCTGACCTCGCCGTCGCCCGCCCCTATTTCCTTGACGTGGATCATATAGCTGTTGGCGGGAAGCTGCATGTTGTCCTGGATCCGCACGGCCGGCATAACAAATCCGATCTCGTTCGCAAGCTGGCGCCGCAATCCCTTGATCTGGTCGGTCAGGAGGGCGCCTCCCGGGGAGTTGACCATGGCAAGCAGGCCGTAACCGAGTTCGATCCGGATATCGTCAAGCTGGAGTGCGGATGAAATCGGCTCTTCGGCGGCCGGAGGCATGTCCCTGACGTCTGCCTCCGCGATATCGTTTGCGGCACGGGCCTGCTTCTTGCCTACCATATAGGCGAGGCCGCCGGCGATTATGGCGATGCCGAGGAACGGTACCATGGGTATACCGGGCAGCATGGCGAGACCGGCCATCAGGAAGGAACTGAGGCCAAGCGCGCTGGGATAGCCGCCGAGCTGCCCAAACACTGCCTTGTCGGCGGATCCGACCGAAGCGGATTTCGACACCAGCATGCCGGCGGCTGTCGAAACGATCAGCGCCGGGATCTGGCTCACCAGACCGTCGCCCACGGTCAGCATCGTATAGGCCTGGGATGCGTCGCCCAGCGACATGCCGTTCTGGGCGACGCCGATGATGATGCCGCCGACAACGTTGATCAGCGTGATGATAAGGCCGGCTATCGCATCGCCGCGGACGAATTTCGCCGCACCGTCCATCGAACCGAAGAAATTGCTCTCGTCCTCAAGTTCCTTGCGCCGCGTTCGGGCGGTGTTTTCGTCGATAAGCCCTGCAGACAGATCGGCATCGATTGCCATCTGTTTGCCCGGCATCGCGTCGAGGGAGAACCGCGCCGCAACTTCGGCGATACGGCCCGAGCCCTTGGTAATGACAACGAAATTGACCAGGACGAGGATCGCAAAGACGATAATCCCGATGACGAAATTGCCGCCCATCACGAAACCGCCAAAGGCCTCGATGACCGAGCCTGCCGCGGCGGTGCCTTCGTGGCCGTTTGCGAGGATCAGCCGTGTCGATGCCAGGTTGAGCGACAATCGCAGGACGGTTGCCAATAGCAGGATCGTCGGGAAAGAACTGAAATCGAGCGCCCGGTTGATGAACATCACGGTCATCAGAATCAGGACGGAAAACGTAATCGACAACGCCAGTGCGAAGTCGAGCATCCAGCGCGGCATCGGCATGATGAGCACGGCGAGTATGCACATCAGGCCAAGCGCGAGGGCGATGTCGCCGCGTTTGGATATGGCGGCGATCGGATTGAATTTCAGCGACGATGCGGAAAATCCGGCGGGACTCGCCGTTCCGTCGATCGTTACGGGCGCGACGCCACCCGCTGCGCCGTCACCATCTGTGCCGCCGGATGCCGGCGCGGGGCCGGTGTCGGCTGCTGCGTCAGCCATCTGTCAGTTTCTCCGGAATGGCCTAGTACGCCGCACGATTGATTTCGCCAGGGATCGGAATGGCGACGCCGTCTTCGGTGTATTGCTTCAGTTTGTTGCGCAGGGTGCGGATCGAAATGCCGAGAATATTGGCGGCATGTGTCCGGTTGCCCAGGCAATGGTATAGCGTGTCGACAATCAGGTCGCGTTCGACATCAGCGACAGTGCGTCCGACCAGAAGCCGGACCGATGCTGCATCGTCTGCATCCGCGCCATCGGGTGTCTCGGCCTCGCCGGAGATCGGCGCACTTTGTGCCTCACCGGCGGGACCGTTGGGGGCTGTCGATCCGGCAAGCATGATGGCTTCGGGGCCGATAACCTCGCCGGTCTCGAGCAAAACCGCCCGGTGCATGGTGTTCTCCAGTTCCCGCACATTCCCGCGCCATGTGTGGGAGCGCAGTTTTTCGAGGGCCTGCTCGCTAAGCGGGCGGGCCGCGACGTCATTGGCTTCCGAATATTTTCGGATGAAGTGGGAGGCCAGCATCTGGACATCGGCTGGCCGGTCCCGCAATGACGGGATCTGGAGGCTGATGACGTTCAGACGAAACAGCAGGTCTTCCCGGAAATTTCCCTTGCGGACCTCTGCTTCAAGGTCGCGGTTGGACGTCGCGAGCAGACGGATATCCACCTTGATAGGGGTCGTTCCGCCGACGCGATCGATTTCGCGTTCCTGTACCGCGCGCAAAAGCTTGGCCTGGAGACGTGGGTCCATCTCGCTGATTTCGTCGAGAAGCAGCGTGCCGCCATTTGCTTCTTCGAATTTGCCGACACGTCGGGCGACGGCTCCTGTAAATGCGCCTTTCTCATGGCCGAAGAGTTCGGATTCCAGCAGGTTTTCAGGAATCGCCGCGCAGTTCACGGAAATAAACTGTTCCTTGGAACGCTTGCTTTTCTGATGGACGTAGCGTGCAAGCAATTCCTTACCCGTACCGCTTTCGCCGGTGATCAGAATGCTCGCGTCGCTTCCTGCGACCTGGTCGGCGAGTTTTAGAAGGTTGTCCATCGCCGGGTCGCGGAACACGATGGCACTGGATTCCTCGGTAACCGCTTCCAGGACTGCCGCGATCATGTTCGCGTCCGGAGGAAGCGGAACATATTCCTTGGCGCCCGCGTTGATCGCGCGCACGGCGGATTCCGTATCGTTCCCGATCCCGCAACCGATCACCGGAACGCTGATCCGTTCCAGCGTCAGGCTGTCGACAAGGTGTTTGATATCGAGCTTGATGTCGGCCATGACAAGATCGGCGCCCTGGCCGGAGCGCAGCGAGTGCAGGGCGCTTTCGATGTCGTCAACGTGTGCGACCGTAGCGCCGCGTGCCATGGCAATCTGGCTGGCAGCGCCGATCTGTCCGTTTAACGAACCAACAATTAGAAGTCGCATCTTGTTTTTCTCCTTGCCCGGTCGATCAGGCGAACGTTGAAATACGATTGGCCGGCGGCAGAAGCGCATTCATCATGGCTTCCAGTCGTCGCGGGTTTTCCTGCCTGCCGATCGATGTGGCGGCGATCATGTACATGCGCGCGTTAAGCGCTTCCTTTTCGGAATTCATTTCAAGTTTCGATGCCAGCGGTGCGAACAGCATGCTCGACAGCACCGCACCATAGAATGTGGTGAGCAGGGCGATGGCCATATTGGGGCCGATCGTCGCCGGGTCATCGAGGTTGCCGAGCATCTGGACCAGCCCGATCAATGTCCCGATCAGTCCCATGGCGGGCGCGGTTTCCGCGGCCTTGCGCAGAATTCCGGCGCCGTTGTAGTGGCGATAGGTCATCTCGTCGATTTCGCGCTTCAGGACGATTTCGATATCTTCCGGCGTCTGTCCGTCGACGACCATCTGCAGCGCGCGCCGGCCGAACGGATTGCCGATTTCCCGGTTGACCGCATCTTCGATGGCAAGCGGTCCGTTCTGGCGAGCCTGCATGGCAATTTCGATCATCTTCTGCGCGGTCATTTCCGGCCGGGCAGCGGAACGCAAGAGTGTCTTGGCGATTATCGGCTGGGTGCGGAGAACATCCTGCAGCGAATACGAAATAATGGTGACGCCGAACGTACCGCCAAGGACGATCAACAGAGCGGGCGCGTCGAGAAAGGATTCCGGCGAGCCTCCGATCGCCATGGCAAGCGCAACCAGCCCGAAAGCCGCAAAAAGCCCCAGAAGCGTAGCAGGGTCGATCCGCCGGCGTTGCCGGCCTTCGAGGACCTCGCCGGCAACATAGGAATTACTGAATTGCGTCCGCGCCATGACAGCCTGCCTTCCCGGTCAGTTCGTGCGATCTGACTTGATGATTTCCGTCATCGTGATGCCGAGCCGTTCTTCGACGACAACCACTTCGCCGCGTGCGACAAGACGGTTGTTCACGTAGATATCGATCGCTTCGCCTACCTTGCGATCCAGTTCGACGACAGCACCACGGCCCAGTTTGAGCAACTGGCTGACCTGCATATTTGCGCGGCCGAGAACAGCCGACAGCTGTACAGGAATATCGTAGACGGCATCGAGATCCCGCGCGGTGCGGGTGATGTCCGGGGGGTCTTCCTGGGCCAGCAATTCGTTATCGCTGTCCTCGTTCGATGCGACTGCGCCGGCTTCGCCGAGTTCGTCGAAATCGATATTGCCGCCATCGTCACTGCCGTCACCGGACCCTTCGCCGCCAACGGCCGCCTCATCCGCCCCGTCCGCAGCCGCATCGGCTGCCGTCTCGGGGGTTACCGTGCCGTCTTCCGGCACATCGGTTTCTTCGTTGTCAGCCATTCAGGTTCTCCTCGGGAATTTCCGTTCCGGTTGCCGCGGTTGTCTGCGGCTCCGGGTCGGGCTGAGTGTTTGGTGTTTCGTCGCCGCTGGTCGGCGTCGGGGTGTCGAGATAGGTATCGATTATCGTGTCGATGCCGGCCCACAGGTCCGTGGTGGATTTTTCCGCGCCGCCATCCGCCCATTCGACCAGGCAGTCGGCTTCCGCGAAATCATCATCGGGAAGCAGGATAATGTCGCCGGCAAACCCGCTTTTCGCCGCGAGCGTGTCGATTTTATCGCGAAGCTGATCCATCAGTGTCGGATGGATACGGATAACCACGCGGGGTTCGGCCATCAATTTGGGCAGACATTCGCGAATGACCTCTTCCACGGACGCCTGGGCCGTGTCCCGTACGATCGGCGGCACGACCCTTTTTGCAATGGCGCCGGCAAGCCCCATCAGTCGAAATTCGGCTGCCTGCGCAGCTTCGGCCTGCGCGGTGTCGAGTTGGCGGAGTTTCTCGACCATCGCGTCGACGAGATCCGCGACGCGGTTATCGAGCGAGGCCTGCATTTCGGCAATGCCTTCGGTCCTGCCTTCCGCGAAGCCCTGCGCGCGCGCGAGGGCGATCTCTTCCTCGCTGAACGTCGGCGGCGGAGGTTCTGCGTTTTCTTCTTCCTCGACCTCGGCCTCGAACGGTGTCGCAAGGTCGAAACAGTCTTCGAACAGGAATTTCTGTGAGGTTTCCATATGAATTATCCGGCTCCCGTCAGTAAACCAGCTGATCTTCACCGCCGCCTTCGGCGATAACGATTTCGCCCTTGGCTGACAGTTCTTTCGCCTGGTTGACGAGGTACATCTGCGCCTCGTCGACGTCTTTGAGACGGACAGGCCCCATCGCTTCCATGTCTTCTCGCAGGATCTTGGCGGCCCGTTCGGACATGTTGGAGAAGAACAGGTCGCGGAGTTCTTCGGATGCGCCTTTCAGAGCGACGCCGAGTTTTTCCTTGTCTGCTACTCTCAGCATTGTCTGGACGCCGCTGGTATCGAGCTTGATCAGGTCTTCGAAGGTGAACATCAGCGCCTTGATGCGTTCCGCTGCGTCGCGGTTCAGTTCTTCGAGAGATGAGATGAAGCGGGCTTCATTGGAACGGTCCAGGTTATTGAAGATTTCGGCCATCATTTCGTGCGCATCGCGGCGATTGGTGCGCGCCAGGTTGCTCATGAATTCAGACCGCAGGGTTTTCTCGACACCGTCGAGAATTTCTTTCTGCACCACTTCCATCCGGAGCATCCGGGTCACCACTTCCATGGCGAAATCGTCGGGGAGAAGTTCGAGCACACGTGCGGCGTGATCGGGCCGTATTTTGGACAGCACAACCGCCACGGTCTGCGGGTATTCGTTTTTCAGATAGCTTGCCAGAACCTCTTCGGAGACGTTGCCGAGCTTGTCCCACATGGTGCGGCCTGCGGGCCCGCGAATTTCTTCCATGATCTGCTCGACGCGGTCGCCCGGCATGGCCTTCATCAGGAGGCGTTCGGTCGTCTCGTAGGAGCCATGCAGGGAGCCGGTCGAGGAGACCTGATCGGCGAACTCGACGAACAGGCGTTCAACCATTTCGGAATCAACGCGTCCAAGGGCTGCCATGGACTGTGACATTTCCTTGATTTCTTCGTCGTCCATCAGCGCGAACAGTTTCATCGCGCTTTCTTCGGACACGGACAGAATCAGGATCGCTGCCTTTTGCGGCCCCGTCAGTCCCCGGAAATCTTCACGTTGTGCCATCTTGCCCTACCTGCCTATGATTCCTGGTACATCCACTGGCGCAGTATCCCGACGGTTTCTTCCGGGTGGCGCTCGACGATTTCCGAAATCTTCTTCAGCGTCGATGCCTTTACGCGTCCGTCGACCTGGTCCAGATTGATGAGTTGATCCTCATCCTCCTCGTCATCTAGCGAGCCGCTGACTCCGGTACCCGCGGGTCCCGAGAGGGCAGGGGCGTCTTCGCTCTGGTCGGCGAGCAATGCCTGTTCCTTCGCGGCGTCCAGAGCGCTCGGCAGTGCGTCGAGCGAGCGGGCGACGAGTGGCCGTACGACCAGGAGAATCACGAGAATGCCGACGATTGCTAGAACGAATATTTCGGCGATCCGGAACAGGTCGGACTTTGTCAGACCGAAAAGCGGCAGCTTGGTATTAAGGTCCTGGCCGTCGAGCGCGCGAAACCGCATGCCGATGACCTCGACCGTGTCGCCCCGTTTTTCATTGAACCCGATACCGGACTTGACCAGTTTCTCGATCTTCTCGAGTTCCTCCTGGCTGCGTTCCGCGTATACCCGGTTTCCCTCTTCGTTGGTCGTATAGGTGCCGTCAACCAGGAGCGCGACGGATATACGGCGGATGCTCCCGGTTTCATGAACGTGGTTTTTGACAGTCCGGGTGATTTCATAGTTAACGGTTTCTTCGGTCCGGTTCGACTGGCTCGCGCTGCCGGCGCCACCGGCATTTTGCTGTGCATCGGGCAGGTTGTTGGCGACGGTTACGGCGTTCTGGCCATCCTTGTCGTTGCTTTGGGCGTTTTCCTCGACAGTCTGAGTAGACCGGACAACCTGACCGTCCGGGTCGTATTGTTCGATGTTCGTGGTGACCCGGTCGAAATCCATCTCTGCGGATACCTGCGCGCGGACTTTGCCAATCCCGACAGATTGTTCGACAAGTTGTTCGATCTGCCGCGTCACCCGTTCTTCGTGGGCGCGTCGAAGTTCATCGGACGTAGAGGCAAAGCCGGCATCGTCGTCGCCCTCGCCGCCCGCCCGGGCAAGCAGGCGTCCGCGTGAATCGATGATCGATATTCTGTCGGGCTCCAGACGCGGAACGGCTGCTGCGACCAGGTGCTGGATCGCCATGACCTGGGCTTTGCTGAGTTTTCCTGCGCCGCGCGACTTGATCACGACGGATGCGCTGGGTTTTTGCTCCCGTCTGCTGAACAGTTCCCTTTTGGGCATCACGAGGTGGACGCGAGCTTCGTCGACGCTGCCGATGGACCGGATCGTTCGTGCAAGTTCGCCCTCGAGCGCCCGCAACAGGTTGACGTTCTGGACAAAATTGGTTGTCCCGAGGGAATCGGATTTATCGAAAATTTCGTAGCCTACCGAACCGCCGGTCGGGAGGCCTTCCTCCGCCATCTGCATTCGCAGACGCAGTACCATCTGGGACGGCACGAATATCTGTTGCCCTTCACCGCGTAATTCGTATGGAATGTTCTGGGTTTCGAGCTTCGAGACGATCTTGCTGCTATCCGTGCGTTCCAGTTCACCGAAGAGCAAAGTCATGTCGGTGCCACCGAGGCGGGATGTGAGGAAGACGAAAAAGATGATCAGGCCGATCGCAACTGCGCCGATCGCTGCCAGCCGGGCGGTTCCCAGGCTCTTGAAGGTATCTAGAATATTATCCACGAGGTGGGGCCTGAACCTTTTGATTCAATTTCAAAAAAACCCGATTGCCCTGCTGGCTGCCGGATCGTCAGAATATGGCCGGGTGAATAAAAAGACGTTAACGACCGGAAAAAATTGCCGGGTTGGCGGCAAAATTTGCCGGGGTGGTCGCCGGGTATAAAAAAAGCCCGGATTTACCGGGCTTTTTAGACGAAAAGTCGCGGGGGTCAGGACGTTGAATCCGATCCCGAACGCTTTCGGTATTTCTGTACACGGGTCGCTCGTAATCCGCGGACGCCGTAATCGTCGATCAGACGCTGCCAGGACAGAAATTCCTCGACCGAGAGGGTATAGCGTTCGCACGCTTCCTCGAGCGACAGGAGGCCCGCACGAACGCCCGCCACAACTTCGGCTTTGCGTCGCATGACCCATCGCCGCGTTCCTGGCGGCGGAAGATCCGCCATTGTGATGGGACGCCCGCCCGGTCCAAGGACCGGTTCCTTGCGTCCAAAATTTCCATCTGCCACGAGCTTGTTCCTCTTGTCGGCATTGCTGATTTCTAATGCTGTCACAGTCTACCCCCGGGGCTTTAAAGAACTGTTGAGCGCTTGGGTTAACAGGATGTTTCAGGCCGTTTCGGGAGGGTCGGAATGGCTCTCTTCTGCCGTTTCGACCCTCCCGATTGTTGCTATTTATCCGTCATTTTTTTATCGTTTGATCCGGATCAGTTCGTCCAGCATTTCGTCGGCCGTGGTGATAATCTTGGTCGAGGCCGCGTATGCGCGCTGGGTAATGATCATGTTTGTGAATTCGCTGGCCAGATCCGACGTGGATGCTTCAAGCGATGACGGCGCGATTGTGCCGGCATTCGCTTCGCCCGCCGAACGAAGGAAGAAATCGCCGGATTCCTCGGACTGGTTAAAGACGGTTCCGCTGCCGGCACTCAGACCGTTGGGCGCCGGGAAGGTCGCAATCGGAATTTTATAAATGCGTAGCGTCTCGCCGTTGTCGTACAGGGCGGTAACGATGCCTTCCTCGTCGACGGCGACATTCAGGAAGTTGCCAAACTGTACACCGTTCTGGTTGACGAAAGCGGTCTGTATCGTGGTGTTGACCGAGCCGAACTGCGTCAAACCATTGGCCGCGCCGACAGTACCGAAATCAAGCGTGATTTCCATGTCCGCGGCGCCACTGGTGAGACCTGTCAGGCCCAGTGAATACGGGGTGGCGTTACCATCGAAATCCAATGGATTTCCCAATCCGTCGAATGTGATCACCTGGCTAAAGGCAGCCGCCGTACCCGTGGGATCTTCTACGATACCCGTTGTGCCGGTCGCTGTCGGGACAGTCACGGTCCATTCGTTGATCGCGGTCTTGGTCCAGAGAAACTCGACGTCATGGGGGACGCCGAGCGAATCGAAGACCTGCACGTTGGTCGTCTGGGCCGAACCTGTGCCGGGCGTGACGGCTGCGGTTGCGGGGAGGTTCGCGCCAATCTCGATCGTCGTCGTCGGCGTTGCGCTGCCCGAGACCGAATTGACGCGGATCGCCTCCAGGCTGGTCAGCACGGACGTGTTACTTGCGGTTGGCGTGCCCGTCGCATCGGTCGCCCAGCCGTTCAGATAGTGACCGGTGGGGGAACGCAGGTAGCCTTCCGAATCCGTCGAGAACTGGCCGGCGCGCGAATAGGACGGCGCGGTGCTTGCATTGGG